>OICM01000674.1_pt1 | contig 11347 bp, 9 predicted proteins | sample 1581311 | NCBI WGS metagenome assembly OICM01 (sample SAMEA3882539, study PRJEB24775) | human gut metagenome | biome: human-associated habitat; feature: intestine environment; material: feces | place: Netherlands | collected 2009/2010 | reverse complement strand
CCGACTGCACCGAGAATGTCAATAGAAATGTACGAATTTTATAAATATATTTTGCTTTAAGACTGATAAAGGAAGGAAAGAAGTGATTAATCATGCCGAATAGCCTGGAATTGAACGTCTCCCCTGCGCAGCTGCACACTTTTGCCAACCATCCGTTCCATGTCCGCAAGGATATGGAGATGAACGAACTTGTCGACAGCATCCGGGAAAGCGGCGTTATCGTCCCGCTGATCGTGCGCACAAGGCCCGAGGGCGGCTATGAGATCATCAGCGGACACCGCAGATGTGAGGCCTGCCGGGAGCTGGGCATTGAGAAGGTGCCGGTCCGCGTGCAGGAGCTGACGGATGATGAAGCTACCATTTTAATGGTGAATAGTAATATTCAGCGGGAGCATGTGCTGCCGAGTGAAAAGGCGTTTGCGTATAAAATGAAGATGGATGCAATGAAGCATCAGGGACGGGCAACTTCGTGCCAAGTTGGCACGAAGTTGCGGACTGACGGAGTTCTTGCTGAAAACTCGTCAGAGAGTGCACGGACAATACAGCGCTACATCCGCCTGACCTACCTCATCTCCCCCATTCTGCAAATGGTCGACGAATCACGGATGGCGTTCAATCCCGCGGTAGAGATTTCCTACATGACGCCCGAGCATCAACGGTGGCTGCAAGCGGAGATGGAGCTTTGCGAGGCCACACCCTCTCTGGTGCAGTCCCGCCGTCTTAAAGAGATGAGCCTGAGCGGCACACTGACGGAGCACTACCTGCATACCCTGCTCACCGAGCAGAAGCCCAATCAACGACAGAAGTTTTTCTTGAATCAATCTGACGTGCAGAGGTTCTTTCCTCCCGGGTATACGCCCGAGCAGATGCAGAACACGATCTTTTCTCTGCTGAAAACCTGGGGCCATGCCCACGAGCATACCCAGAACCAGCAGGAGCAGGAACGGTAAAATGCCACACACAACCTTATTTATAAGGCCCGGTTAGGATGCCAAAAGCACGGTATTCTGTCAGGCTTATTCGAGTGCGCGCTTTTTGGAGAAGCAACCATGCAATTTGACTACTTTTACGGCAGTCAGGCCGAGCAGTTCTCGTTCTATCGCATCCCCAAGGTGCTGTTCACCGACCCGCAGTTCAAGCCGCTGTCCACCGATGCCAAGGTTCTGTACGGTATCCTGCTGGACCGTATGAGCCTGTCGGTCAAGAATCACTGGCTGGATGAACAGAGCCGAGTCTACATCATCTTCACAACCGAGGAAATCATGGAGGCCCTGAGTTGTGCCAACCAGAAGGCCTGCCGCCTGATGCTCGAGCTTGAAAAGGATGCGGGTCTGATTGAGCGCAAGCGCCAGGGACTGGGAAAGCCCAGCTTGATTTATGTAAAAAACTTTGCTGTTTCGTCATAAATCAAGAAATGTGAAAATCACATTTCTTGAAGTGTGATTTTCACACTTCTGGAGATGTGATTATCACACGCAAATAAGACTGATAGTAATTAGACTGATTAGAACGATACAGAAAACAGATTGAAAAACAGAATATGGGGTGTAGAGTATGGCCGGAGTGACGAAGGAAGAAATCGCGCGGGCGAAGGAACTGGACCTGCTGACCTACTTCAAACTCGTTGAGCCTGACAACCTGAAGCTCGTGGGCAAGGAATACCGCCACAAGGTACACAGTTCGCTGACGATCAGCAAAGACAGCCTTTGGTGCTGGCACTGCATCGGCCTGCGCGGGCGCACGGCGCTGAAGTATCTGATCGACGTCGAGAAGGTGCCCTATGTCGAGGCAGTGCGGGAAATCAACCGCATCCAAGGCGGTGTGGTTCATTCTTCCCAACCTGTAAGCCTGCCGCAGCCACGCGCTGAACCTGAAGCGCCGCGGGCCTTTACGCTACCAAAACCGGATGCAAACTGCTATGCCGCTATGGCCTACCTGCGCGGGCGCTGTATCCACCCCAATGTACTGGCGTTCTGCCGCAAGAAGGGCATTTTGTACCAAACCAGCTTCAAAAATCATCCGAACTGCGTATTCGTTGGGCGCGACGGTGAGGGCACGGCCAAGGGAGGCAGCCTGCGCGGCTGCACACAGCTGCAATTCCGGCGCGACATTCCGGGCAGCAAGAAAATCTACCCGTTCTACATAGAGGCCAGCACTAAGGCCGACACGGTGGAGGTCTACGAAGCGCCCATTGATGCCATGTCCGGTGCATCACTCAAGCTCATGCAGCACGCGGAGCCGTGGCGCGGCGTCCATTATCTGGCGCTGGGCGGCACGGACTATGCAGCGCTGGATGCGTTTTTGAAGTATTTCCCAGCAGTCCGCAAAATCGTCCTCTGTCTGGACAACGACAACGCAGGACGGATCCGGACGCAGGATATTATTGCGCACCTTGTGGGCAGCGGCAAAGCTGTAGAGGACCGCCCGCCGCCGGTGGGCAAGGATTACAACGACACGCTGGTGCAATACATGCAGGAATACCGCGAGCACTGCATCAGCATGGATGATATTTTGGAGGAAACCAGATGAAAACAATCGCAATCGCAAACCAGAAGGGCGGCACGGGGAAAACGACCACAACGTATAACCTCGGCATTGCCCTGACCCAGCAGGGCTACCGCGTCCTGATGGTGGACTTTGACCCACAGGGCAATCTCTCCTGCTACTGCGGTATCCCACCGGAAAAGGACCTTGACCAGACCATTACCGAGCTGCTGATGAAGACCTCCTGCGAAAAGCCGATTGGAAATCGGGAGTGTGTCTACCAGACCGGACGCAAGGAGGCTGCCGCACGGGTGGATTTCATTCCGTCTAACCTGCGGCTGGCGGGCTTTGAGCTGGCCATGGGCACGATGATGTGCCGCGAGGTGCTTCTGAAATCCTGCCTGGAGCAGTACAACAATCAGTACGACTACTGTTTGATCGACTGTTCATCCTCTGTTGGCCTGCTGCTGACCAATGCGCTGGCCGCCGCCAATGAAATTATTATCCCGATGCAGGCGCAGCCTTTCTCCGTTGTAGGCATGTCGCAGCTGACGTCCTCCATTGCGAATGTGCAGCGTAAGATCAACCCCGGGCTGCGCGTGAAGGGCATCCTGCTGACGATGACCGAGCATACGAACGTTTCCGACCACTACTGCGGGCAGGTCCGCAGCACTTACGGCAATAAGATTCACGTTTTCACAACGGAGATTCCCAGAAACGTGAAGGTACAGGAGAGCCAGGCCAACGCAGAGCCGACGATTCTGTACGACCCAAAAAGCAACAGCGCAAAGGCCTATATTGAATTTGCGAAGGAGGTATCCGGCTATGGCCGCGAAGAACAAGTTTTTGAACGCGATGAAGATGCCCTCAATCGATGATATGTTTTCCTCGGAGGCCGACAGGCAGCGGGAAAGCGGCGATTTGGTCACAGTGGTGTCGCTTTCTGAGCTGCACCCGTTCGTCGGGCATCCGTTTGAGGTGCGCGACGATGAGGATATGCAGAAGCTGGTGGACAGCATCCGGGAGAACGGTGTCCTTACCAACCTGACCGTGCGCCGCCGCGCCGAGGGTGGGTATGAAATTATCTCCGGCCATAGGCGGTTCCATGCCGCGCAGCGAGCCGGACTGGGAAGGGTCAAGGTGCAGGTGCGGGATATTGATGATGACCAGGCGATTATTGATATGGTCGATTCCAATATTCAGCGAGAGCATATTAGTCCGATGGAGAAAGCTAGGGCGTATGCGATGAAGCTGGAAGCTATCAGTCGCCAAGGAGCACGACAAGATTTAACTTCAAGTTGGGCGGAAGTTGGAAAGCGCTGACATCGTGGGTAAAGAAGCTGGAGATAGTCGTATGCAGGTTAGACGGTATATTCGCTTAAATAGCCTCGTCCCCGACCTGCAAAAGAAAGTCGATGACGGCAGCCTGAAGTTCAACCCCGCTGTAGAGCTTTCCTACCTTTCCCCCACCGAGCAGAATGATTTTCTCGACTACATAGAGTCGCAGTCCTGCTCACCGTCGCTGTCACAGGCGCAGAAGCTCAAGGCGGCCAGCAAGGATGGTGCGTTGGATCATGGCAAGCTGCTGGAAATCATGGACACCAAAAAGCCCAGTGTACCGCCCCGCGACCCTATGCTGACCATCAGCGTCAGCAAAATTGCCCGCTACTTCCCCACCGGCTACACACAAGAACAGATGCTAGGAATCATCATGCAGCTTCTGGAACGAAACTCCCGCCACCTTATGCCGGAAAAACAACCCAGTCTGGAGCGTTGAAATGGCAGAGTACAGATATTACCTGATCCCCGATTTCATGTCGCACGTCTTTCCGCAGCAGTTTGAAGAACAAGCTCCAACGGAGTTCTTTTCAAATACTGCTGATTTGATGAAGCGCTACAAGCAGTTGAGAGAAATGCCCTACAACAACGAGTACACCTGGAACGAGCGCACCAATCTTCCCTACCCGCGCCTGACTGTTGGAATTGACCGCCGTGACCCGGATGGCGCAGTAACCATCATGCAGGTGCGGAACGGCGTCAATTACCTGTGTGATGATTATCGCGGCCCTTTTGCAGATCGCAATGACAAGCAGCTCATTGAAATGGCAAAGCAGCTTGTGACGGCAGTTGGCGTAGATCGTATCCGGCCTCACTACTACACAGAAGAAAATAGTCACACAAAGGTACATATTGGTAAAGACATCCACATAACCGAGTGGGCCAATGCACCGGAGCTTTGCAGAGCACTTCGATTTTCACGTTTTCTGAACCGTGATGGGCAGCAGTTGTTTCAGGTGCGCAACGGGCAGCGCATTATTGAAAACTACGCGGATGGTTCACAGCTGGTGAAAGATGTGCAGACAGTTGACGATACGCTTTTACGTAGGTAGTCGTTTCTGCCACATCCAGCAGTATGCAAATCAGTGCTTCAAAAGAGGCTGTTATGTTGAGCCGGAGCATCCGCAGCCGGGTGATAAGTTAGATAGACTGCTGATATATCAAATTCCACATTACACTTGCGAATATCGCTTTACGGATTATGACTACGCCCAGAACAAGCTGAAGGCCACCGATTACCGCTGTGCCTATGTGGCAAACATGCCCCGGGACTACACACCTGACAAGTGCTTCCGGGATTTCAATTATGATGACCGCCCCTGCGCCAACAGTATGCCGTCTTTGTCCGTCAGTGATCTGATCGTCATGGAGCGCGGTGATAAAGCCGAAGCCCTGTATGTGGATGCCGTTGGCTTCAAGGATGTAAGCCGACTGCTGCCGGAGCTTCATGATATGGAAGTTGAGCGACAGGAGCACAATTTAGATGAATTAGAAAGGTAGGTGTCAAGATGCCGAAACCGCAGGATATATTTCAGCTGGCTCGGCAGGAGGCCGTGCGGGTCACAGCATCGCCGCAGGCGTGGCAGAGCTTTTTGTACACTGCCGCCCACAACTATCACACCACCTATCTGAACCAGCTTTTGATTCACGCCCAGCGGCCCGACGCCGCAGCCTGTGCCAGCATGGAATACTGGAATACGAAGGCAAACCGGCTGGTCATGCGCGGCAGCAGAAGCATCACCGTGCTGCAGCGCCGACAGGGCGTGGCGGTGACAAAACCTGTTTTTGCCATCGGTGATACCACACTATTGAGCCAGACGCGCACCGGCAGGCCGTGGGAAGTCACGGACACAACGCGCCCGCTGCTCCTGCAAGATAAATCTAATGATTGGCTGGTGGTGCTGGCGCAGGATGGCGTATCCAACGAAGCTGATCGTGCCCGCCGCATGCTGGAACGCAATGTGGCGGACAGTACCCTGCAATTGGCGCAGCCTGACGAGCAGATGCAGCTCTTGCAGGCACTGGTCACGCAGAGTGCTGTCTACATGGCACTGCTGCGAATCGGGCTGCCGGTGCAGGACGAGGATTTCCCTGCATTCAAAAGCGTCAGCCAGTTCGACACCTATCAGATTTCACTCTGCTTGGGTGGCTATGTACAGGCAGCCGCAGAGCCGATGCTGGATGCCATTGGGCGCGAGGCGCTGCGACTAAACCGTGACAGCATTGCAATACCGCACGAACCAGTTCATAATGAAAGCACACCAACACAATTGAACAGCCGAGAGGAGGCCGTTACTCATGACGTACACGAAAAACCGCGAAGGCTACCTGATTCCGAGCCTTTCCCTGCCGAACCAGCCGAACCCGTACCTGAACCGCTACGCGAGGCTGCGTCTGGAATATCTGGAGCAGAACGAGCCGACGCTCTGCGACCAGCTGATGCTGGAGGGCACGCTGCTGACGAGCTGCAATCGAATCGGACGGACAGCACAGCAGATGGTGGACAAGACCCTGCGCGAGCTGATGCAGACCACCCCGATGCCGGACCGCAGGACGAACCCGCTGGGCTGGGCACAGCTGACCAACAGCCTGAAGAAGCAGGCGGAGGAAGCAGTCCTTCCGATGCTGTACGAAGTTTAACCGAAACACCCGCACAGGCGGAGAGCGAGCAATCGCCCTCCGCTTTTGCTTTGCCTGGATTTCCGCCCACGCTGCTGCCGCAGCTGCTGGCTGCGGAGACTTCTTCCCGTGCGTCTAACGCTGAGTATCTTACCTTTTTTAGTAAGAATCCCCTGCTCATTGACCGGCTGCGCTTTGTGCGGGAAAGCTACAAGGATATTTTTACAGAGCTTTTGCTGGCCGATGATACCCGCGTGGGCTTTCACAGGCAGGACAATGGCCTGCTTGTCTGGCAGGGCGCGTATCTGACCCGCAGCGCGGAAACGCTGCTGTCGTGGCGTGCCGTTGCCAATGCGTTGAACGACTTGATTGAACAGCATGAGCTGATTGCGACCATCGGCCCGAAAAAACCGCCGCAGGCAGAGGAACAGCTTTCCTTTGAACTGCCTGACGGTGCGCCGACGAGCGCGGAAGATGACAAGTTTGAAAAAGATGATTTTCTCACCCCGGAAAAGCAGGAAACCGTCATTCGCTCCACCCTGCCTGTTGCAGACTACAATGCCCCGCAGATGGATGACGGCAGCGTTATCACAGACGAGGAAATCAACCTGGCTCTGGCAGCGGGCAGCAATTTTGAAAACAGCAAATTCCGTATTTATCAGCAGTTCACCACCACGCAGGGCGACCACGCCGCTTTTTTGAAGAAGGAATACGGTAGCGGTGGTCGGTCATGGGATTACCAAAGCGGTGCTCATGGCTGGGTGGACCATGGCCCTGCCGGACTGAAGCTGATTTTGACAAACGAGGAAGGTCGCTTTGAGCGCAGGCTGCCATGGCGGGCCGCAGCCAAGCGCATTGCCTATCTGATCGAGATGCAGCGCTTTTTGACACCGCAGGAGTTGGAGCAGTATCCCGCATGGGCTGCCGAACAGCAAGAGGCCGCCAGTGCGGTGCGCGATGAACCCGGCAATGTACCCGATACCAGACCGATTTGCACCGAGGGCAGCGTTGTCTACTTGGAGGATGACCACCGATTCACGGTGGAGCGCATCGGGCAGTTTGACGTGCATCTACGGGATGAGGAAGTTCCCCTGATCGGACGCGCCATCAGTCGGGAGGAGTTTCAGCGGCAGTTGGACGCTAACCCGCGCAACGGCGGTATGATGCTCTCCGAGCAGCAGCACGAAGCCCTTGTGCAAACGCAGACGGAACAGGCGCTATCCTACATTGAGGATTATCTCAAGGACGAATTTGAGATCACCGAGCCGGACTTTTCGGACCTGACACGAATCGATTTAGGCTATACCACTACCGAGGATGAGAAACACGTCATTCAGGTGTATGCCGACTTGGAGCACTGCACTGTCACCAAGCTGGTGGACGATACTCTCTACGCGCAGGAACGGTATGGCTCACTCGATGATCTGAACCAAGCGGTGCTCTCTAATCTCGATTTTGACAGCCTCATGGAAATAGACCTCGATGAGGTGGAAGAACACGAGCCGCAGGAAAACGTCCTTCCTACCGACGAGTCCGCCGCGCAAGCCCCCACCAACTACCTTGCACCCTATGAGCCGGAGATTCCCATAGGGGCTAAGGCCAAGTTCGCTGCGAACCTAAATGCGATTCGGACACTAAAGCAAATCGAACAGCGCGGCACACCGGCCACAGAGCCCGAGCAGGATGTTCTGGCCGGATACCTCGGCTGGGGCGGTCTGGCCGATGCCTTTGACCCCAACAAGAACAGCTGGCACAGCGAATATGAACAGCTAAAGGATCTGCTGACGCCAGAGGAATATGCCGCCGCGCAGGAATCTACGCTGACGGCGTTCTACACGCCGCCCACCGTCATCCATGCCATGTACCGCGCGCTGACCCGCATAGGCTGCGTGGGCGGCAATGTGCTGGAACCCAGCATGGGTGTGGGTGCATTCTTTGGACACCGCAGCGGCAGCTTTGATACGAACAATGCAAAGCTCTACGGTGTCGAGCTGGACAGTGTATCGGGCCGCATCGCGCAGCAGCTATACCAGAAAGCCAAAATTCAAATCTGCGGCTACGAAAAAGCCGATCTGCCGGACAGCTTCTTTGATTTGGCTATCGGCAATGTGCCGTTTGGGCAGTATCAGGTCACGGACCGCCAATACGACAAGCTGCACTTTCAAATTCACGATTACTTTCTAGCCAAGACCGTAGACAAGCTCCGCGTCGGCGGCATTATGGCATTTATAACGACCTCCGGCACGATGGATAAAAAGTCCGAAAGCGTGCGCTGGTATCTGGCTGCCCGCTGTGATTTGATCGGCGCGGTGCGGCTGCCCAACAATACCTTTACCGCGCTGGCAGGTACAACCGTCACCTCGGACATTCTGTTTCTGCAAAAGCGTGGGCGGGTCTTGGAGCAGGACGTACCGTGGATTCATGTGGGTGAGACCGCGAACGGCATTCCGCTGAACCGGTATTTCATCGACCATCCCGAGATGATCTGCGGTGAGATGCAGATGGTCAGCGGCCCCTACGGACAGCGCCCCACCTGCGCACCGCTGGAAAATGGCACGCCTTTGGAAGGTCAGCTTGATGCAGCTTTTGCCAATTTACAGGCCGAGTATACACTGGCGGATGACCGGGAGGACGCGCAGGAGGAAAGCAACACGCTCGATGCCGACCCAGACACACGAAATTTTAGCTATGTTGTTAAAGGCGACACAGTTTATTACCGCGAAAATTCCAAGATGCGCGCCGTGAAGGCCAGTACCTCCGCGTTAGCCCGCATCAAGGCGCTTGTCCCCCTGCGGGATACCTGCCGGGAGGTGATTCGGGCGCAGTTGGACAATCTGCCCGATGAAACGATTGCCGCTTTGCAAGCGCAGTTGACCGCCCAGTATGATTCCTACCACGATACGTATGGGCTAATCAACAGCCGCGGCACGGCTTCGGCGTTCCGTGAGGATTCCGGGTATTTCCTGCTCTGCTCGCTGGAGGACATCGACAGCGAGGGCCATTACAGGGGCAAGACGGATATGTTCACGAAGCGGACCATCCGCCCGGCCCAGGTGGTAGACCATGTGGACACCGCCGATGAAGCGCTGGTGCTGAGCCTGACGGAGAAGGCCCGCGTGGACCTTACCTACATGGCGCAGGTCACGGGAAAAGCGCAGGACGAAATCATCCGAGATTTGACCGGCGTTATCTTCCGTGACCCGGAGCAATCCGAGCCGGTCTATCTGCCGGCAGATGAATATCTTTCGGGCAATGTGCGGCAAAAGCTGACCGTTGCCCGGCTGGCCGCTGGGTCCGACCCTGACTATCAAGTCAATGTGAAGGCGCTGGAGCAGGTGCAGCCGAAGGACCTCGACGCCAGTGAAATTGCGGTGCGGCTGGGTGCCACCTGGATACCGCCTGAATACATTCAGGATTTTCTCATGGAGCTTTTGGAGCCGCCGTTGTCCACGCGCCTTTCCGTGAAGGTTCTGTTTGCGTCGTTCACCGGTGAGTGGAATATCACGAACAAGCGCTACGGCAACGGCAGCATCAAGGCAACTGTCACCTACGGTACGAACCGCAAGAATGCCTATGAAATCACAGAGGCTGCGCTGAACCTGCGGCCTGTGCAGGTGTTTGATACAGTTACCGACGCAGAGGGAAACAAAAAAAGCGTGCTGAACCACGCCGCCACCGAGGCTGCCTATGCAAAGCAATGCTTGATAAAAGACAAGTTTGAAGAATGGATTTTCAAGGAGCCGCAGCGGCGGCAAGCGCTGGTAAGCCTGTACAACAGCAAATTCAACTGCATCCGCCCGCGGGAATACGACGGCAGCAATCTGCGCTTTCCCGGCATGAACCCGGAAATTACGCTGCGTCCCCACCAGCGCAACGCCATTGCCCATGCGCTGTACGGCAACAATGTACTGCTGGCACACGAAGTGGGGGCTGGGAAAACGTTCGAGATGGTCGCCAGCGCTATGGAGAAGAAGCGCCTGGGTCTTTGCAATAAAACGCTGATCGTAGTACCCAACCATTTGACCGAACAGATGGCGTCCGAGGCGCTGCTGCTCTACCCCAATGCGGAAATTCTGGTGGCACGCAAGACGGATTTTGAAAAAGCAAACCGCAAGAAGTTCTGTGCCCGCATTGCTACAGGCAACTTTGACATTATCGTGATCGGGCACAGTCAGTTTGAAAAGATACCGCTTTCCGATGAACGGCAGATAATGTACCTGCAAAAGCAAATCGACGATGTAGTGGCACAGACCGCTGCATTGAAGGCCCAGCGCGCCGAGAATTTCACCATCAAGCAGATGGAGCGCATGAAAAAGCAGCTGCAACGGAAGCTGGACAAGCTCAACGACCAGAGCCGCAAGGATGACGTCATCACCTTTGAGGAGCTGGGCGTGGACAGTCTGATGGTGGATGAGGCGCATTATTTCAAAAATGCAATGGTCACCACCAAGATGACCCGTGTGGCTGGTATCTCCCAGACTGAAAGCCAAAAGGCCAGCGACATGTACATGAAGTGCATGTACATGGACGAGCTGACCGGCGGGCACGGCATTGTGTTTGCCACCGGCACGCCGATTTCCAACTCGATGACCGAGATGTACATCATGATGCGGTATCTGCAATATGGGCTTTTGGAGCAGGAAGGCCTGCTGAACTTTGATGCGTGGGCCTCTACGTTTGGCGAGAGTGTTACCGCGATAGAGCTTGCCCCCGAGGGCTATACTTTAATAGGACGATAAAATTAACTGTCCTAAATTGAAAATACATAAGGAAGGAGGTTAAGAGAATGTCAAGGACTTCAAAGATTACAGCACTTTATGAGAGATTATCAAGAGATGATGACCTGAATGGCGAGAGTAATTCCATTACCATCAGAAAAAATACCTCGAAGATTATGCCCGTAGGA
>OICM01000664.1_pt1 | contig 11442 bp, 10 predicted proteins | sample 1581311 | NCBI WGS metagenome assembly OICM01 (sample SAMEA3882539, study PRJEB24775) | human gut metagenome | biome: human-associated habitat; feature: intestine environment; material: feces | place: Netherlands | collected 2009/2010 | reverse complement strand
GTGCTTACAGCGTATAGCTGCTTAGCACATTATTGAATTATTAACGAACTATTGCCAATAAAAGGAATGGATAAAACAACCCGATACATTGATTTACATTTCAAATTCACATTCACTTTCACATTTTGTTTTGATGGTTTTATGAAAAAAAGACAATTTGATAAAAAATAATTTAGAATTTATTTGTTTATTCGGGGAAAAAGTATTACTTTTGTAGATGCTATGAAAAATAACTTTCATGGTATAACTTAAACCAGAAACCAATGACTGGACTTATCAAAAATAGCACAGAAAAGACTTCTTACGTTGTCTTCAAGTTTGATTTCTGCAAAAGCCGGAATCTTTCAAGTATCGAGGGTACTCTACCCTTGGAATTTCCCGAAATGCCATCGCCTGAAAAATATCAGGAGTGTCAGACTGGCTTCGAGAAGGTAATGGACAGTTTGCTGAAAAGCAAGAAAATGACTTTGGTGGAATCACGGAAGTATGAGGAAGACGTTATTCACGACAACCGAATATTGGGATTTCGCGAAGGTGTGGCTGTGCTGGATGTATGCGCAGACAAGAAAGAATTTTATTGGAGTGATTTTAAGGAGAATGAAATTCACAACCAGCCTTTCTGCAAGGTGATTATTGATAATCGCCCCAACAAAGGATTCCTTTTTGTGGAAGAATCTAGAATCTTCGGCGGCAAAAGAGGGCAGGACAAGGTGGTGGCTCTTTTGCGTGATAATATCAACAGGGTGGCGAATCAATATGGCTGGAATATGGTGATTTCTGCCAAGTTGCCACCTGGTGATTTCTTTGATGCCGTGGCTGAGAGAATCAAGGCTGGCTGCAGACCAAAGGCTGTGGTGTTTTCTTTTCCTCGTCATCAGTCTCTCAGCGATGCGCCATATTCCTTAGTCCTGCAATTGCAGATGCAGCATTCATTCATGGAGTGTCTCAATGCCAGTAAGTATCAAGTGCTATATGGTACAGATAAAGGTGAGCAGTTGCGCTTGGACAAGGCAAACAGAGACATTGCCATGTTGGTGAACCTGTGCAGCAAGGAAGATTACGGTATCAAGGTATATTATTGGAAAGGTCCGTGCACATCTTCCCGTTCGCTGAAACGAACCAAGGTGAAAATCTCCGATGTTGAGATTGTTGCTCTGGTTAATGGAGATGCTGTCTGTTGCGATTGTCATGGAGATTCTCGGTTTGCTTTGATTAATTCTCTTGATGTGATTCTTGATGATTTAAATGGTTACGACGATGAGGTTATTTAAGATGAAGACCAGACAGATGGTAGATAAATCTTTTTCGCAACACATGATTTATCAGGTTTTCAGAGCCATCACCCATGATATCTTCAATGATAAGACGTGGTTTCCTACGTCCAGATGTTCATGCGAGGATGTCTTTTATGAGGTATTCTGCATCGTAGACAAAATGATGTTTTCGCATACCGATACCGAGAGCCGCCTTGCCTTTGTGGAAGGAATAGGGCAATATGAGAAAAACTATGTTGACGAGGATGGGTATGCTACAGCTCAGGAAGAGCGGCAGAGAATCGTATTTGTCATCCTGTATATGGCAGCTGTGATACTTCAGATGATGCCTTTGGAGTCGAAAGTGTTTCAATTTTGCTCAATGATTATGGGGCAATGGAGAGGCTACGTAACTCAGGAGTTTTCTCAGCGGTGCCTCGGAGCAGTCGTGAAGAACCATGAGGTGGTTGAGCGGCTGGCAGCCAATATCGGTTATTATGGCGAGGATGGTTTCTTCGTTTCATCTCAGATTAATGAACTGATGCGCCAGAACAATGATGAAGATTATCTCCACGGATTCGAGCCTGAACAGAAGAGGACATTGGAATTGGAAGTGATAGATTTTGAGGTGCAGAAAAACGGTGAGCAGGAAAAAACGGAAGAAGATAATGAGAAGAAATGGGGCGACTTGAGCCAGGAAGAAAGAGTTAAGAGGGCCTTGCAGAAGATGATAGACGAGAAGGTTATTCCTTTGAAGAAAGACTATGCCCTGATTATGGTGGCGCTCTCCAGTATCGATGATTTTGACGGCGACTTTGAAAATGGCAAATCTTTCTTCAAGTATCTTACAGAGCAGTTGGGTCTGCCTTCCAATCTGACCAATGCCAATGTCATCTCCAAGCGTTTCTCCAAAATGCGTGGCGAATTTCCCAACTGGAGTTTTGATGATGTGAAAGACCCCGTAGCCCGTTTGAATCTGATAAACATCGCAAAGCGTTTTGTTTCCATCTACCGTAAGGGACAGTAGGAAGCGGGGAAATGATTGCTTTTTGTGAGTGTTGGCAAGTTTTAGATGGAATGTTAAAAACGTAAAATAGAGCAAGTTTTAGGCATATTCTACGTTTAACAATAGAATAGGTTTAATAAACAAATTAGGATATGAAGTATTTTGTAAAAATATCAGTCTTACTACTGTTGGTAGTCTTGGCTTTTTGTGCGTGTGACAACAGCAATGACAATGGTGAAGTTATTCCGCCCAATCCACAGTCATCGAAAATTGTCGTCAATTATACTGGCGAAGTAGAGGTTGTGGTGGATGCGCCACAAATTCGTGAGGATATAGAGCAGGATTTGAAGGCAAACCCTCCTTTTGGAGGAAGCAAGAAATATCAGTTTATCATAAAAAAATACTCGACGCTTCCTGCTTTATATATGCTATATGCGGTGAATCCTGAGGACGATAAGTCTGCTGACGGATATATACTGGACATCGCTGGTAAAGTGGAGAGTAATGACAATTATAGATTGTTCCCTGCCGCTTCTGCACATGCTTGGTATAAGATGGATATTGTGCCTGTCGACACAAAGGATGGCAAGCCTGTTGCAACATACGATGTGTTTATGCATCAAAATATTCCTTCTTCTTTGGTTGGTAGCAAGATGTATTTCTGCGAAGACCTTACGGAGAAATATCGCCAGAAGTTCCCTAATGAAGACATTCATGCCGTGGTTCGCCGTTTAGTTCTTTCTTATGTCAATAGGGATGATATTATAAATGAATAGGAACATATCTGAACAGAAGATTTTTTAGAAATAATACAGTATCAGCACTTTTTGCTTCGTTTGCAAGCAGAAAGTGCTTTTTTTTATGCCTTCAGATGAGCCCGAGGCTTAGCGGAAGGCTTAGTTGCCGGCGATGAGGCTTAGTAGGAGGCGAACCGGCAGGACGCCTATTGCCAGGGAGGCTTTTTTTCCTTACTTTTGCATACAGAAATAATCAATGATTGTGATTATGGAAAAAGTAAAGAAAATACCTCCACAGGAAGCGTCTCGGACTAATCCAGTGGCAAAGCCTGAGGATACCAAGGGCGGAATCAATAACAAGGTATCATCTGGGTTGATAGGAACAAAGCCGGCTGAACAGGCTGAAGAGAATGAAGAGATGCCCATGCATCACCTGATTGCCGATAAGGATTATCCGTCGGGCATCAGAGAATGGATGATCACTTCGCCTTCTGACCTCAAGTATCCTACGCTGGTGGTGGCTGCTGCCATGCTCAGCGTTTATCTTACACGTGTCAGAATACAGTATGTGTATGATAATCAGGGAGAAAAATCGGCCATCGTGTTGCAGGTCATCGTAGAGGGCGAGCAGTCGAGCGGAAAGTCGTTTGCCAGATACATCATGCGTACCCTGATGAAACCTTTCATCGAGCGCGACAGCGAAATGAGAGCCAAGGAGCAGGAGTATGCTGCCCTGAAGCGACGCCAGGGAAAGAAGGACGGCAAGCTGCCACCCGAACCGAAGACCGACATCACCATCCTGCCCGAAACCGTATCGCTCACCATGTTCATCAAGCGATGCGATGCTGCCGTCAAGCTCTATGGTGCTCCGAAGACGCTCTTCGAATTTGCCGATGAGATTTCTGCCATCGTGCATTCTGCCAAGCGCCAGTTTGCCGACCTCTCGCAGGTTATCAAGACCGCATACGATCTGGGCAGCGTATATGGTCAGGATTTCATGAGCGAATCCAGCTATAGTGCCATGGTAGATGCCTTGCTGTCGTTCGTTTTCTGCGGCACCCAGAGTGCGGTGAGCAGATATATGAACAAGGCTGCCATTGAGGGCGGTGCTGTAACCCGAACCATCTTATGCCCGCTCATCAGTCATCTGGGCGACAATCCGCCACAGTTTCAGGCGTTGACCGATATGCAGCGTAATGAGCTGGAGAATACATTGGATAAGCTCTTCGGGTTGTGCTATGAGGAAGATGGAAAATTCCATCAGGAGATAGAGGAAGATATGAGCTGGCTCTACAAGACGGTGGTAAAATGGTGTAACGACTGCCGCCAGCAGGTGGTAAAAACCATGTCCAAGTCGATGGATGTCTTCTACAAGCGCAGTTCGGTTTCAGCCTTCCGCATCGCTGCCCTCATGCAAGTGCTTTACAAAGTGGAAGGGAAGAAGAGCGAGAAGGAAATCCGGAAACTGGTTAGGCAGACCTATCTGGCTTGTGCCGACCGCATCTTGCAGAATATGTTGCAGCGGTGGGGCAAGGCTTTCGAGCAGATTTCTGCCGAGGGCGAAGGAGAGCCTTATCATACTGTAGACTATTTCAGCGAGTTGCCGCAGGAATTCTCTTATCAGTTCCTGGAGGAATTTCTGAAGCAGAAAGGGCTCAAGACGCCTGCCCGCAACATGGTGTGCAACTGGCGCAGATGGGGATGGCTCGAAAAACCAGCAAAGGGCGAGGATAGAAAGGTGCTTAGAAAGACGCAGCAGAAAGGCACTATTGGTGATGGTAATATTAAAAAAGACAATTAGAAGATGGCAGAATATATTGATTCAAATACGCTCTCTAAACTTAGAGCTATCAGCATCCTGGAGGTTGCTGATGAATTGGGAATGGGTTTGCGGTATCATAATGCCCTTTGTATCAGTCATAATGATACCCATCCGAGTTTGCATTTCTGGACTTCCACCAACACTTGTCATTGCTTTGCATGCGGGTGGGGTGGAGATAATATCGACCTGGTGATGAAACGGGAGAATCTCTCTTTTTCGGAGGCTTGCCAATGGCTGTGCAGAAGATTCAATATCAGCGCCGGTAATCATTCTGCGGGAAACCGTAAGGATGTGCTTCATCGGGATAAAGCTGTTGCTGGGCATAGAAAATCTGAATGTGATACGGACAGACTCAATCTCAGAGGCGAGTTTCAGCATAAGCCTGACGTAGATTATCTGATGCGTATGCTCATGGGTAAGAAACTGACAGATAAAGCCAAGGATTTCCTGTTCTATCAGAGAAAGTTGCGCCCGGAATATATCTATTGGTGTAGAGTGGTGAGCACAGATTTCTCCATTGCTGGCTATCGCTTTGGTGGAAAGTTTTTTGATGGTCCTTCCCTGTTGATTCCCTATTATGACGTTCATGGCAATCTGCTGACGGTTCAGAGCAGATATCTGGGAGATAAGGCTGAAGAAAAACCGCGGTTTAAGTTTGCACCAGGTAGCAAGCCGATGGTATATGGGATGCAGATCTTGCCGCAGGTGACAGAAAAAGAGCCATTGGTTATTACCGAGGGATGTACCGACTGCTGGAGCGCTATGTCTATGGGTTACAAGGCAATAGCCATCCCGAGTGCTACGCTTTGTAATGAAGAATGTCGCAATCTTTTAGCGGGAAGGAATCTTCACATGTGGCCTGATCAGGACAAACCGGGCATCGGTCTTTATATGAAACTGAAGGAAATGTTCCCTCAGCTGGTGTACCATCAGTTGCCGGAAGGTTGCAAGGATTTGTCTGATTATTACCAGTCGTTTTACGTTCAGAAAATGTGAAAGTGAATGTGAATTTCAAATGTTTTTCTATTGTTGTTTTTAAGTTGTTGCGTATTATGATGAAGTTGTTTTTAAATCGTTTTCGTAGAGATCATGGCGCCATTGTTGGTCGCCTTAGTCAGGAAGTAGTTAATCGCCAGGGTATCGTTGTAGGCCATCAGTACATTTGTGATACGATGGAGCGCGAGGGTGGCTGTCTGGAGCCGGGTGAATATCACATCATGGTGGCTAAATGCAAATGCTTCGCCCGCCAGATGCTTTTCCTCGAACCGATAAGGGATGATTCTTCTTCATCTTCCTCTCTTCCTCTCCCCGAAACCTGCAAACTTTGCCGCATGGAGCGCAAGAGTCATGAGTTCGGGTGTCTGGAAGAACTTTATGCCCTTCCTTGTCCCATGATGCAGCCGGGCAATGGTCCGTTCCGTCTGCGCCAGGGTGGCATCCTCATCGGCGAGGCTCATGCTCCCGGCTTCGTACTCAAGAGTCAGGAACGCTTCCTCCAACTCTTCGACCGGGTGAAGAAGGCGATGGTCAGGGGCAGCGAGGTAGTGGTAGTGATAGAATAGAAAATGGGGGGTAAGGGACATCTTGGCAAGAAAAACTGCATTTTCTCGGTTTCCCAGAAGTTTCATTGCGTAAAAATCATCATATTATTTTCAATTATTCTTAGTCCTTATAATCTACCTTGATCACGATGACGCGGATGGTCTGGATAACCTCTCTTGCAGCCACATTTCTGTGCTGAATTATGACAGCAGGTATGCGCACCGGCGACCATCGATGTACTGAAAAAAAGGGCTATGCCACAGATAATCTTCTTCATTTTGACTTATTAAATTGTAGCGTTAGTTAAATTTGAGGGCAAAAGTACAAAGAATATTCGAGAAAACAAACGGAAAATGGAGATTTCTTCGTATCTTTGCACACATATTTTGTAAGATTATGAAGAAACTGTATATTCTTTTGTGTGGGGCAACGGCGGCTCTGCTGATGGTGGCATGCCAGGGAGGAAAGACGGCTGCTGCTGATGCTGAGGCTGGCGATACCCTGGAGATGAAGTACGCCAAGTTGCTCACCATCGTGAAGCATGGCGATGTGGAAGAGACTTCCGATGCAGCAGAAGGTGTTGATTATCAGTATACTGAGGCTATCATAGCCAACCCCTGGAAGGCGGGAACGATGCTGCATCGCTACATCCTGATTCCGAAGGGAGAGGAGGGGGATAAGACGGTGGCGATGCTTGCCAGAAGGCACAGCACGGGGGCGAGATGCACTACCGATACCGTGCGCACACCGGTGGAGAGGAGTGCCGTTTTCATCGCTCCCCATTGCCAGCTGATGTACGAACTGGGCTGCCAGCAGATCATCCGTGGTGTCTGCGATCTCGATTACATCAATATTCCGGATGTAAAGAAGAGGGCTGCTCTTTCCGGGAATACTTCTGCTCAGAATCCTATCGAGGATTGCGGTTCGAGCATGGCACCCGACATCGAGCGCATCATCGCCCTGAAACCCGAAGCCATCCTACTTTCGCCTTTCGAGAACAGCGGAGGATATGGCAAACTCGACAAGCTGCACGTGCCCATCATCGAGGCTGCCGACTATATGGAGTCTTCGCCACTGGGCAGGGCGGAATGGATGAAATTCTACGGCATGCTCTTTAAAAAAGACGGGAATGCACCGAAGACCGCTCTTGCTGCATCTTGCGAACCAAAGGCAGATTCGCTCTTTGCGAAGATAGAAAAGGAATATCTGAAGCTGAAAGCTGAGGCAGCCGGGTATCCGAAGGGCCTCTCCATCCTGACCGAAAGAAAGATGGGCAACGTATGGTATGTGCCTGGAGGTCAGAGTACTATCGGTATTCTGCTGAAGGATGCCAACGCCCGTTATATCTTCGAGGACGATGAACACAGCGGAAGTCTGGCGATGAGTCCGGAGCAAATCTTGGCGAAGGGAAAGCAGGTGGATGTATGGGCGTTCAAGTATTTCGGTGGTGCCCCTCTGTCGCAGGCTCAACTGCTTCAGGAATATGACGGCTACAAGGCTCTTGCTGCCTTCAGCCGGGGTAATATCTATCAGGTAGATACCTCTACGGTACCTTATTTCGAGCTTACGAGTTTCCATCCCGAACTGCTGCTCAGAGAGTTCATCATCCTGGCTCATGGCGAGCGATTCGGCAAATTGAGATTCTATAAGAAATAGGGCTTTAATCAGAGATTTTACAAGAAATAGTTTTAGTGAATGAAAACCATCGTTTTTGGGGCAATCGCCATTATCATACTGTTTTTCGCCAACCTGGCATGGGGGAGTGTAAACATCCCGTGGCAGGACGTTGGGGCGATTATTTCGGGCTCTCAGACCGACGAAACCTACCGCTATATTCTGTTGGAATCGCGACTGCCGGCGGCAATTGCCGCCTTGCTTTCGGGCGCAGCCCTCGCCACGAGCGGCTTGCTCCTGCAGACAGCCTTCCGCAACCCCCTGGCGGGTCCTGACGTATTCGGTATCAGCAGCGGAGCCGGACTGGCGGTAGCCATCGTGATGCTTGCCTTTGGCGGCAATATTGCCCTGGATGATTTAGGGGTAGGTTTTCTGGGCGATGCCGGCAACTATGCCATCGGCGGTTTCCTGGCTATCCTCATCGCTGCCTTTATAGGGGCTATGGTGGTGATGGGCATCATCACCTTCTTTTCTGCCATTGTGCGCAGCCATACGGTACTGCTCATCATCGGACTAATGGTGGGCTATCTTGCCAGCAGCGCCATCTCATTGCTCAATTTCTTCAGCACGGCAGAGGGCGTGAAATCGTATATGGTTTGGGGCATGGGCAGCTTTGGCAATGTTTCGAGCCAGCAGATGATGTTCTTCATCCCGTTGGCCCTCATTGCCCTGGCTGCGTCTCTGCTCCTTGTAAAACCGCTGAACGCCATGCTGTTAGGCGAACAGTATGCCGAGAATCTGGGCTTCAATATCAGGCGTCTGCGCATCGTTCTGCTCATCATCACCGGTCTTCTTACGGCTGTGGTTACCGCCTTCTGTGGTCCCATCGCCTTCATCGGTCTGGCAACGCCGCATATCGCCCGCCTCATCATCGGCACGGAGAATCATCGCCGTCTGTTGCCCGTCACGATGCTGATGGGTGCAGCCATTGCCCTTCTTTGCAATCTCTTCTGCACCCTTCCGTCGGACGGTGGCATCATCCCGCTGAATGCCGTCACCCCGCTGTTCGGTGCTCCCGTCATCATCTATGTGTTGGTGAAAAAGCGCATCTAATTGCATATAAAAAAGCGTTTCTAGTTCGAAGAGATGAACCAGAAACGCTTTCTTTGTTATACTATGTTTTACTTGCGGAAGTTCTGTTACTTATTCACGACATTAATCGGATTGCCCTCGAGGAATGCCTTTACGTTGGCGGCTACCTGCTTGTTGAGGCGCTCGCGCGCCTCGTAGGTGGCCCAGGCAATATGAGGGGTGAGGTAAGCATTAGGCTCGCCGAAGAGCGGATTCTCCTTTGATGGTGGCTCCTGAGCCATCACGTCGGCACAGTAGGCACCCAGACTGCCTTCGTGGAGGGCAGCAGCTACGGCCTCCTCATCTACCAGCGGACCGCGACCCGTATTAACCAGGATGGCGGTATCCTTCATCTTCTCCAGACTCTCCTTATTGATGAAATGATAGGTGTCATCAGAAAGCGGACAATGGAGCGAGAGAATATCGCTCGTGGCAAGCAAACCCTCCTTGCTCACCTTCTGGATCCACTCAGGCAGATCGCTCGAATTCTTGCTGGTGCAGGCACAGATGTTCATGCCAAACTGGCGGGCGATGTTGGCAACTTTCATGCCGATATTGCCCAGTCCCATGATACCCAGGGTCTTGCCGGCAAGTTCCATCAGTGGGGTATCCCAATAACAGAAATCCTTATTGTAAGCCCAGCGCTCGTTGCGGTTCTCCTGGGTATAATGCTCTACGCGGTTGGTTACGGCAAGGATGAGGGCAAAGGTCATCTGCGCCACGCTGTCGGTGCTGTAGGCAGGAATATTGGTTACGATGATGCCCTGTTTCCTGGCAGCCTCGATGTCTACCACGTTGAAACCGGTAGCCTGGATACCGATGTATTTCAGTTTAGGAAGCTGCGCCAGCGTCTCTGCATCTATCTGCACCTTGTTCAGAAGGATGATGTCGGCATCCTTGGCACGTTCCACTTTCTCTGCATCTGATGTGCGAGGATAAACTACCACCTCGCCCAGTTTCTCCAGAAGATGATAATCCAAATCTCCCGGGTTTGCGGCATAGCCGTCTAGAATAACAATCTTCATAAATTTTTCCCGTTTTCTGTTGTTATAAAATTCAAGACCCATCTGTCCTGACAAATCTGAGTCTGCGTTTATTTTAATGGGAAAAGCCTTCCCCCTGAGAAAGAGAAAGGCTTTTCCGTATGTATGGTTTATTCGTTCATCAAGTAGTTCTTGAATGATGCGAAATCCTTGGTCATCTGGATGCTCTTCTTCTCACCCTTCATGAATTCTGCAAGGCGTGCAGGAATCTCAATGTCGCTGTCAAGGATGCTGTCTACCTTCTCCTTGAACTTGGCTGGATGAGCGGTCTCGAGGAACACGCCAACCTCACCTGGCTTCAACTGCTCCTTCAGGGCGCGATAGCCGCAAGCTCCGTGAGGGTCAAGCACATATTTGGTTTCATTGTAGCACTGCTTCATGGTTTCTGCAATCTGCTCGTCCTTGTATGTAGCACCACCGATGTAGGCAGCGATGGCATCGTGATCGCCCTTGTAGAGGTCGTAGATGCGGGCAAAGTTTGATGGGTCGCCTACGTCCATGGCATTGGCGATGGTCTGCTTGCTAGGCTGAGGATTATACTTGCCTGTCTGCAGATACTCGTAGAAGATATCGTTGGCGTTGTTGGCTGCGATGAAGCGGTGGATAGGCAATCCCATCTCATGACCGAAGAGTCCGGCTGTGATGTTGCCGAAGTTGCCGCTAGGCACGCAGATAACCAGCTTGTCGGCGAGACCCTTCTCCTTCATGCGGGCATAGGCATTGAAATAATAGAATGCCTGAGGCAGGAAGCGGGCTACGTTGATAGAGTTGGCTGAGGTGAGCTTCATGTGCTTGTTGAGCTCCTCATCCATGAACGCAGACTTCACCAGTGCCTGGCAGTCGTCGAATACGCCATCTACCTCGAGGGCTGTGATGTTCTGGCCGAGGGTAGTGAACTGGCTCTCCTGAATCTTGCTCACCTTGCCCTTAGGATAGAGCACGTAAACATGGATGCCGTCAACGCCGAGGAAACCGTTGGCAACAGCCGAACCGGTATCGCCCGATGTAGCTACGAGCACATTCACCTCTTCCTTGCCCTCCTGACGTACGAAGTACTGCAGGAGACGGGCCATGAAGCGCGCACCCACATCCTTGAAGGCGAGGGTAGGACCATGGAACAGCTCGAGAGAGTAGATGTTTGGCTCTACCTCGACTACAGGGCAGTCGAATGCCAGGGTATCGTATACAATCTTCTTCAATGACTCGGCATCAACGTCCTCGCCAAAGAAGGCATCTGCTACCTTGTAGGCAATCTCCTGGAAGGAGAGTTTCTCGATGTTGTCGAAGAAATCCT
>OICM01000656.1_pt1 | contig 11522 bp, 7 predicted proteins | sample 1581311 | NCBI WGS metagenome assembly OICM01 (sample SAMEA3882539, study PRJEB24775) | human gut metagenome | biome: human-associated habitat; feature: intestine environment; material: feces | place: Netherlands | collected 2009/2010 | reverse complement strand
ATCGGGTTCGTCAACATGTCGTTTGCCAAAAAACTCGAAGCAGTCGGAATCAAGTGTCGCGTTTTTAATCCGCTCATGCCAGGGCTCAACATGTTTTTTAACAATCGCGACCATCGCAAGCTCACGGTGATTGACGGCAAAATCGGCTATACCGGCGGGTATAATCTCGCAAATGAGTATTTCAACTTCACGCATCCTTACGGTGAGTGGAAAGACACCGGCATAAGAATTTGCGGCCAGGCGGTCAGGTCTTTGACGGTTTCATTTTTGGAAATGTGGAATGCTTCTTCAAAGGAAGAACGTGACAGTGAAGAAAATTTGGCATTTTATCTCAAGGACAGAAATTATCCTGAAAATTGCGCAGGCTACATTCAGCCATATGCCGACAGCCCGCTTGACGGCGAACAGGTCGGTGAAGAAGTCTACATCAGCATGGTCAACAAGGCTGAAAGGTATTGCTATTTCATGACGCCGTATCTGATCATCACTGATGAGTTTGCTCATGCGCTGTCGCTTGCGTCAAAGCGCGGCGTCGACGTCAGAATCGTTACGCCTGGGATTCCTGATAAAAAGCCGATTTACAGCGTGACGCGTTCTTTTTACAATGTGCTTGCGGAAAACGGCGTGCGCATTTTTGAATGGAAGCCTGGTTTTTGCCACGCCAAAATGAGCGTGGCAGACGATCGACTGGCGACGTGCGGAACGATTAATCTTGATTACCGCAGCTTGTATCATCATTTTGAAAATGGATGTTTTATGACGGACGTGCCGGCCGTTCTTTCGATTAAAGAAGATTTTGACGAAACGTTCAAGCAGTGTCGCGAAGTTACTGAAAAGTACAGCGTCAAGTGGAGCGCGCCTCATCGCTTGAGTCAGATGATCATGCGTTTGTTTGCGCAATTGTTATAGTTATGAAAAGGTTTTTCCCGTATTTTCGGAGTGCGGGGAAAATCTTTTTAATTTGAAAAATGCAGTATCCGCATCACGCTGACGGTGGTCGGGTTGAGCAGATTCGCAGCCGTTTGGCAAGCCCGCGATGCGCAACGCTGGATTTGGCAAAATTATTGCTTACGGGCAAAACGTGGAAAACTGGGATTTGCCCGTAAAACAAGCTTGCAGACAAAACGGACTTCGGCAATCATTGCGTCTGTTTTTGGCGCAGGGACGTTTTCTTTGAGATTCGCGGTTTTCAGCGCTTTGATGAGACTTACCAAAAAAGATGATGATTGCCGGATAACGTTTGTATTTTGCTTGACTTGGCTGAACTTTGTAGCGTATCATGAGTTCTATGCGTAATTTCTGGAATTCGAGGTAAAAATATGACAACAAAGAAAAAGTGGCACGTAATGCCAGCAGTCGTCGCAACGACGATCATGAGCTTTTGCGGCGTTTTGATCGAAACGTCGATGAACGTGACTTTTCCGACGCTCATGAAGCAGTTCGGAATCGATGCGGGACTGATTCAATGGGTGACGACTGCCAATCTGCTGACGGTTGCCATCAGCATTCCGTTGTCAGCCTATTTGATTCGAAACGTTTCCGAAAAAAATCTGTTTGTCAGTTCAAATCTTTTTTTTCTGCTTGGCGTGATTTTGGATTCGATTGCGGGAAATTTCGAACTGTTGTTAGCCGGTCGCATCCTTCAGGGAATCGGCACCGGACTTGCCTTGCCGCTTGCGATGCACATTATTTTGGAGCACGTTCCGTTGGAAAAACGCGGTTTCATGGTCGGCGTGGCCACGATGACGACCTGCTTTGCGCCTGCAATCGGTCCGACCTATGGCGGAATTATTCTGCATCATTTTGATTGGAACAAGATTTTCCTGTTTCTCGTGCCGATTCTTGCGATTTCCTTTGTCGTCGGAATCATGTCGATTCCTCAGCGAAAAATTGAAACAAAGACCGGTTTCAATTTTGGCGGATACTTCTTTTTGGCATTGGGTTTGGCGCTTTTGCTGGTTGCCATCGAGCGTTTTTCGCTTTGGCTGCTTTTGCTCAGCATCATGGCGCTTTTGATGTTTTATTTTTCCAACAAAAAGAAGCGTCTCATCAGTCTGAACGTCTTTTCCAATCAGCGCTTCGTCTGGTTCATGTATGGTGCTTTGGTCACGCAGGCCATCGCGCTTGGCATCTCATTCATTTTCCCGAATTATCTTCAGATCGGATTGCATCAAAATACCGTCACGGCAGGGCTGTTCATGCTTCCGGGCGCAACGTTCGTGTTCCTGCTCGCACCGGTTTCCGGTCGATTGATGGATGAATTAGGTTATTTCAAACCGATTGTCTTCGGACTGACACTTGCATCTTTGGGGCTGGCTTTTTTGGCCTTTGTCTTGCCAAATGCAGGGGTGAAACTGCTTTTGTGCGGCGACGTTGCCACAAAGATCGGCATGGGGCTTGCGGCAAGCAGTCTGGTTGCGACAAGTCTCAGTCAACTTGAACGCGAAGAAGCAATCGACGGCAACAGCGTTTTGAATACTTTGCAGCAGTTTTCCGGAGCGCTTTCGACGACTGTCGTTTCCGTCATCTTCGGCTGGGCTCAAAAAACGATGTCAAACGGCAGCATGGTCGGCAGTCGCATTTCGATCGTGCTTATTCTGGCGATAACTGTGATCGCATTGGGCTTGGTGCTGAAATTAAAGTTTGAAGCGAGAAATTAATCGATGTCTGCGCACTGTATGTTTGATTATGTCCAGCCGGAACCCCCGTGACTCTGGTGCTCTGTCAAGCTTTGCAGGCAGCTTTTTCATATAAATGAACAAATTGCAAAACAGGACTTTTGAACTTCAGTGTTCTCAGAAGCCCTGTTTTTTATCGGCAACATGAAAGGATTTGCCTGGCGAAACCTAATCTTAATGCATTCTTATAGGCGTTTTGACTTAACTTGAGTTATTATTTACTTAGAAGCTTTTCGAAAGGGAGTTTATGGATGGAAGATGCTAGATACGGCGGCTTGACTCAAAAAGAAGTCAAAGAACGAATCAACGCCGGAAAAACCAATCAGTCGGACGCTTCGACCGGACTGACCGTCAAGCAGATCATTTTGAGCAATACTTTGACGTATTTCAACTTGATCTTCCTGGTGATCACGGTGCTTTTGTGCATCGTCGGATCGTTTCGCAATCTGACCTTTTTGCCGATTATTTTGTGGAACATCATCATCGGAATCATTCAGGAATGGCGCGCAAAAAAAACGCTTGACAAAATGAACCTGCTGAATGCTCCGCATGCAATCGTCGTGCGTGATGGAAAAGAAAGCAAGGTCACATCTGAAGAACTGGTGCAGGACGATGTCGTGCTTCTTTCAGCCGGCGAGCAGATTTGTGCGGATGCGACGGTGCTTGAAGGAAACGTTCAGGTCAACGAATCGCTTTTGACGGGCGAGTCGGATGAAATCGACAAGAAAAAAGGGGATACGCTTCTTTCCGGCAGTTTCGTCGTTTCGGGACGGTGTTATGCGCGCCTGGACAAGGTCGGAAACGAGTCCTACATATCAAAATTAACGTCGGAAGCCAAAACGATCGACGGTTATGAACAGTCAGAGATGGTGCGTTCGATCAATGAAATCATCAAGTGGGTCGGAATCGTCATTATTCCGATCGGGGTCATTTTGTTTTACCAAAGCTTCTTTTTAAACGGCGTCACGTTTCAAAAGAGCATTACGTCAATGGTTGCGGCCGTTTTAGGGATGATTCCCGAAGGACTGTATCTTTTGACGACGGTTGCCTTGGCCTTGAGCACGATGAGGCTTTCGAAACGCAAGGTTTTGCTGCATGACATGAAAAGCATCGAAACGCTGGCTCGCGTTGACGTTTTGTGTGTCGACAAGACCGGAACGATTACTGAACCTGAGATGAAAGTCAAGGAAGTCGTCTTTGAAGAAGACGACGTCACTGAAAGGCTGACGGACTACGTGCTTGCCTCAAAGGACAACAATGCGACGATGCAGGCGCTGCAGTCGTTTATCCCGGAAGATGCAGAGCAAAAACATGCTGCTCTAAAGGTTGTTCCGTTTACGTCTTCGACAAAGTATGGCGGAATAATTTTCAATGATGCGACGTACCTGTTAGGGGCACCGGAGTTCATCATGCGCTCTGAATTTGAAAAAATCGAAGATAAAATTTTGCCGTATACGGATAAGGGGTACCGTGCGCTTTTGTTTGCGAAGTATGATGGCACTGAGCTTGAACATGGCCTTTCAGGCAGCGTTGAGCCGTTGGCCTATGTGATTTTTGAGAATCCGATTCGTCAAAACGCCAAGCAGACGTTTGAATATTTTAAAAAACAAAAAGTTGCGATCAAGGTCATTTCGGGCGACAATCCGAAAACCGTTTCCGAAATTTCCGAACAGGCCGGAATCGATGGGGCCAGAAATTACGTCGATGCTTCGACTTTGACGACCGACGCGCAAGTGGAAGAGGCGCTTGAGACAAAAACGGTCTTCGGACGCGTGACTCCGAAGCAAAAGCAGGCTTTCGTATCCGCTTTGCAAAAAAACGGGCATACCGTCGCGATGACGGGCGACGGCGTCAACGATATTTTAGCGATGAAGGATGCGGATTGCAGCGTTGCGATGGCATCCGGCAGCGAGGCAACCGCACAAGTTGCGCAAGTCGTCCTGCTTGATTCCGATTTCGTGCACATGCCAAACGTCGTGCTTGAAGGAAGACAAGTTGTCAATAACATCCAGCGGTCGGCAAGCCTGTTTTTGGTCAAGAATATTTTCTCGCTGCTGATGGCGGTCTTTTCGGCTGTTTTGATGTTTACGTACCCTCTTGAGCCTTCGCAGATTTCCCTGGTGACGGGATTTACGATCGGCGTTCCCGGCTTTTTGCTGGCGCTTGAGCCGACAAAAGACCGAATCAAGGGGCATTTTTTGACGAACGTGTTCATCAAGGCTTTTCCGGCCGGATTGACCGATATGATTTCGGTTGCTGCGCTTGTGGTCTGCGGCAAGATTTTCGGCATTTCCGATGATGAGATTTCGACGATGGCGACTCTGCTTTTGGGTGCAATCGGGCTGATCGTTTTGGTTCGGATCAGTCGGCCGTTCAATAAGAAAAAGTGGGCAATTCTATGGCTCAACGTTGCGGGTCTGGTCTTTTGCTTCTTGTTTTTGAAGCATCTTTTTGCGATCAGTCCGCTGTCAAGGGCCGATTTTTTGCTGGTCGTCGTCTTCATGTTTGCGGCCGATTCGATTTTAAGGCATTTGACGCATGCAACGGAGCGCATTGCCAGAAAAATTCGCAGGAAGAGGCAGGATTTACCGAGGCATTTTGGCAAGAAGGGGTAGTTTATTTTGGAAATAGTTCAAGCAACAAAAAATGATTTATCAGAGCTCTGCATTTTTTATGAAAAGGTCTGCGAGCAGCAAAAATTTGACAAATATTCGCCTGACTGGCACTGGGGGCAATATCCGTGTCGTGACGATCTCGAGTATGCGATCGCAAATCGGCTGTTTTTGCTCGGACGCATCGATGGAAAAATCGCAGCAGCGGGAATTTTGTCAGACGGCGACGATGATGCATACAATCATGCGGACTGGAAGGAAACAAAAGATGTCTGCGTGCTGCATCTGTTTGCCGTTTCGCCGGAATTCAGGGGGCAGGGCATCGCTTCTTCGATGCTTTCTGCGATAAAATCCAGTGCAAGAAAAGCGATTCACCTCGACGTGATCGAAGGCAACGATGCCGCCGGAAAATTATATCGCAAAAACGGCTTTGCGCTTGTCAAGCAAACCGAACTTTTTTACGATGACATCGGTGAAAAGGGCGCAGAACTTTATGAATGGGTTTCGTCGAAAAAAGCAGTCGAAACGAACAGGCTTTATCTGCGCAGGCTGAACGAGCATGATGCAATGAGAATCTATGAAACGTGGGCAAATGATCCTGAAGTCACGCGTTATCTGACTTGGGACGCTCACGAAAGCGTCGACGTGACCAAGAGAATCATTGCGGAATGGATGCGTGCCTACGAGGATGAGAAGTGCCATCGATACGGCATCTGCCTTAAAGAAACCGACGGATTGATCGGTATGATCGATGTCGTCGGTCATGAAGACGAGGTGCCGGTCATCGGATACGTTTTGGGAAGAAGATACTGGGGCAAAGGCTATATGACGGAAGCCTTCAAAGGTTTCAGCGATTATTTGCTTGAAGAAGGCTTTCCTGAAATCAGGATTGAAGCAGAAGAGCAAAACCTGGCAAGCAACCGCGTCATCATGAAGTGCGGCTTTGATTTCGTCGGCAAGAAGACAATGCTCGTCAAGGGAAGAGATGTCATCATCAATAAATATTGCAAGAAAGCTTGAGAAGAAAGTTCCCGTTTCAGAGAATGCTGCATTTTGCAGTAACATTAAAGCAAAGTGTTGACAAAATTAGAAAAAGGGTATAAACTTCAGTCAATAATATAAAACAAAACGTTGACGAGAAGAGTAGGCGTACTCGGATTCCAAAGAGAGCCTTTGACTGGTGAAAGAAGGCGGGTCAGACAAGCTGAAGATGAGCTCTGAGTCAGACTGGCGGTGCAAGCCAACAGTCCGTTTGGATACGATATAATCCTAGGCATGTTAGTGTTGAATTGAGGCCTTTTTGGCAAAAAATGGGTGGTACCGCGAATGACTTTCGCCCCTGAACGAAGCTAAACTTTGTTCAGGGGCTTTTTTTGACGCTATCGGAACATCAGGAGGAAAATTATTATGACAGAATTAAAATCACCGTTTCGTTATGACTATGTGGGAAGTTTTTTACGTCCGGCCGCTGTTAAAGAAGCTCGTGCCAAATTCGCAAAGAACGAAATCACGAAAGAACAGCTGACTGAAGTTGAAAATGAAGAAATCAAAAAATTGGTTGAAAAACAAAAAGCTGCAGGTTTTCATGGCTTGACCGACGGCGAATTCCGTCGCAGCTACTGGCATCTTGATTTTATGTGGGGGTTTGGCGGCATTGAGCATGTCGAACTTGATCACGGCTACTTCTTCCAAGGTGAAGAAACGACTCATGGTTCAATCAAGGTAACGGGCAAAATTACGGGCAAAAATCATCCGTTCGTCGAACACTACAAGTTCGTAAAACAGTTTGAAGACGAAACAACGGTTGCGCGCCAGACTTTCCCGGCACCTGCGCAATTGTTGGCAGAACTTTTCCGCGAAGACAACGGCAAGGATACCGTTGCGGTCTACCCTGATGAAGACAAGCTGATTGAAGACATTGCTGCCGCATATCGTCAGGTCATCAAAGATCTTTATGATGCCGGCTGTCGCAATATCCAATTTGACGACTGTACATGGGGCATGTTCTGTGACAAGAAGTACTGGGAAGCTCGTCAAAAAGACGCAAGCGTCACGTTTGAGTCAGAAGCTGAAAAGTATCTGCGCGTAAACAATCTTGCGCTTCAGGATCGTCCGGAAGGGTTGACGATTACGACACACGTTTGCCGCGGTAACTACCATTCCACATGGGCCAGCCGTGGCGGCTATGCACCTGTTGCACCGTATCTTTTTGCCAAGGAAAACGTTGATGCGTTTTATTTGGAATTCGATGATGAACGTTCCGGTAATTTCGAACCGCTCAAGTACGTTCCGGAAGACAAGAAAGTCGTTTTGGGTCTGATTACGACCAAGTCTGCTAAACTTGAAGATGCAGAAGAAGTCAAGGCTAGAATCAAGGAAGCTGCGCAATACCATCCATTGGACAAGCTGTGCTTGAGTCCTCAATGCGGTTTTGCTTCATGCGAAATCGGCAATAAGCTCACTGAAGAAGAACAATGGGCAAAACTTGCTTTGGTCAAGAAAATCGCAGAAGAAGTCTGGGGCTAGTTTTTGTTTCTTGAATAATCAGTAGAAGAGACTGAGGTAACCCCTGTTTTAAATTGAAGGTTATGCCCGTATAATGGTGTAAATTGATAAAAAAAGAGAGCCAAGTGCTCATCTCCCAGGTATAATTTAAATTAACCAAAAAAACTAAAAATACTAGGAGGATGAACAATGGCTCAATTAAATATTACATTAAATCAAGAGGAAATTCTACAGCTTCTTTCAAAGGATCACGATCAGGCGTTTCGTGAGCTGCTTCGTAAAAGTCTCAATAGTATTCTGATGGCGGAATCCACTGCTCAGCTCAAGGCTGAGCCTTATGAACGGTCAGAAGAACGCACGGACAGCCGCAACGGTACTCGAGAACGCGATCTCAAGACCCGGATAGGCAAGATCACCTTAACCGTGCCGAGACACCGCAATATTCCTTTTAAGACTCTTGTCTTCGATAACTATTCCAGAAGCGAAGCTGCCTTGATTGCCAGTATGGCGGAGATGGTTGTCAGCGGTGTAGCGACACGGAAAGTGTCGAATATCATGGAAACTCTATGCGGAACAACATTTTCCAAATCATCGGTTTCAGAAGTATGCAAGGACTTGATTGAAAAGGTCAACGAATTCAAGGACAGACCATTGACTGGAAAATACCCGTTTTTAACAGTGGATGCAACCTACTTCAAGGTCAGGGACAAACACAGAATTGTTTCCAAAGCGTTTATGATCGCTTATGGAACAAATCAGGAAGGACACCGTGAAATTCTTGGATTTGAAGTATATGACAACGAATCCAAAGGCACCTGGAATTCCTTTCTCCAAAAACTGAAAAAACGTGGGATCCAAGGGCTTCTGATGATCACTTCTGATGCTCATGAAGGCATTCAGGATGCCATCAGTAATGTATTTCCCGAGGTTCCATGGCAAAGATGCCAGTTTCATTTTGCCATGAACATTTCGGGAAAATCACCCAAAAAGTATCAGGCAGGCATCAGAGCCGAACTTCAGGAAATGTGGAACTGCGATACCATAGAAGCCGCACGGAAAAAGCGGGACTCCATCATCGCTGACTACAGAGACGTTGCTGAATCTGCCATGTCATGCCTTGATGAAGGCTTTGAAAGTGCCATGACCGTCATGGCGCTCCCCAAGAATTTGCGGAGATATTTCAGAACATCAAACCATATAGAAAGACTGAACAAAGAGCTGAAGCGACGTTCTTCCATCATCGGAATCTTCCCGAATGAAGAATCGCTGATACGGCTGATGGGTTCCGTTTTGTTGGAAAGAAACGATGCTGTGATCGCGAAGAAGGCAATATTCAGTCCGGCAAACTATACATTGATGTCCAATTCCAAGACAGTTGCTGAACTCAAAAAATTGGCGGAGGAACAACAAAAACTAAGAGCTGCGTGAGGTGTAGCACTCTTTACGAAACTGTCAAGGGAACCTCTTCGAGGTGCGCAGAGGCGCACCCTTGACAGCTCCTTCAAGAGTGCTGGTGCACAGACATGGATGCAATGGCATCCCTTGCACAACTAGTGCCCGGGAGAAAAAATAATTTACACACAAATTAGGACTTGACTAAAAATTTACGGACAAATCAGCCAAAAATGGCACTTTATCCGTAAATTTGAATGAGATCTTTGATAAATCAGTTGAGCAGCACTGTATTTAAAGAAGCCGAACGAAATCAGTCGCAACAAGACCGCCTTCGTTCGGCATTTTATTTAATTCAAGCAAGAAACGGGACTTTTTTGATTGAATCGGACGTCATCAGTCAAGGCGAAGAGCTTGCATTTTATAAAGAAAGCGTTTACAATAAAAGGGTGGGGAATATTAGCTTCGAGATTCAGACGAATCAAGATATTGTTTTCCAATAATGCGAAAAGAGGTCAGAGCTTGTTGATTCCTTATGGCAGCGTGCGAATTATTCTGGATGCAGTGCTGATTTCGAGGTGCTGTTCTTCGATTTGCCCGGTTTTTCATCTGTGATTCGCCAAAGCATGTTAGAAGCTGTCCCGGTTACTCCCTCTTTTCGACTCCCGTTAAATCACGTTCCTCAGGCAGATTACTGAAGCGTCTGCCTGAGGTTTTTAGCTTTCAGGGTAAAGCATGGTTTTATTTTGGACGAATACTTTTTTGAATTATGCAGCTTGAAGGATTCTTCTGAAATCAGCTGATTTTAGAATATTGCAATCACGAAGGGGACTAGCTAATGGATTGAATCAGTGAATGATGACCGCTCCTTAGCAATTAATCGGTGTTTGTTGAAACGTTTTCTTTGATCTGTCCAAAACGTTTGACACCGCTTACAGAAATAGATTACAATTACCCTAGATGGTTGCCGGATTCGGTTTTGCTAGGCAGGTGATCAAAGTGATTACAAAAGATCGTACCAGAGACGTCATCAGTTTGATTGATGAACGTCTCAGAAATGAAGAATTTTCAAAAGATCGGGAGTTTGTTGCGATTTGCGCATGGGTTCGCGAAAGACTGCTTGAAGAAGAGCTCGATTCAGATGAGCTTTTCGGACGTATTCAGTCATATGCGGTAAATAAGCAATGCAAGAAACCAACGATTGCGAGCGATTTGGAAAAGGCGCTTACGATGGGGCGTCCATTAGATGTGTTTATAGGATGGCTGCATCATTTGAGATGATGAAGCTTAAGGCTCCGGGGAACCGGAGCCTTTTTATTTTTGCTTTTTTTTCAGTTGTGAAATCCAGTGCGTAATCAAAATTGTTAAAACGGTAATTGATGCACTGCATGAAAAGAATGCTCCCAACATCAAAATGAGGCGAAGAGTTTTGCCTTGATTCGACATGAAAGCCCAAACGGTCAGCGTGCACAGCACAAAAGCCAGCGCAATTAAGATGAAGAGCCCGAAAACGAGCAGCGGCATATTTTTTTTCATATGATTTCCTCCTGTAAGACATTATATTATTCAGATGTGTTTCGGACAAGAACGGATAATGTTCCACGTGAAACATTCATTTGTTGTTCCACGTGGAACATTTGCATGAAAGCTGATTTTTCACTATAATTGATGGCGGTAATCTTAACGAAGACCCTGATCGTGATCAGGGGAGGGACAGCCGATTCTTCAAGTTGCAAACCTGAGCTTTTTTGATAAAGATAATTGCATCCAGTCTAAAAACGATGAAAGGAAGAATTTGAATTGATTGATCTTAAGGAAATACTTGAGAAAATGAATCTGAACCAAAAAATCAATTATGACAAGGTCATGATGAAAATGGTTCAGAATTGGCAAAAAGAGGGGATTCGGCCGAAGATTCTGCTCCATGCCTGCTGTGCTCCGTGCAGCACGACGACGTTGGAGCGCATGACTGAATTTGCTGAAGTAACCATCTATTATGCCAATTCCAACATTCATCCTCGTGCCGAGTATCAACGAAGAGAATACGTCCAACAGAAATTTATTCACGATTTCAACGAAAAAACAGGCAATCACGTTCAATTTATTGCCGCACCATACCGGCCGCAGGAATACTTTGAAGCCGTAAGAGGTCTTGAAAAAGAACCTGAAGGCGGCAAAAGGTGTCGTGCCTGTTTTGACTATCGACTTGATACGGTTGCAAAAAAAGCCGTGGAACTTGGGTTTGACTACTTTGGCAGCACGCTGACGATCAGCCCGCATAAGAACTCTCAAGTAATCAATTCCGTTGGGATCGAGGTTCAGCAGTTTTACGACG
>OICM01000640.1_pt1 | contig 11720 bp, 9 predicted proteins | sample 1581311 | NCBI WGS metagenome assembly OICM01 (sample SAMEA3882539, study PRJEB24775) | human gut metagenome | biome: human-associated habitat; feature: intestine environment; material: feces | place: Netherlands | collected 2009/2010 | reverse complement strand
TCAAGATCTTCTACGGCTTTTCCAATCTCTGGGTCATTGAGCAGGTCGGCAGGAATATCCTTCGTATTGGAATTTATTTCTGTCAGGAAACGGAGCCACAAGACCATCATGCGCTTATCGGCAATGGAATGTGGAGTGAACTTAGGGAGTTCAATGAAGGTAAAATGCAAGCCTTCGATGATCTTATTGCTGTCCTTATCGTGCACGATGCGGTAGTTGTGGATGAAATCTGGAGTATCATGCGCAAAGATATCATTTATCAGGTTGAGAGAATACACTGGTTGCAGTTCGCTGTATTTTCCTCCCTTTTTTGCCTGACTCACATAGAGCTTGGATGCATTGAACAGTACTCGCTGCTGGAAAGCGTCGGACCATTCCATCTGCATTTCCACGCAGAACTTCCTGCCTCTGACATCGGTGCAGAGTACATCCACTATGGTGTTCTTGCCCCCTTCGAGCTGAGGCACAAGTTCTGTAGGCAGATACTTTATCTCGTGTATCTGCTCTTCTTCGCTGAGTGGCAGGAGGGCGTTCAGAAGACTGATCAATCTTTTAGGATGATTGCCGAATATCTTCTTGAACGTAAGGTCTGCCTTAGGATCTAAGTACTTCATAACCATCTGTTTTAAAATTCTATAGCGCAAAGTTACGGTTTTATTTTCATATCTGCAAGAGTTTTCTAGGATTTTTAAAGGTAAAAAAGTAAAAAGGTAAAAAAGTAAAGATTTTGCTATCCCAATACTATCTGATAACTTTTTCTAAAACTTTTCGACCTGTACGGTTGAAATTACCCACACGCCCTGGGCTAGGAGCTTACTTGCGAAACTTGAATGCATACTTTTGCACGCAAGCGTATGCTGCAGAATATTCAAGTGGCTCAGTCAGCTTATTCAAGTGGCTCAATCAGACTACTCAAGTGGCTCAATCAGCGAGTACAGCCGTCTGCGTAACCCAGTTCAGTCGAATCCTTAACCCGATGCAGCCGTCTGCGTAACCCAGTTCAGTCGAATCCTTAACCCAACGCAGCCATATCCTTAACCCAGTTCAGCCACATCAGTTGGTAAATGGAAGTACATCGTTTGTTTACCTCATTTGAGTGCTCAATGACTACCAGGGAGAATTAGCCTTTCTGAGGGTACCATCAGGGACAATAACAGGTACCATCAGGGACAATCATGAGTTTTATGATATGCCCGAATGACTACCAGGGAGAATCTTAAAAATACAAGGTACTGAATATCACACAGTTAGATGCAGATTTTTCTTCCCTATACTATACCAAGTATATTATATATATACATTTACATCTTTTACACTATACGTAATACGGGAGGAAAAAGATTTTTTTTTTCAACATTTCAGCTTTTAAAATGCATTTTTTCTCTTCAAAAATTTGCATAAGTCTGAAATTAATATTACTTTTGCAACATGAAAGCGCGGAGAATGCGATTCTCCTCCCGATGAAGGACACCGGGAAATGCTTTCGGTTAAGGATTAGAACATAGCTCATTGAGTAGGATTCAGCCCCAAAAGGTGAGTGATCAAACTGTAATCCTTACAGGGCATTCTATGCCTGATAAATTTGATGAAAATTTATCGGCATGGATGCAGAGTAAGGACATAAGTTTGACAGCAAGAGAAAAGGCTGAAACTCCTTCCATCACGGATTGAGAATTTTTATCTTGTTATGTTTTCCTTACTCCAATTCCATGCCGGTTTTCAATAAACAACAACAAGACTTGCCCCAATCGGTAGGCCATTAACAATTTTAAAAGAAACCTACAATGGAACAATTTAATCAACAGCATCCGGGCGGGCAGCAGGCCTTCCCTCAGACAAACCAACAAGAGAAACAACTGATAGCCATCCTTGGCGTACAGGGATTGTCTTACCAGAACTATTCTGTGCTAGAACTTAAAATCGTTCTGCAGATTATCAAGCATGCCCAGAAAGCCATCTTGGGCTATGTTATCCCTTATCAGGTAACTTCACAGACTTTTAATGGCTTCACCGCAGAACAGAGAGCTGCAGACCACACCGATGTCATCATGAAACTGTCGGAGTTTCCTTATGGTGCTCATCATTATCCGCAATTGCGCGATGCCATCAAGCGTATAGAATCCCAGCCCATCCTGCTGCCGTTTAAGCTGGAAAAACAGACATTATACCGGAAATTTGCATGCCTGTTTAAGAGTGAGATATACCAAGACCGGCACAAGAACTGGATGGTAAAATTCCGCTTCGACAACAACGTGATACGGTTTTTCTACAGTTTCGACAAGGGAGTCAGCCGTATCGACCTCAATGCCATCAACCAATGCCGCAGCGCATCGAGCATCAAGTTATATATCATCATGAATTGCTGGGGTGCAAAGGGATTCACCATCTGCAAAACGGCGCATATCCAGCAACTGATGCATGGCAGGGAAGATTACTACAAGACCTGGTCGGCATTGGACAACAAATGTCTGACTTTTGCCTGCAAAGACCTCAAGCGCCTTTACCAGAACCACATCATCGACCAGTATCTTACCTATAAGCCTTTCTTTCTGGAGGAGGGTAAAAAAGAGAAGCATCACCTGCCCGAACACATCACCTTTACCCTGCACGACCGTCGCACTTCTGGCGAAACTGCGGAGGGTGCAGAAGTGAGCAGCGAACTGAGAGGGCAGCGGAGCAAACTGAAACTCCGGCTGCAATGCAATTATGATGTGAGCGAGAAGAAGGCTGAGCAGTTGAGCGGCTATCTCAGGTTAGATATGATTGGCGACCTGGAGGACTTCTTCATGCGAAAGGATTATTACATAGCCAACTGCAGGCGTTCGAACAAGAAGATGAACATGGGTGGCTATATGACCACAGCGATGATAGGTTTCTTTAAGGATCATGGTGTAGAAGGATTGTAAAAAATATAAAGCTTATGAATTATCCCCAACGTATGTACAGCAAGACCGAGTTGGGTCTGCTCTATTTTCCCGACACAACCGACGGGGCGACAGCGCGCCGTCATATCATGGGATGGATTAAGCGTTGCGAGCCCCTCTGGAACGAGCTGCAACGTTTAGGCTACCAGGAGCATAGCCAGTATTTCCCTCCCCGCCAGGTATCCACTATCTTCGAATACCTGGGCGAGCCAGGGGCATAAAGAAAAAAGGGTGTGTCATAAGTCCAGATAATGGCAGCAAGATGCCCTGAACCAACGGTCACCGGCCGAAGGGAAAGGTAAAGGGCAAAAGCTCCTAGCCCAGGGCGCTGCCCTGGGCTAGGAGCTTCTGCCCTTTCAGGGCGTGTGGGGCAACTATTCATACATTATCGGCTCATTCATACATTATCTGCTCAGCCAAGCCTCCGGATTGAGTTTGGCAGTCTCCTTGCGAAGCTGGAACTGGAGGATGTTATCAGAGCCAACACTACCCAAAGCCTGACGGGTACTTACCTTCTGACCTTTATGAACGCTGACCGATTTCAGATTACAGTAAACAGAGATGTAGGCACCATGACGGACCAGCACGTTCCACATGCCACCATAACCGAAGACGGCACTCACCTCACCATCGTAGATGCTGCGAGCCACACAACCCGGCTTGCCCTGGATATTGATACCCTTATTGTCGAGCGTTACACCCTTCAAACCTTCTACATGATACTGACCGAAATGACTCACCACACGGTAACTGCCGCTGATAGGCATCGGCAATCGGCCACGGTTAGCCTCGAATCCACCGCTCAGCATGCGGTCTACCGAACTCAAGGTAGAAGCCTCCTGTGCCTCCTTCCTGGCAGCGGCAATCTCACGGGTACTGCGTTCCGCATCCATCTTCGCCTTCAACTCGGCAGCCCGTCTTTCAGCCTCCGCCTTTCTTGCAGCCTGTTCGGCAGCAGCCTCACGGGCAGCCTGTTCTGCGGCGGCACGCTTGGCAGCCTCGGCAGCAGCACGCGCCCTAGCCTGCGCTTTTGCCTTAGCCTTAGCCTCAGCCTGGGCAGCAGCCTCCTCCTGAGCCTTTCTTGCAGCCTCGGCAGCCAGTCTTGCTTCTTCGGCAGCCTTTCTGCGGGCAGCTTCGGCAGCAGCCTCACGCGCCTTGGCTTCGGCTATACGACGGGCATTCTCCCTGGCAGCAGCCTCGGCAGCAGCTTTCTTGCGAGCCAGTTCCTCGGCACGCTTCTTGGCGGCAGCAGCGGCAGCAGCCTTTCGCTTAGCCTCGGCAGCAGCACGGGCTCTCGCCTTGGCAACTTCCCGAGCAATCAGACGGTCAATCTGTGCATTGATTGCCGCATCTTTCTGACGCTGGTCGGCAATCACAGCCTGAATGGTCTTCTGCTGTTTCTGCAGTCCCTGCACCATTTCCTGCTGCTGGGTCTGCTTACCTTCCAATGCCGTCTTCTCCTGCTTACCCTTATATAATAAGGTGTTCTTATGTCCCTTTACATGCTGCAACTGCTGGTGCTTCTCGTTCACCTGCTTCTGCTTAGCCTTTACAGCCTCGCCCTGCACCTTCTGATAGGAAGAATACTGGCGGATGAAGGAAAGGCGGCGATACATCTGTGTCAGATTCTTGGCACTGAAGATGAACATCAGCTTGTCCTGAACCGTATGATGACGGCTCATATAGCGCATGGAACGGATATACTTGTTCTTACGGTCCTGCAACTGTTGCTGAAGCGTTTTCAACTGTGCCTGCAGAATGCCGATATTGCCGTCAATATGATGGATATCCTTCTGGATACCGTCAATCTTCTTCTGACGCTGGTCTATTTCTCCGTTCAGCGCCATCAGGTCTTCAAGACGTTTCTTCACATCCGCCTTATTTCTCTGCAAAGCCTGCTCCTGTTCTCTGATCTTCTTCCGGATAGAAGCGCGTTGTCCCTGCAAACCTCGGATAGAGGCATTACTATAGGTTGCCGCCTTGCGTTCTGCTCTGGTTGACGCAGCTGATTTGGATGTTTTTCTGGACACATGCCTTCTGCTGTTCTTCTTTCTGGCAGGAGTAGCAGCCTTCTTTTTCGCAGTTACGGCAGTCTTCCTCACCGGCTTCTTCTGGGCAGTATGGTTCTGCGCAAAAGGTGCGAGCGAGAAGGTGATTGCCATGATGAATAATAAGATTCGCTTCATTTCTTATATTAAAAACCCATGTTCTATAATTTCAAACTCTTGATGAGTATTTACATACTCAATATCTTGCTGAGCACATCAGTTGGAGAAATCTGCTTGTATTTGCCCGAAATCTCGGTCTGAGTGCTCCATTTGCTGTCGGTCTTCACCTGATTCAATTCCAGATTGATCTTAGCCTCCTGCTTTTTCCTGGTAGCAGTAGTGGTCATCGACAGATTCAGGGAGGCAGGGAACATCTTGACGCCTACACTCTTGAAGTTGCCGTAGTCGACGTGGAGATTGGAGGTGCCGTTCTGCGTACTCTTATAGACAACATCTGCTGCTGTGATACGGCCGGTAGTGCGGTTGGCTGTCCAGGCATAGGTCATATTGCCGTTCCTGTAACTTACCGGCACAGCATCTCCTGCCACATCCAGTCTGGCATCAAACTTCTTCAGGTCTGATTCCTTCACGGTCCTTTCGCCCGGCAGGAGCAGCTGGTTCCAGAAGAGAGCCTGCAGAGAATAGAAGGAGATGCCCTGCTTCTTGAGGAAGTCTACCTGGGTATAATCTGCCTTGATATATTCCTTGTGCAGACGGTCGATGATAAGTACATGGTCGGGAGTAAACTCCAGACGGCCCACCTCTGTACCTAAGATAGGAATAAAGAGCTGGATGCGGATGATTTCATCCTTACGCATGCTCAGTTTGCCCGGCACGGTAATATCCTTATCACCAGCCTGGAGAGTAAACGACATGTTACCTACAATATTCTTGGTATACACCTGATTGTCTGAAACCTTCTGTACGAAAGCCAACTTCTTGAGCGTCTCACTCTGACGAGAGTCAGAACCCTTGGTGGCATTCTCTTTCTGATGACTGGCTGATGTGGAGCCAGAGCCCTGTACATTCTTGCTGGTTCCGCAAGAACCGAGGAGCAGGATGCTGCAGGCTGCGGCAAGCAGCATCATCTTATTCTTCTTCATTATATATTTCATCTTTCCTGATTTTTCTACTTTCCGTTTATTTCTTCTTACCTTTTCTAACTGACTTTTTCGTAGCGGCAGGTTTCTGCTTTGGCGCATTACGCTTCTTCAGTTCTTCTTCGGTAATATATTGTCTGTTCTTAATCTTCCATGCCAACACCTCAGTCTGGTTCTCGCCGGTATAGGCTTTCTTCCAGAAATCTACGGATTCATCGGTCATACCATTCATATAATAGATATCGCCGGCATGTTCCAGAACCGTACTGTTATCTGCGGTGGAATCGCGGTTTTTGAGTGCCTGATCTATATAGGTCTTGGCATCAGCATAGCGTTCTTCCATAAAGAGAATCCAAGCATAGGTATCCAGATAAGTACCGTTGTTCGGCTCTGCCTTGATGGTCTTGTAGCTCATCGACTCAGCCTTATGCAGGTCAACGCCCTTCTCGCTCAGATAGTAGGCATAGTTGTTCAGCGCCATCACGTTGTCATCTTTCCATTGCAGGCAGGAGTCGTAAGCCGCAAAGGCTTCCTGCTCTTCACCTTTCTTATGAAGGATATCGCCGGTTACGGCATAGAGGTCAGAAACCAGGTTAGCCGGCGACTGTGCATTCACCTGCGCCAATCCGAGACGGAACTCACGGAGCGCCTCGTCTTCCTTATCTTTCTGATAATACGCCATTCCACCGAAGTAATAGAACACCATTTCTTCGGGATTATACTCCTGAGCCGCCTTACATTGCTGGGAAACCAGGTCATATTTCTTCTCGTTCCAGAGCATCTGTACGAGTTGCATTCTGGCATTCACGTTATCCGGAGCTATGGTAAGCACCTTTTCGAAGGCACGGCAAACAGAGTCGGCCGGCATCTTCTTCAAACTCATATAAGCAGCTCTCATCTCTGCCACTTCGGCTGACGGATGAGCCACGTTGAGCGCCTTGTCAAACAGCGCAATCACCTTGGTAGAATCGCCCCCTTCGCTCTCGTTCTTCTGAATGAAAGAGCGGTACATCATCACCTTGGTTTCCAGATCCGATTTCGGACTCATCAATATCTTATCGAGCATCTGCTCGGCAAGCTGCTCCTGATGGGTGGCATTATAATAGTCGTAAAGCGACATCTGGGCATAGGAATTGTCAGGCTCTTCCTTCAGCACATCGGTAAAGCACTTGTAAGCTTCCTTCTGGCGGTCGTGCTGTACGAGCCAGTTGCCCAGCATTGTCTTGTACTGCATATCCAGCGGATGCTGGTCTACCAGCGACTTCAGTTCCTGATAGGCAGCCTTCTTGTCGTTCATCAGTTCATAAACTCTCATTTTAGAGAGGGTGAACTGTTCGCTTTCACCTTCTTCCACCTCAAGACGCGAAATGGTTTTGAGTACTGATTTATAATCCTTATTCTGGGAATAAAGCTGAACCAGGATGCGGAGGGCATCGGTATTATCGTGGTTTCTGGCATACAGATCCTCATAGGCATTGATGGCAAGATCGTATTTCTGGCTACCTATATAATATCTGCCCAACTGCTCTGCATAGGTCTGGTTTTCCGGATTCAGTTCTATTGCCTTCTGCATATAGGCAAGTGCCAGGGAATCCTGCTTGAGCTGAGAATAGAAAAGCGACTCATAGAAATAGGTTTCAGCCGCCTTCGGGTCAATCTTCCGGGCATGCTCAAAGAGGTCGAAAGCTGCCGAATAATTGCCGGCAGCCTGCTGGCGCGCTCCCTCCAGGAAGAAATAGTTGTAGCGCTGGCGGTCGTTTGGAGAGAGATGATCCTCCTGAACCGCCGGCTTCTGAACCGGCTGCACCTTCTTCTTACGGGCAAGCGACGGCATGGCTACCGAACCCAGCAAGACCAGCCCCATTGCCCAACTGATATTTCTAAGATTCATCTTCACGATTCTAATCCTTTCTATTCTATCTTTAATAATCTGTTATTTTACACCCGTATGACCGTATCCGCCGGCTCCACGTTCGGTTTCATCGAGCTCATTAACCTCGATGAAATCGCATTGTTCGTGCTTGGCCAGCACCATCTGGGCTATACGTTCACCATCGTTGATAACGAAATCCTCTGTAGAGAAATTGATGAGCAGAACCATGATTTCACCGCGATAATCGGCATCGATGGTTCCCGGCGTATTCAGTACAGTAATGCCATGCTTCAAAGCCAGACCGCTGCGAGGACGGATCTGCGCTTCATAACCTGCAGGCAAAGCCATATAAAGACCGGTTGGCACCAGTCGCCGCTCCATAGGATGAAGCACGATTGCCTCATCGATGTTTGCACGCAAATCCATGCCGGCACTCTGAGGTGTGGCAAACGCAGGTAGAGGCTGATGCCCCTTGTTGATAATCTGTACTTTTATCATGACTTTTTCTTTTTTATCTGTGTCTGAGTTTAATAATCTGCAAAAATAAGCAATTTTGATGGAATAAATGAATTTTTGAGGATAAAAACATGTAATTTATCATATTTTATTTTGATTTGTGCTTACTTTAGTGTATTTTTGCGCTACAGAATCAAGTAATACAATAATATGGAATGGAAACAACTGATATCCAACAAGCGTTTCGGACAGGAGCATAAGCATGCCGAGCGCCATGATGATCGCTCTGAATTCAAGCGCGATTACGACCGTCTTATCTTTTCATCGGCATTCCGCCGCCTGCAGAACAAGACGCAGGTTTTCCCTTTGCCGGGCAGCATCTTCGTTCACAACCGCCTCACCCACAGTCTGGAGGTGGCGAGTGTGGGCATGTCGATAGGTAACGACATTTCCCGACGTGTCATCCAGAAGCGGCCTGAACTGAAGGATACGCTCGTCGAGGAGATAGGTACCATAGTAAGTGCAGCCTGTCTGGCACATGATTTGGGCAATCCGCCTTTCGGTCATTCCGGCGAGAAAGCCATCCAGACTTTCTTCTCTGAAGGACCGGGTCAGAAAATAAAACCAATGGTTTCATCGGAGTTTTGGGATGATATTACGCATTTCGAAGGCAACGCAAATGCCTTCAGAATCCTGACCCACCGGTTCAAGGGGCGCCGTCAGGGAGGCTTCGTGATGACCTATTCCATGCTTGCTTCCATCGTAAAATACCCGTTTGCAAGCAGTCTTGCCGGCAACCACGGCAAATTCGGTTTCTTTGCTTCCGAAGCGGAGTCTTACAGGAAAATTGCCGATGAATTGGGCATTTTTTGCAAATCTGCACCGGGTGAGCCTCTCAAATATGCCCGCCATCCACTTGTATATATGGTAGAAGCTGCCGACGATATCTGCTACGAAATCATGGACATTGAAGACTCCCATAAGCTCAAGATTCTTTCCTTTGCCGAGACGGAGCACTTACTGCTGAGTTTCTTCGATGAAGATATCCAGCAGAAGATACGCCAGCGCATCATCGACGAAGAAATGACTGACGAAAACGAGAAAGTGGTTTACATGAGAGCCAGCGTCATCGGCAAACTGGAGAACGAATGTGTGGCAGCCTTTCTGGCGCACGAGGAAGAAATCCTTGCCGGAACTTTCGAGGGCAGTCTCATCGACCATATTTCCGAGCGCCAGAAAAAGGCATACAAGGAATGTGAGAAGATCTCCTACTCTAAGATTTACCAAAGCAAGCCGGTACTCGACATAGAACTGTCGGGTTATCAAATCATGGCAACTCTGATGGAGGTTTTCATCGAAGCAGCCGTAAACCCATCGCGTTTCTACTCCAAGCAGCTCTTGCGCCGGGTAAGCAGCCAGTATGATATAGAGAACGAGAATCTGGAGGAGCGCATCATGGCGGTAATTGATTATATCAGCGGCATGACCGACATCTATGCGCTCGACATCTATCAGAAAATCAACGGAATCAGTCTGCCTATTGTATAAGGGAAAATGTAAGGGATAAAACAGATCTTAAACTAAAAAATAACACGGACAATTTGAATTTGTCCGTGTTATTTTTTTCTTCTTATTTTAAAAACACCCCGTATAACGGCATGTTGGTGATATTAGCCTGCTGACGATAAGGCAACATAGAATAACGGATGGCTGAAATATCCGGATGCTCCATCAGATAATGATGAAGGGAGGTTGCCTTGACGCTTGTACCCCCTTTTACCTCAATAGGCAATAAGACACCATCACGCTGAATCAGAAAATCCATTTCCATACGAGAAGTATCGGAACTGTAATAATAAATATGCTGCAATCCGGATGCAAGCAACTGCTGCAACACATACTGTTCCGTAAAAGCTCCTTTATATTCAGTAAATACCGCATCACCCAAAAGAACCTCCTTGGCAGGCGTATCAGCCATCGCGCCCATCAACCCGCAATCGCATAAATAGAGCTTAAACGCCGATAAATCTTCATAAAACTTCAGAGGCAACTCCGGCTTCGATACCTTTGTTATCTTATACACCAGTCCAGCATCCACCAGCCACTGGATGGCAAGTTCAAATTCCTTGGCCCTACCGCCCTTCTTCAATACGCCATAGACAAACTTTTTGTTCTCCTTCGACAACTGCCCCAGAATGGATTGCCAAACCATATCAATTCGGGGCACTTCCTGTGATGGAGCATGCTTGGAGAAATCACTGGCATAGTTGGAAAGAATCTCGTTCTGCAAGCTGCGCACCTGATTGAGTAACTTATTTTCAGCAAAAGCCTTTACCACTTCGGGCATGCCACCTACATAATAATATTGTCGCAGCAAGTCCTTCAGTTTTTCGTGAAAAGCATTCATCAGTTCATAATCATGGCTGTGCATCAGCTTCAGCAACTGCTCCTCGCCCATCGCCATGAGGAATTCCTCGAAATCCATCGGAAAGAGACGCAAAGTCTGCACCTTGCCTACAGGAAACGAAACTCCTGCATGTAAAGCGACTCCCAGCAGAGAACCAGCTACTACAATATGATATTCCGGGGCATCTTCACAGAAATATTTCAAAGCCTCTAAAGCCTGCGGGAATGCCTGCACTTCATCCAGAAAAATAAGAGTTTTGCCTGGAATAATATCTACCCCAGTCAAAGCACTTAAACCCTGAATGATTCTGGCAACGTCAAAATCGCCCGAATAGATAGCTTGCAGGTTTACATTCCTATCGCAACTTACGTAAGCCAGACTATCAAATTCCTGCCTACCGAATTCCTTAAGGACATAAGTCTTTCCACATTGTCGTACACCATTAAGAATCAATGGCTTGTGGTGTTCCTGACTCTTCCATTCCAGAAGCTGTTCATATACCTTTCTCTTCATATCTTTACACTTTTAGACACATAAAAATGCCAGAATGATACACTTTTCGACACATGAAACCATGCTATCATTACACTTTCTGACACATAAAACCTGCGCAAAGATACACTTTTCGACACATAAAACCAAAATTCCGCAGCCTTTTCCGAGATTCATTAAGACTATTTAACCCAAGTTTTTTGCCCCATACGCCCTGGGCTAGGAGCTTCAGCCCTTTCAGGGCGTGTGGGGACATGATGGTGTTCTGATGCCTGGGGCGTGTGAAGCTTACATGCGAAACTTGAATTAAATACTAGGGTGTCCAGTTCCATGTTCTCGTTTTTGATTATGTTTTAGCAACTTAACACACTGTAAATCAGTAAATTAAGCACAAAATATAAGACAAATTTAACTGTCAAA
>OICM01000633.1_pt1 | contig 11845 bp, 11 predicted proteins | sample 1581311 | NCBI WGS metagenome assembly OICM01 (sample SAMEA3882539, study PRJEB24775) | human gut metagenome | biome: human-associated habitat; feature: intestine environment; material: feces | place: Netherlands | collected 2009/2010 | reverse complement strand
CCGCCGACCCTCTGCTTGTAAGGCAGATGCTCTAAACCAACTGAGCTAAACGCCCTTCTTCCGAAATGCGGGTGCAAAGGTACGCCTTATTTCCGACACCTGCAAATTTAGAGGGAAATTTTTCGCCAATCACGACTTTTCTATTGCACACGCCACGCTGAGGAGCCATGACAGAAACGTGGACCGAGAGCTCACACGCAGATCCAAGGACCCGCGTCTTTTCTCAGGGCCATATAGAAAAACCATATGGACAGCAAGGTTGTTTGGACTGACTACCCTTGCCTGTTTCCCGAAACCATCCCGAAACCATCCCGAAGCTTTGCTAACTGCCTTGAAGAGAAAAAGCGGACACCGTCCCACAGAGCAGCAGGACCAGACAAAGACAAAGCCACAGGAGCGAGCCACAAAGCCAAGCGTTTCTGCGTTTCAGTGTTTCAGCGTTTCAATCAAAAAAAAGCATGCCCCACTACTCCCTCCTCCCTATCAGCCCATACCTTAATTTTACCATTTACACTTATTACGGAGACTAATTGTTATAACATATTATATATTACATATTATATATTATATATAATAATAAACAATACAACAATAGGAGAAAGGAAAGGAAAAACTACACCTAGGTTATATTTGCATTGAAACGCTGAAACACTGAAACATTTCGAGTAAACTAATCTCACAAAACACTAATAACCAACCACTTACACCAACTACAAGAACAATATCATCAAACCAACAAGCGTATCAAAGCCCGCTACCGCAGTCTTTTCTTCGCCAAAAGACTGATAAAAATATCGTTTTCCTCTCCTCATTGGCCCGTCACCCACACTTCGACCCGCTTTTCGACTCGGCAGACGAAGCAGAGTTTGGGCGGCAAACTCTCAAAAAGGACTGCCGATACCACGGAAGCCTTCCGCGATCCCACTTTGCGAGAGCCATTTTGCCTTTCTGCGACGCAATAAAACCCACCTTGAGACCGTTTATAAGAATGTTATGCAATGGACGGACAGGATACGGCAGGTGAAGATTCTCCTCGTGGCCGCGGCAGTACTGATAGCCGTGGCCTCGCTGATTGTGTCCCACTTCCTGACGCGCGACCTCTCCAAAGAGGAGCGGGCACGCATGGAGGTGTGGGCGCAGGCCATGAAGTCGCTCTCGCAGGCCGACGAGAACACGGACCTGAGCCTCGTGCTGCGCGTGCTCAACGACAACAACACCATCCCCGTGGTGGTGACGGACCGCGACGGCGTCGTGACCGACTTCCGCAACGTACGCGTGAGCGGCAAGGACTACGCCGACTCGCTGCGCTACCTGACCCACATGGCCGAGCGGCTGCAGGCCTCGGGGCGCTGCATACGCATCTCGCTGAGCGAGCAGGTGAAGAGCGACTACATGAACGTCTGCTACGACGACTCGCTGATGCTCAAGCGCCTGGCCTGGTACCCGTTTATCCAGCTGGGCGTGGTGATGATCTTCGTCGTCGTGGCCATCTTCGCCCTGCTCACCTCCAAGCGGGCCGAGCAGAACAAGGTGTGGGTGGGACTCTCCAAGGAGACGGCCCACCAGCTCGGCACGCCCATCTCCTCGCTCATGGCCTGGCAGGAGATACTCAAGGAGAGCTACCCCGAAGACCCGCTCGTGGCCGAGATGGGCAAGGACGTGGAGCGACTGCAGCTCATCGCCGACCGATTCTCCAAGATCGGATCGCTCCCCGAGCCCGTGCCCTCCAGCCTCAACGACGTCATCGACCACGTCATCGACTACATGGACCGAAGGACCTCGCGCAAGGTAAGCATGATCAAGGAGCTGCCCAAGGAGGACATCGTCGTCAGCCTCAACGCATCGCTCTTCGAGTGGGTGATAGAAAACCTCTGCAAGAACGCCGTCGATGCCATGGGCGGCGGGCAGGGCACCATCACGCTCCACGTGGAGGAGACGGAGACGAAAGCCATCCTCGACGTCACGGACACGGGCAAGGGCATCCGCAAGAAAGACATCGGCAACGTCTTCCGGCCGGGCTTCACGACCAAGAAGCGAGGCTGGGGACTGGGACTGAGCCTGGCGAAGCGCATCGTGGAGGAATATCACCACGGACGCATCTACGTGCGCAGCTCGGAGGTGGGCAAGGGCACGACCTTCCGTATCGAGCTGCGGAAGTAGGAAGCAGCCGCAAAAAGGCCCACAGATGCGCCACAAGTCCCCCAAGCCGCCCCAAGGAGCCGCACTATGGCCCCCACGGGGTGAAGAAATACCATTTTTTAACTGCAAATTGTTGATAATCGGAAAAATGTTCGTACCTTTGCACCCCGATTATGGACTTAGACTACCTCCACATAGATCTGAAAAGCTTGGACTATGGCCGCACGGAGCGGACGCTGAGCTTGGACGACACTTACTTCGAGGCGATAGACGCACCCGAGGTGAGGAGGGGAAACCTGTCCGTGAGGCTCGCCATCGACCGCACCTCGCAGGACGCCTTTCTCCTCGACTTCCACATCACGGGCACGGTGACAGTCAGCTGCGACCGCTGCCTGGACGACATGGAGTTGCCCATCGAGGCCCAGGAGCGCATGGAGGCTAAGTTTGGAGAGGAAAGCTCAGAGGATGACGCTTGTGTGACGGTGGCCGAGGACGAAGGAATACTCGATGTCGCATGGCTCATCTACGAGTTGACGGCGCTCGCCATCCCCGTCAGGCACGTGCATGCACCTGGAAAATGCAACCCTGCCATGATACGGGTGCTCGAGGAGCACTCGGCCGTCCGAAGCGGAGAGGGAGACGAGAAAGCCACAGACCCGCGCTGGGCAGCACTCGAACAACTCAAGAAAAAGAATTAAAAAACAAAACAGATTAAAAAATTATGGCACATCCTAAAAGAAGACAATCGAAGACTCGTACGCTCAAGCGCAGAACGCATGACAAGGCAGTAGCTCCCACGCTCGCCGTATGCCCCAACTGTGGCGCCTACTACGTCTATCACACCGTATGCCCCACGTGCGGCTACTACCGCGGCAAGCTGGCCGTGGAGGTCGCTGCCGCCGAGTAAACACCTTCTCATTGACATAAATGGAGAAGATAAACGCTATCATCACCGGTATCGGCGGCTACGTGCCCGACTACATCCTCACCAACCAGGAGTTGTCGCGCATGGTCGATACCACCGATGAGTGGATCCAGACGCGCGTCGGCATCAAGGAGCGGCGCATCCTCACCGAGGAGGGGCTGGGCACGAGCTACATGGCTCGCAAGGCCGCAAGACAGCTGCTGGAGAAGACGGGAGCCGATCCCGACTCCATCGACGCGCTTATCGTCGCCACGACTACTCCCGACTACAAGTTTCCCTCGACGGCCTCCATCGTCGTCGGGCGACTGGGGATGCACAACGCCTTCGCCATGGACACGGCGGCGGCCTGCAGCGGATTCCTCTACACGCTCGACCTGGCCTGCTCGATGATAGAGAGCGGACGCTACAAGCGCATCATCGTCATCGGAGCCGACAAGATGTCGTCGATGGTAGACTACACCGACCGCAACACCTGCGTCCTCTTCGGCGACGGAGCGGGCGCAGTGCTCGTAGAGGGAACGACGGAGGAGGGTGTCGGCATGCAGGGATCCTACCTGCGTACCGATGGCAAGGGACTGCCGTTCCTTCACCTGAAAGCGGGCGGATCGGTATGCCCCCCGTCACAGTTCACGGTGTCGCACAAGCTCCACTATATCTATCAGGAGGGGCGCACGGTCTTCCGCTATGCCGTCACGGAGATGAGCAACGACGTTGGGATGATGATGAGCCGATTCGGACTGACTCCCGAGACCATCAACTGGGTGATACCCCACGAGGCCAACCGCCGCATCATCGAGGCCGTGGCCAAGCGCGCGGAGATACCGCTCGATAAGGTCATCATCAACATCGACCGCTACGGCAACACGTCGGCAGCAACGATTCCGCTGGCCATGTGGGACAACGAGAAGCTGCTCAAGAAGGGCGACAACGTCATCTTCACGGCCTTCGCAGCCGGATTTGCCCATGGAGCATCCTACTGCAAGTGGGCCTACGACGGCGACGCGGTAGGAGCGGCGAAGTAGCGCGGACGGCTTCACAACAAATAAGTATGGGGCTCAGAACGTGAGGCGCAAGGGAGCGGCGACGCTTCCCCGTGGCCTGACGCTCTGAGCTTTTTTCGCTTTGGGCAGGAGACGGACTCCACACCCGGCCTTCTTCTCAATCCGCCAAATTGGTTTACTCCACAACAACATCATTATGCAGCACAAAGCAGGATTCGTCAACATCGTGGGCAACCCGAATGTGGGCAAGAGTACGCTCATGAACCAACTCGTGGGCGAACAGATCAGTATAGCGACCTTCAAGGCCCAGACCACACGCCATCGCATCATGGGCATCGTCAACACGCCAGAGGCACAGGTGGTATTCTCCGACACCCCGGGCGTGCTGAAGCCCAACTACAAGATGCAGGAGATGATGCTGGCATTCTCGGAGAGCGCACTCGCCGACGCCGACATCTTGCTCTACGTGACGGACGTGCGCGAGACGCCAACCAAGAACATGGACTTCCTGGAGAAAGTCTCGAAGATGGAGATACCCGTCATCCTCCTGATAAACAAGATCGACGAGAGCGAGCAAAACCAGCTCGGCGACCTCGTGGAGACATGGCACAAGCTGCTCCCGAAAGCCGAGATACTGCCCATCTCGGCCAAGAACAAGTTTGGCACGGAGATCCTGATGAAGCGCATCCTGGAACTCCTGCCCGAGAGCCCGGCCTACTTCGACAAGGACCAGCTCACGGACAAACCCGCCAAGTTTTTCGTCTCCGAGATCATCCGCGAGAAGATCCTCCGCTACTACGACAAGGAGATACCCTACTCCGTGGAGGTGGCCGTGGAGCGATTCAAGGAGGACGACCGGCTGATCCGCATCAACGCCGTCATCTACGTGGAGCGCGACAGCCAAAAGGGCATCATCATCGGCCACCAGGGACAGGCCCTCAAGAAAGTATCGGCAGAGGCACGCAAGTCGCTCGAGCAGTTCTTCGGCAAGAAGATCTTCCTGGAGACCTACGTCAAGGTCGATAAGGACTGGCGAAGCTCCAAGCGCGAGCTGCGCCTTTTCGGCTACGACCCACAATAAGGGCGCGCTCTCGCGAGCCACATCCCCCGGGAGAGGCAGCATCCCCAAAAAACGCTCACCCCTACCCCGCCCGCCAAGCGACGGACGGGACAAATGACAAGAAAAAAAACGGCCCTAACTGTATGCAGGGCATACTCTCGCCATCGGATGGCGAGGGCCGAAGAATGTTAAACTTCAGTAATTAAACAGACATCATGGCAAATTTAGTAGCTATCGTTGGCCGCCCGAACGTGGGCAAATCAACGCTTTTCAACCGTCTCACCAATAGCCGCCGCGCCATCGTGAGCGAGACGGCAGGCACCACCCGCGACCGCCAGTATGGCAAATGTCTCTGGAACGGGCGCGAGTTTTCGCTTGTTGATACAGGAGGCTGGGTCGTCAAGTCGGACGACATCTTCGAGGACGCCATCCGCAAGCAGGTGCGCGTAGCCACGGACGAGGCCGACCTGGTGCTCTTCGTGGTGGACAACGAGACGGGCATCACGGACTGGGACGAGGACGTGGCACAGATCTTGCGCCGCGCAAGCGTACCCATCCTGCTCGTGGCCAACAAGATAGACAATAGCGGACGATCGTACGAGGCTGCCGAGTTTTACAAGCTGGGACTGGGCGACCCGATCTGCGTGAGCGCAATCACGGGTGGCGGCACGGGCGACCTGCTCGACATCATCCTGGAGAAACTGGAGGACGTGCCCGAGGAGGAGGTCGACGACAACCTGCCGCGCTTCGCCGTCGTGGGACGCCCCAATGTCGGCAAGTCGAGCCTGCTCAATGCGCTTGCCCAAGAGGAGGTGGCCATCGTCACCGACATCCCCGGCACGACCCGCGACCGCATCGAGCACTGGGTTTCGCTCAATGGCGTGCCCGTCAAGATGGTGGACACGGCAGGCATTCGCACGACGGACGATGTCGTCGAAAGCAAGGGCATCGAACGCACGTTGGTCGAGATCCGCAAGGCGGACGTCGTGTTGCATCTCAAGGACGCCTCCGGCCTCATCAGGGACGACACGGAGGTTTTGGACAAGGTTCTGAAGGAGGTCCGCCACGGCGTGCCCCTCATCACCGTGAACAACAAGGTCGATCTTTGCGAGTCGGCTGCCTCCGGCGGCGAGATCGCCATTTCCGCCAAACAGGGAGTCGGCCTGTCCGAACTCAAGGCCCGTCTTCTCGAGGTGGTCGGCATGGCGGCGACGACGGACGGCGTCTTCATGGCGCGCGAACGCCATCTGCAGTGCCTGAAGACGGCGGCGGAGCATGTCTCCCGCGCCCTCCTTCTCATCGACTGCGATCCCATGCCCGAACTGGTGGCGGAAGAGCTTCGCCTCGCGAGCCGCGCGCTTGGAGAGATCCTCGGCGAAACGACGACCGAAGACATCCTCGGCATGATTTTTAGTAAGTTCTGTATTGGAAAATAAATGCTGTACCCCGAAAAATTTGAGGTCATCGTGGTCGGCTGCGGCCATGCAGGCGCGGAAGCCGCGCTTGCCGCCGCGCGCATGGGCCGCCGCACGCTGCTCGTGACGCACAACGTTGAAACGATCGGCCAACTCTCCTGCAATCCGTCCATCGGCGGCATCGGCAAGGGTCATCTCGTCAAGGAACTTGACGCCATGGGCGGCGCCATGGGCGTCGTGACTGACGAGGCCGGCATTCAGTTCCGCATTCTCAACGGCTCCAAGGGTGCCGCCGTTCAGGCCACCCGCGCCCAGATCGACCGTCAGCTTTACCGCCGCGCCATGCGCGAGCGCATTGAAGGCCAGGAGAACCTCAGCGTCTTCCAGCAGGCCGTTGATGACCTGATCGTCGAAAACGGCCGCGTTGCGGGCATCGTGACCCAGACGGGCTTCTGTTTCAGCGCGCAGGCTGTCGTGCTTTGCGCGGGCACCTTCCTCAACGGCATGGTGCACATCGGCCTTGAGCACTATCAGGCGGGCCGCGTCGGCGATCCCGCGAGCGTCCGTCTGGCGGAGCGCCTCAAGGAGCTCGGAATGCCTCAGGGCCGTCTCAAGACGGGCACGCCCGCCCGAATCGACGGCCGTACGATCGACTTCAGCAAGTGCGAGGAGCAGTGGGGTGACCTTGATCCCGTGCCGCAGTTTTCGCTGCTCAAGCCCGCTCCGGAACATCCGAGGCAGGTGCCCTGCTGGATCACGCGCACGAACCAGAAAGTTCATGACATCATTCTGGCCAACCTCGACCGCTCGCCCATGTACACGGGCGTCATCCACGGCATCGGCCCGCGCTACTGTCCGTCCATCGAGGACAAGGTGAAGCGCTTCGCCGACAAGGACAGCCATCAGGTGTTCCTTGAGCCCGAAGGTCTGCATGTCAACGAGTGGTATCCGAACGGCATCTCAACGAGCCTGCCCTTCGACGTCCAGCTCGACATCGTCCACAACATGCCCGGCCTTGAGCACGCGCATCTGCTGCGTCCGGGCTATGCGATTGAATACGACTTCTACGATCCGCGCGGCCTCAAGACCAGCATGGAGACGAAGGCCATGCCCGGCCTCTTCTTTGCCGGTCAGATCAACGGCACGACGGGTTACGAAGAGGCCGCCGCACAGGGGCTTCTCGCCGGTCTCAATGCCGCGCTCTACGCGCGCGGCGAAGGCTCCTGGACGGCCCGCCGCGATCAGGCCTATCTCGGCGTGATGGTCGACGATCTGACGACTCGCGGCGTGACGGAGCCCTACCGCATGTTTACCAGCCGCGCCGAATACCGTCTGAGCCTGCGTGAGGACAACGCCGACGTGCGCCTGACGGAGGAAGGGCGACGTCTCGGCCTCGTCGATGACGAACGCTGGGCCTACTTCTGCCGCAAGCAGGAGAACGTCGCCCGCCTGATGCAGAGCCTGAAGGACACGTGGGTCAATCCGAAGCTCTTCACTTCCGAGGAGATGAACCGCGTGCTCGGCACCGACATGGAGCGCGAATACTCGCTTCACGCTCTGGCCACCCGCCCCGGCGTCACTCTCAAGGCCGTTGCGGGCATGACGAAGACGGACGGTGCTCCCGTCCTGCCTCTGGAGGACTTCTCGGATGACGAGCTGTTCCAGGCCGAAACGGAAGTAAAGTATTCAGGCTACATCTCTCGTCAGAAGGCGGAGATCGAGCGCACGCTGGCCAACGAGACGCTGAAGATTCCCGCCGAGCTCGACTACGACAGCGTGCCGGGGCTCAGCTTCGAGGTTCGACAGAAGCTCAAGTCGATCAGTCCCGAGACGATCGGGCAGGCCTCCCGCATCTCCGGCGTGACGACGGCTGCGGTCTCGCTGCTGCTGGTGCATTTGAAGCGTCGCTACTACTATGTGAAGGACAAGGGCACTCAAGCCAAGGAAAAAGGCAATGTTTGATTTTCAGCCACGCCTGGAGGAAGGCCTCGCGACGCTTGGTCTTGAGGCCTCCGTCGACCAGGTGGACCAACTCATGCGCTTTGCGGGCCTGCTCCAGAAGTGGAACAAGGTCTACAACCTGACCGCCATTCGCCGCGATGACGAGATCCTGACGCATCATCTTCTGGACTCGGCGGCGCTCGTGCCGTTCGTGAAGCGTCTCGGCCCTGATGCGGTGAACGTGCTCGACGTCGGCAGCGGAGGCGGCCTACCGTCGATCCCGCTTGCCATTCTCAGGCCTGATCTTCGCGTGACGGCGGTTGATGCCGTCAGCAAGAAGACGGCCTTTCTCACTCAGGCCGCCATCGAGCTGGGACTCAGGAACTATTCGACCCGCCATGCGCGAATCGAACGTCTTTCGGGCCAGTACGACCTGATCACGTCCAGGGCCTTTGCGAATCTTCAGGACTTTGTGGACCTGACGCGCCACCTCATCAAGCCGGACGGTCTCTGGCTGGCCATGAAGGGCGCCGTGCCCGAGGATGAAATCAGTTGTCTGCCTGCCGACGCATCCGTCGCAGAGGTGCTTCCCATGGAGGTTCCCGGGCTTGGAGAGGCTCGCCATCTGGTGGTGATGAAGCCCGTCAACTAGAGATTTAGGAGACTGTCATGACCAGCGCTTTCGTCAGTGCCTTCGTACTCGCATTCTCGACATTCCTGCCCGTCATCAATCCGTTCAGCGGAGCAATGTTCTTCTGTACGCTGACAACCAGCCTGTCGGACAGGGATCGTGCGTTCGTTGCCAACAGGATCGCCCTGTACTGCCTGATCATTCTGCTGGTGTGCCTGACGTGCGGACACCTGATTCTCAGCTTCTTCGGCATTTCCGTCGGCGTGCTTCGAATGGCGGGCGGCTGCGTGCTTTTCGCCGCAGGCTGGACTGCCCTGAATGCGCCGACGCAGGAGGAGACGACGGAGGAGCGCCCCGCGCTGTCCCGCGCGAAGCTCAAGTCCATGGCCTTCTACCCCTTTACGCTGCCGCTCACGACGGGACCCGGTGCGATTGCCGTGTCCGTGGCCGTGAGCACCAGTCTGCCGCGAGACCTCGGGCACATCGCCGGCACGTTTGTGGCGACGGTTGCAACGGTGGCGGTCATCTGGGTCTGCTATCGTTACAGCGACCGTCTGAACAAGGCGGTCGGCGTGGCGGGCGCAGACGCGCTGGCGCGAATCTTCGCCTTCATCCTGATCTGTTTGGGCGTCGCCATTTTCTGGCAGGGTTTCTCCGAACTCTGGTTGGAGCTCAGCGCGCAGGCGACAGCCGCCGCAGCTGCGGTCAAGTGAGCATTCTTGCGGATGACGGCCGCGCATTACTATTAGACATTTGAGACAACCGAAGGTCAGCGGACCGCACGACGTTTGGACGACGAACTTATGGCGCAAATCTTTTGTATCGCTAATCAGAAAGGAGGGGTCGGCAAGACGACGACCGCCGTCAATCTTGCAGGCGCCCTCGCCTTGAAGGGACGCAGGGTGCTCTTCATCGACCTTGACCCCCAGGGCAACGGCACGATGGGCTGCGGCATCGAAAAGCGCGACCTGAAGGGTTCGATCTACGAGGTGCTGCTCGGCATCGCGAGCTTCGAGCAGGCTGTCTGCCATTCGGCTGAGGGCGGCTTTGACGTTCTGCCTGCCAATCGCGAGCTGGCGGGTGCCGAGGTGGAGCTCGTGGGGCTTGATCATCGAGACGTGCGCCTCAAGAAGGCGCTCGAGCCCGAGCTCGACAAGTACGACTATGTGCTCATCGACTGTCCGCCGAGCCTGTCGATGCTGACGCTCAACGCGCTGTGCGCGGCTGACGGCGTCATCATTCCGATGCAGTGCGAATACTATGCGCTCGAGGGGCTTACCGACCTCGTGGGCAGCGTCAAGCGCGTTCGTGCCGAGAAGAACAAGAACCTGCGCATCGTGGCGCTTCTGCGCGTGATGTTCGACACGCGCATCACGCTCCAGCAGCAGGTGAGCACGCAGCTTGAGGAGCATTTCGGCGACAAGGTCTTCAAGACCATCATTCCGCGCAACGTGAGGCTTGCCGAGGCGCCGAGCTACGGCCTGCCCGGCGTCGTCTACGACCGCTCGAGCAAGGGTGCCAAGGCCTACATGGCCTGTGCGGAAGAACTCATCGAGCGCATGGAAAAGAAGCACAAGTAATTCAACGGGAGAAAACGTGACGGCAAAGAAACTTGGAGGCCTCGGCCGCGGTCTGGGCGCCATTTATGACGACTTCGACGTGAGCGGCCTCTCCGAAGAGGACGGTGATGACAAGCGCCTTGAAACGGTGAAGCTTGACGAGCTGCGCCCTGGCAGCACTCAGCCGCGCAGCACCATGACGGAAGAGGGTCTTCAGGAGCTGGCTGACTCCATTTGCCAGCAGGGCATCATCAGCCCGATCATCGTCCGTCCTGCGGACGAGGGCTACGAAATCATCGCCGGCGAGCGCCGCTTCCGCGCCGCCCGCATGGCGGGCCTCGAAGAGGTTCCCGTCATCATCCGCACGGTGGATCAGACCCAGGCACTCGCCATGGCGCTCATCGAGAACATGCAGCGTGAGGACCTGAATCCTCTCGAGGAGGCGGCAGGCATCCAGCGCCTCATTGACTACACGCATGAACAGGCGGCCGAAGCCGTCGGCCGTTCGCGCACCGCAACGACGAACCTTCTTCGCCTTCTGACGCTGACGCCTGAAGTGAAGGCCATGCTGAAGGAGCGCAAGCTCGAGATGGGACATGCGCGTGCGCTTCTCGCGCTTGATGCCGCCGAACAGGTGCTGGCCGCGAAAGAAGTGGTTGCCAAAGCGCTGTCGGTGCGTCAAACTGAAGACTTGATCCGTCGGATGAAGGAAAAGCAACCCGTTCGTCAGAAGTTCGTGGTCAAGACCCGCGACGACATTCGACTCGAGGAGTCGCTCGCCGAAACGCTCGGTGCCGTCGTGAAGCTCTCCGCCAACTCGAAGGGCAAGGGCAGGATCGTGATTGAATTTACCAATCTCGACCAGCTCGAGGGCATCGTACACCGGATCCAACAGCAGGGCCATTAAGTCGAAGGGCTTAGGCGACTTCGTGCTTAATAGATAAATTCTATAGAGCATACCCATAACGAGGTAGGAGTGTTCCCCGTTTGGTGAGTTGTATGTATTTAAGACAAAACTTAGAATTCGATCCGACTGAAAACCCAACGAACAACCGCAAGTATGTACGCCATTTCTGATATGATGCGCATTTCCCTTGCGCAGTATGTCATCGTATTTCTTGTAACTGTTGTTTCTGCTTTTTTCGTAGGGCAGGATGCAGCCTACACGGCACTG
>OICM01000629.1_pt1 | contig 11919 bp, 9 predicted proteins | sample 1581311 | NCBI WGS metagenome assembly OICM01 (sample SAMEA3882539, study PRJEB24775) | human gut metagenome | biome: human-associated habitat; feature: intestine environment; material: feces | place: Netherlands | collected 2009/2010 | reverse complement strand
CCCCCGGTATCCACCGTCCGCGTACGCTGCTCGGACAGCGGCTGAACGATGTCGTCGACGAATCGCTATCCGATGTCGACGCGATCGCCTTCCTGCTGCCCGCCGACCAGGAAATCGGCCCCGGCGACAAACGCATTCTGAGCAGGCTGCGTTCTGATTTCGCCGTCAAACGCGACGACGGCACATTCAAATGGAAGGTGCCGCTGATCGCCATCGTCACCAAAATCGACGAATTGGACCGAAGCGCTTTGATCGACAAGCTCATCGAAATCAACGAGTTTGCCGACTTCACCGACATTGTGCCGGTGAGCGCCCTCGAGCACGACAATCTCGCCGAAGTACGCAACGTGCTGGTGGAGAACATGCCCGAAGGACCGCAGATGTATCCGGCCGAGCAAATCACCGAAGAACGTCCGGAAGACACCATCGCCGAACTGATTCGAGGCGCGTTCCTGGAGGAATTGGATGACGAGCTGCCGCATTCGCTCGCCGTGGTGGTGGATTCCATCGAATATCCGGAAGACAACGACAGCGGCGAATCCTACGCGGGCAAGGCGCAGGTGATTGTGTCGATCTACGTGGAACGTGATTCGCAGAAGCCGATCATCATCGGACATAACGCGGAGCATCTGGTACGCGTCAAGAAGAAGCTGCGCACCGCGGTCAACCGCATCGTCGGGCAGAAAGCCAAGCTCGACCTGCATGTCAAGGTGGCCAAGGGATGGCAGTCGGATCCTAAGCAGCTTGAGAAGCTGGGCTTCTAAGCCGCTTAGGATCCGTTTCGTGGCGAAGCCGCTCACTTCGCCTACGGTCAGCCCACTGGGCTGCCCGTTTGACGGCTCAGCCAAGCAGCTTGAGAAGCTGGGCTTCTGATTTTTTCCGGGTGGGAACAATAAAGCCTGCCGCTGTTTATGCGGCAGGCTTTATTATGCTCTAGGCTTGTTGGTGCTGGATGGTCACTTCTTCTTGGTGTACATTTGCGTGTTCAGCAGGGTGGCGTAACGCTTGATCACCTTCGGACGGATGACCTTCATGGAAGCGGTCATCAAACCGTTCTCCTGTGTGAACTCCTCCGGCAGGATGATGAACTTACGCACGGATTCGGCACGGGACACACCCTCATTGGCCTGATCGACCCACTTTTGCACTTCGGCGCGGACGGCCGCGTTGCTGGAGGCCTCCTCCATCGACATATCTCGGTTGAGACCCTTGCTTTCCAGCCATGGACGCAACGCTTCCTCGTCAAGCGTGATCAGCGCGGAGATGAACGGACGCTTGTCGCCAAGCACCAACGCCTGAGAGACGAATTCGCAACGCTTGATGACATCCTCGATCGGGCCAGGGGAGACGTTCTTGCCGCCGGCGGTGATGATGAGATCCTTCTTACGCCCGACGATGGAAACGAAGCCGTCATCATCAATGGAGCCGAGATCACCGGTATGCAGCCATCCATCGACAATTTGCTGCTTGGTAACGTCAGGATTGTTGTGGTATCCGGCGCATACGGCAGGGCTCTTTATGCACAGCTCCCCTTCTTCGTCGACCCCCATGGTCACGCCTTGCAGAGGCAAGCCGATGGTGCCGATCTTGTAGCCTTCGGTCGGATTGACGCTCGAGGGGGCGCACGTTTCGGTCATGCCGTAGCCTTCCAATAGCGACAGACCGACACCGTTGAAGAAATGCGCGATAGAGGAATCAAGCGGCGCTCCGCCGGAGACCGCATACTCGACGTGGCCGCCGAACACTTCCATGATTGACGAATACACCAGCTTGTTGTACAGGGCATGTTTTGCGTTCAGCGCGAGTGGAATGCTCCCACCGGACTGCTGAACATGCGACCAATCGCATGCCGTCTGGGTGGCGTCAGCGAAAACACGTCCCTTGAAACCGGCTCCGGCCTTCTGCGAGGCCGCATTGTAGATCTTTTCGAAAATCCGCGGCACGGCGAGGATGAACGTCGGTTTGAACGCCTTGAAATCGGCGAGAATGGTCTTCAGATTGCTGGACAGACCGAGTGAAACGTTTCCGGCAAAGCAGAAGAACTGCATGTATCGGGCGAATACATGGGCGAGCGGCAGGAACAGCAGCAGTCGACGATTCGGTTTCATGGCGATGTCCGGCATGGAGTTGACGCCGGAATAGGTGATGAACACGAAATTGGCATGCGTCAGTTCAACGCCCTTCGGGGTGCCAGTGGATCCCGACGTATATACGATGGTGGCTAGATCGGAGCCTTTGACCGCTTGTTCACGTTCAAGGAATTCGGCGTCGGAGACCGCGCGGCCGTATTCGATGATCGTGTCAATTGCACCAAGTCCGATGACGTACACGTCGCCAAGATCCGGGCACTGATCACGGACGGATTCGATTTTGTCGCGCTGGAAATCATCCTCAGCGAACGCCATCTTGACATTGGCATCATTGAAAATCATCTTCACCTGCGCCGGCGAATTCGTTTCATAGACCGGAACGGTAAGGGCGCCGATGGACATGATGGCCACATCAAGCGCGGTCCACTGCCAGCAGGTATGCGCGATAATGGATACCGAATCTCCAGGCATTACGCCACGAGCGATAAGTCCTTTGGCGAGGGCGACGACCTTGTTTTTGAACTCCGCAGCGGTGAACGCCACCCATTCGCCCTGAGCGTTCTTGTATTCGACAAGATTGTCGTCAGGAGTGCGTTCCACACGCTCCTCAAGTACTGAGAAGATGTTTTTGTCCGAGTCAATTCCCTGTTCCAAAGGGCGCGTGTATTCCTTGATCATAAGCTTCTCGCTCCTCGAAATCTAATGTACAGACAGCATCATAGCCGGAATACCGCACTTTTTCTTTAAGGCCACGACCCCAGGACAACGACAACACCCGTGGATATGGCCGTTACAACGGTTTCAGTTCAACCCGCATCGACCTCACTCTGCCCGACGGATCCGCATAATCACGTCCTCCGCTCTTGAGGCCCCAATGCAGGCATCCATCGGCGCAATGTTCCGAGCCACCTTCAACACGAGCGAAACGCTCCCCCTTGGCGATGACGGCCCCGACCGGTCGCGTAGTGACCGCGGGTTCAAACGTCGACGTCAGGCTTCCCGTTTCCGCACCGTGGCGAAGCGTTACCACGGATTTGCCCGCCACTTTGCCACTGAAGGCGACCACACCATCCGCGGGCGCGATGATGGCGTCTTGCGGCCGTGCACGCAAATCCAAACCGCGATGCCCAGGCAACCATTGTTTAGCCGGCGCATCATATTCGCCGATTACTTGCGCGTGCTCCAAAGGCCACTGCATTGATGTGCGGCATGCCGCTTGTGCGACTTCATGCGCCACGTCATCAGCCGATTGCGCGTATGCCGACGCCGTAGGTTGCGCGCAGCATATCGTGAACGCGATATTCGCCAATACGCATACGGCCATCGCCGCGGCGCACCGGTGCCGGTTGCGCTTGTCAATGTCATCGGACATCTTATTGTGTCGAACACGACGACGGTATTCCCATTTGTTCATGAGGCCTCCTGTGGTCCGCGTCTCTATCCGGGAATCGATATCATGGCACGTTCGAAGACCGCCCGTCGACTTGGAACGACCTTGTGGTCGGAGAACAACACTTATCCACAGATGCCGGGCGTGTCGCGCCATGACATGCCAAAACGCCACCGAACGTGGCATACGATGGGACACATGAGTGACAACACTACGCAACGCAAGGCATTGCAGCAGTTGGAGAGCGAGCCGTCCGAGGAACGCATCGCCTACTACCGCAAGCCATTCATGGTGCTATGGGCCGCCATTCAGGAGGCTTCAAGCGAGCTGCAGGACGATTACACGCTTTCACCCGAATTGTCCCAGTTATGGGTTGGCGAGCAAATACGGCAGGTTTCGGATTCGCTAGTGGATCGGCTCGCGGAAATCGCCGTGGCGCATGGCGAGTCAAAATCGAATGTGGCACGTGCGGCCAACGCAAGTCCCGACAACGTCATACGTCGCTTCCCTCGACTCAAGGCTGATGCGGCACACGACCGCACACTCATTGACGACGTGCTCGATTCGTTGGAATAGCAGCGAAAAGTTCTTATGGAAACAAAAAAGCCCTTGGAAAACCAAGGGCTAAAAAGCTCCTGCGACTGGGCTTGAACCAGTGACCGTTCGATTAACAGTCGAATGCTCTGCCAACTGAGCTACGCAGGAATATGTTCCGGAGTACCCGAAACTGCGCTCCTGCGACTGGGCTTGAACCAGTGACCGTCCGATTAACAGTCGGATGCTCTGCCAACTGAGCTACGCAGGAATGTTCCCACCGGAAGACTTAGCTTCCGTGCACAAGTCACATATATTACACGAATCAGCCATTTACGCAAATCATACGTATCACAGCGTGTCGCAACGTCACCATTCAAGCTCTTCGATATCCATCGGATGCTCGTTGACCTCAATCGATGACACACGTCCATCATGCATGCGAATTACACGGTCCGCAATCGGCGCAATCGCAGAATTATGCGTCACGATCACCACTGTCGCGCCCTTCTTGCGGCTCATGTCCTGCAGAATGCGGAGCACTTGCTTGCCGGTGTTGTAGTCAAGCGCGCCGGTCGGTTCGTCACACAGCAGAATCTTCGGATTCTTCGCCACCGCTCGAGCGATCGCCACACGCTGCTGCTCGCCGCCCGACAACTGCGCGGGAAAATTGTCGACGCGGTCCGCAAGCCCTACGTCGGCGAGCGCCTGTCGGGCGTCTTGTGCGTCGGGAACGATTTGTGAGGCGAGTTCTACGTTTTCGCGTGCGGTGAGGTTGGCGACGAGGTTGTAGAACTGGAATACGAAGCCGATGTCGGTGCGGCGGTATGCGGTGAGTTGTTTGGGTGTGTAGTTGGAGATGTCTTTGCCGTCGATGATTACTTGTCCCGAGGTATTGGCGTCCATGCCTCCTAGGATGTTGAGCACTGTTGATTTGCCTGCGCCGGATGCGCCGAGGATGATGGCGAGTTCGCCTTGTTCGATGGTGAAGGAGACGTTGTCGTTGGCGGTGATGGTGGTGGATCCCATGTGGTAGAGCTTGGTGCTGTTTTTCATTTCGATGTATGCCATGTTCCGCTCCGTTGTTTTTAATATACGACTAAAGTGGTGTTTGTGGTTCCACGCCGAGGGAAAGGATTTTCCATGGATGTCTCCGATGATGCCGACCGTTTGCAGACGTTGTTGTATAGTTCCTATTCCGCCGATGTTGTCCGGCAGTTGGAGCGTCCTTTGTTGGATGATGGTGTGCCGTTGATGCGTATGGCTGCTTCTGCGGTGGCTCGTGTGACGTTGTCGTTGCTTGATGATGAGGATTTGGATGTTGAGGATGCGCGGGTCACGGTGTTGGCTGGCGCTGGGGACAATGGTGGCGATGGCTTGTATGCGGGGGCTGAGTTGGCGCGTGAGGGTGCGCAGGTTACCGCGGTTGCTGTTGGCCGTTCGTTGCATGAGGATGCGTTTAGGGCGTTTGTTCGTGCGGGTGGGCGTGTGTTGGTGTTGGATCCGGCGGCTGATATTTCTGGGTGCACGTCTGGTTTTTCCGCGGGTGAGGCTGGTGAGCGGCTGCAGGCTGCGGTCGAGTGTGCGCGGGGTGCGCATGTGGTGCTTGATGCTATGACGGGGATTGGCGTGGTCGGCGCGTTGCGTGGTGTCGCTGGCACGTTGGCTTCGTCTTTGGGTATGGATGGCGTGTTGCCGGACAAGCCTGCGTTGCCGAACAATGACCCTTCCGCTGATTTGCCGTTGGTGGTGGCCGTCGACGCGCCGTCGGGTGTGGGTGTTGATGATGGTTCGTTGCCGGGGCCGTATATTCCTGCGGATGTGACGGTGACGTTCGGTGCGATGAAGCCGTGTGCGATGGTGCCGCCGGCTTCGTATGCTTGCGGACGGATCACGTTGGTGGATTTCGGTTTCGATGTCGATGATGCTGTTCCGTTTGCCGAGATGACGGATGGCGATTTTGTGGCGGATTCGGTTCGTCTTCCGTCTCTTGCGGATGGCAAGTATTCGCGTGGAGTGGTTGGTTTGGTGACTGGTTCGGCGCGGTATCCGGGTGCTGCCGTGTTGTCGGCGAGGGCCGCGGCGTGCGCGAATGTGGGCATGGTGCGTTATCTGGGGCCGCAGCGTGCGCAGGATATGATATTGGCCGTGTTGCCGGAGGCTGTGTTGGGCAAGGGTCGGGTGCAGTCGTGGGTGGTTGGATCCGGTGTGCCCGCCGAGGGTGACGTTGCTTCCGGTGATGACATGCAGCGTGCGACCATTGCCGCGCTGCTGGATCATTACGCGTTGGAGGATGGCGATGGCTCGCGGAACGAGCGGGCGGAGGGCATGCCTCCCATTGTGGTTGATGCCGGCGCGTTGGATTTGCTGCCGTGCCATGTTGTGCCGCAGGTCGTTATCACTCCGCATGCCGGCGAATTGGCCGCATTGCTGAATCGGTTGGATGCCGATATGGCTGATGTTGTTTCCAGGCAGTGGGTGGAGGCCCGGCCATTGCGGGCGGCGTTGCGCGCGCATGAGCTTACGGGGGCCACGGTGCTGCTTAAGGGCGCGGTCACCATTGTGGTTGGAGCTGATGGAGATGGGAACACGCGGATCATCCTGTCCGGGCGCGCGCCTGCCTGGATGGCCACCGCCGGTTCGGGCGATGTGTTGGCCGGCGTGTTGGGCGCGTTGCTGGCGCAGCAGGACGACATGCTGTCCGACGATCCGGCTTTGGTTCCGGAGGTCGCCACGGCCGCCGCGTATATGCATGGGCTTGCCGGCGCGATGGCCAGCGGGTCGGAGCAGCGCGGATGGCATCGTCCGCATCTGTATGGGCATGCGGGCAAGACTCCGGCGAGCGCGATCGGGCATCCGATTGTTGCCGGTGATGTCGTCGCGGCTGTTCCCCGGGCTTTTGGCGAGCTGCTCCGCTGACCGTTTCGTGGAGGGTCATTCCATGATTTCAATGCTTCGAGCATGTCCACCGTTTCGAGCTGGCGGTATACGATCCAGCCGAGCACGGCTAGTACCACGGCCACGACGATGGCCGGGGCCGCCAATGCGATCCAGCTGATGGCGGGGTCGAACATGACTTCGTCGGGTGGCACTTCGGTGATGATGTATCGGTGCAGCCATTCTCCGAAGCCGTATCCGGCGAGTATGCCCAGCAGTGACAGCAGGATCGTTTCGCGGTAGATGTACATCGTGGTCTCGCTGGTGTGGAAGCCGAGCACTTTGATCGTGGATAGCTCGCGTATGCGTTCCGACACGTTGAGGTTGGTCAGGTTGTAGAGGATCACCACGGCCAGCAGCACGGCCACGAGAATCAGCACTTCCATGATCTGGTTGAGCGATCCCACGATTGTGGACACCATGTTCTTCTGCGTCGTGTTCTGCACGACGCCGCGCACGGCGGCCAGTTTCATGAATTTGGCGCCTTGGCGTTCCGTGTTGGCGTTGCTGTGGTCTTTCAGTCTGACCATGTATGCGTTTGTGCTGTACTGGTCGCCGAACACGTGTTCGTAGCATTGCGCGTTCATGAATATGAAATGGCCGATGTACATTTCGCTGATGCCGGCGACTTTGATGGTGCGTTGCGCGCCGTTTTCGTCGTTTACCGTGAAGGTGTCGCCGACCGAGACGTTGAGCATTTCGGCGAGCCGTTCGGAGATTACCGCGCCATTGTTGACCAGTATCTGTGGTTGGTGTGTTTTGCGGTCGCGTAATGTCAGGTATTCGTTGAAGTTGTATGCGTCGTCGGTGGCCAGCAGGGTGATCGACTGCTTATCGTTCTCCTTGCCTGCGGTTTTCGACAGTTCCTCGTAGCGCACCGCTGTCGAGGATTGGACGGTTTTGCCCTTCAGCGTCGTGGCGATTTCCTTGCGTTGCGCGCTGTTGGTGTCGGATTCCTCGGCGACGATCAGGTCGTAGTGGATGAGTTCCTCGAACTGTCGGTTTCCTATCTGTCCGATCGAGGATTGGACGGCGAGGCCGGCCGTCAGCAGGGATACCGCTCCGCATACGCCGAAGATCGTCATGAACATGCGTGTTTTGTATCGGAAGATGTTACGGGCGGTCACTTTGTGTGTGAAATTCAGACGGTTCCATAGTGGTGGGAAATGTTCCAAAAGAATTTTCGAGCCTTTGGCCGGCGGCTTGGGCAGCAGTAGGCTCGCCGGTTTTTCGCGCAGTTCCTTGGACACGGCCAGCCATGCCGGCACGACGGCGCTTATCCATGCAAGTGCGAATGCGGCCATGGTGGATCCAGGGGTGGAATTTGAGCATGATGTCCGGCATGGTGAATCCCGCGCTGTATGCGTGGGCGACGATAAGCGGCAGCAGCGTGTGGCCGGCGAGCACGCCGATGCATGTGCCCAGGGTGGATGCGGCGAATCCGTATACGGTGAATTTGAGCATCACATCCGCGTTGCCGTAGCCGAGCGCCTTCAACGTTCCGGAATTGGTGCGTTCCTCGTCCACCATGCGTCCCATGGTGCTGAAGGTGACGAGCGCCGCGACGAAGTAGAGGAAGATCGGGAAGATGTCCGCCAGTTTCGCCACGATGCCTTCGATGACCATGTACACGCGGTAGCCTTGCGAGGTCAGGCCTTCGCGGCGGCCGCTGACGGAATAGGCCGGGACGGTGAGATTGTCGATCTTCTCCTCGGCGAGGGTTATCTGCCGTTCGGCTTCGGATATCTTGCGTTCGGCTTCGGGCTTCTGCGCGTTGAATTCGGCGAGTTTGCTCTGGTATTCCGTTTCGGCCTTGTCGATGTCCCTCTGGCCTTGGATAAGCTGCGTGACGCCGTCTGCGACTTGCTTGCCGGCCTGCGACACCGCTTTGCCGAGCTCGTTTTGTTTTTCGGCTATCTGTTTGGATGCCTGTGCGAGATTGTCCGCATTGCTCCGATACGCCTGCGAACCTTGGTCGAGCCGCGCTACGGCGTTCTGGTATTGTTGCAGTCCCGCATTGTAGGCGTTCAGCTGTCTGTTGTATTCGGCGCAGGCTTCGTTGTACTGGTTGATCGCCATGTCGTATTTGCCGCGTATTTGTTCGTAGAGTTTGCCGGTGATGCCGGTCTGTTCCCATTTGCCGAGCGTCGCGCCGACTTTGTCGAGCACGGTTTTGCTTGTTTCGAGTTGTTCTCGCGCCGCGTCCAGCTGCGTTTTGCCGTTCGCCAGCTGGTTCCATGAATCGGAGAGCTGGTTCTGTCCTTGAGCCAGTTGCGTCTGTGCCGCCTGCAGTTGCGTCTGTCCGGAGGCGACCGACGCGTTGGCCGAGGCCAGTTGCGCTTGCGCCGTGGCCAGCTGGGCCGCGGCCGCCAAGTCCCACATCGACCAGCGTCTGCACTGGATCGTCCGCGTTCTTGACGAGTTCGGAGGCGAGTTCCACGTTCTCCTTGGCGGTGAGGTTGGCCACCAGATTGTAGAACTGAAACACGAATCCGATGTTGTTGCGCCGGTAATCGGTCAGTTGCTTCGCGTTGAAGTCCGAGATGTCGACGCCGTCGATGATGACCTTGCCTTCGGAATTCGTGTCCATGCCGCCCAGGATGTTGAGCACCGTCGATTTGCCGGCTCCGGATGATCCCAGAATGATCGCAAGCTCGCCGCGTTCGATGCCGAAACTCACATCGTTGTTGGCGGTGATTGTGATGTCGCCCATATGGTAGCGCTTGAAGCTGTGCACCATTTCGATATATGCCATCGTCGGCCCCTTCCTAATGCTTTCCACTAGGACACCCGTCTATTCAGACAACATGTTGATTTAATTTCGGATTGATTGTATGTTCGAAATGGTCGGCATGACAATCATCACAATCGCCGAAAACGTCTAGATTAGCCTTTTTCAAAACCCAAGCGAGCCTTTCCGCCCCAATGACTTTCAGGAAACGCCGCACGCGAAGACGAAAACGTCCTTCACGAACATGGGTACGGTACACTGGCGGAAGACAGACGCACGCTACAAGAAGGGTTTCCCGATGACCGTTGCAGTTCCGACCATCACCGACGTCGTTTTCGATTTCTGCGGAGTGTTGCTGGATTGGCGGACACGGACATGCCTTGAAGGCAGATTCGACGACGCGACCGTCGACCGCATCTGCGCCGACGACGACCCCTGCGGCTTCTTCGGATACGAGGACCGTATGGACGCCGGGGAGGACTTCGATTCGATATGGCCCGATGTGGTGGCCGAGCAGGGAGAACGCGTCGCCGGGATCTTCCGTTATTACATCGCGCATTACGACGACGCGCTGCCACGCATGCTGCCCGGCATGGAGCGGCTGCTGCGCGATCTGAAGGCGGCCGGCTATGGCGTGTGGGGATTGACGAATTGGTCCCATGAGACGTTCCATTTCGCATTCGAGAAGTTCCCGCAGCTTGCCGAACTGCTGCAGGGCACCGTCGTCTCCGGCGTGGAGAAGATGCACAAGCCGAACGCCGACATCTACGAACTGGCGATGAGCCGTTTCGGCCTAAGCCCCGAGAGCAGCGTGTTCCTCGACGACACCGCGAAGAACGTCGCCGGGGCGCGGTCGGCCGGCATGCACGCCTTCCGTTTCGTCGACGCCGACCAGGCGCGCAGGGACCTGGAATCCTTGGGCGTGCGCGTGTGAGCGCGGCGGACGTGCGCCTGCGTCCCGCGGAACGGGCCTCGGCCATGCGCCCATATCATCGTCCGCTGTAGGCCGCACATCCACCGACCGCGTGTCCACTATGCAAAACGAAGCGCTATAAATCGTCGTTTCGTAAAGCGACGCTGGTATAAATGGGCGTTATGACCCTCCTTCAGCTGAAATACATCGTCAAAATAGTGGAATGCGGCTCCATGAACGAGGCCTCGCACGAGCTGTACGTATCCCAGCCCGCGTTGAGCTCCTCGGTGAAGGAGCTTGAGAACGAGCTCGGCATCGAGATCTTCACCCGTTCCTCCCAAGGCATCGCGTTGACCGTGGACGGCGCGGAATTCCTCACCTACGCGCGTCAGGTCCTCGATCAGGCGTCGCTGCTGGAGGAACGGTACAAGAACGCGAAACCCCGCAAACAGCTGTGCTCCGTGTCCACGCAGCATTACATGTTCGCCGTGGAGGCGTTCGTGGAGATGATCGACTCCACCAAGTCCGACGAATACGAGTTCACCATCCGCGAGACCCGCACGAAGGACATCATCAACCAGGTGGCGAACATGCTTTCGGAGATCGGCATCATCTACCTGTCCGACTTCAACAAGGACGTGATCGGCAAGCTGCTGCGCGAGAAGCATCTCGAGTTCCATCCGCTGTTCCGCGCGCCGTTGCACGTGTTCATCTCGCGCGACAATCCGCTGGCCGGCAAGAAGAAGGTCACCATGGACGATCTGAAGCCGTTCCCGTTCATCCAATACGAGCAGGGCGATGAAGGCAGCTTCTTCTTCGCGGAGGAGGCCGTCTGGCCGGAGTACTCCCCCAAGCAGATCAACGTGACCGACCGCGCCACGATTCTGAACTTCATCATCGGCCTGAACGGCTACACGGTGTGCACCGGCATCGACAACGGCGATCTCAACAACGAGAAGATCGTCACCGTGCCGCTCGACACCGATGAGACGATGCTTGTCGGATGGATCACCAATGAGCGCGCGAAGCTGTCCAAGGCCGCCGAAACGTACTTGGAGAAGCTCAAGTCGGTGGTCGCCAGCCACGGCTACACGCTCATCGACTGACCCCGGAACAGAGGAACCACAACGAAAAGGCACTGTACTGCCCGAAAGCAGCACAGTGCCTTTCTGTCATATCCGAGATTATAACAGCCGATGAGCGCGGTTCAGCGCGAACGCCGCAGTCAGGCGCCGTACTGTTCCAGGTACGCGTCGGCGGCGGCCTTGATCTCCGGTGTGACGTACGGGGTGCCGTCGGCGTTCTGGATGCGCTGGCCGGCTTC
>OICM01000625.1_pt1 | contig 11956 bp, 13 predicted proteins | sample 1581311 | NCBI WGS metagenome assembly OICM01 (sample SAMEA3882539, study PRJEB24775) | human gut metagenome | biome: human-associated habitat; feature: intestine environment; material: feces | place: Netherlands | collected 2009/2010 | reverse complement strand
CTCTTTTTCCAGCCGCTGCGTGTCGCGCTCGCAGTCGCCGAGATGGAACACGGCGTCCGGCTGCTGCTGCCGGATGGCGCGCACCATGCCGAGCGTACGGCCGTGAGAATCGGAAAAAACAAGGATCTTCGTGGCAAGTCACCTCTGCATTGCTCATAGAATACAATAAAAGCAGGATACCCGGCACGGCCGGGCCATCCGCATTATACGGGACACGGCCTGCAAAGTCAAGCCGCCCCGAATGGAGCGTGACCGATATGAAGGACTTGGATGCGCTGAAAAACCAGCTCGCGCGCGACGGACGCCTGCAGCGCCTGCAGGAGATCGCCGACTCGACCGACGGGCAGAAGCTGGCCGGTGCGCTCGATGCGCAGAAGATCGAGCAGGCGGCGCGCGCGGGGGACACCGAGACGCTGCGGCAGATCCTCACGCAGGTGCTCAGCACGGACACCGGGCAGCGTCTGGCCGGAAAAGTAAAGGACGCGATGCAGGATGGATGAGATCGGGGAGAAGCTCGACGCGCTGCTCAATGATCCGAAGCAGTTCGGAAAAATCGCGCAGTTGGCATCCTCGATCCTGGGCGACGGCGGCAAGCAAGCGCCGCCGTCCGCGCCGGAGCCGGAGCTTGACCTCGACATGGGGCAGCTGCGCCGGATGATGTCGGCGCTGCGCGGCGGCGGGCACGACTCCGCCAACCGCCACCTGCTTGAGGCCATGAAGCCCTATCTGGCTGAGAAGCGTCGGCGCAAGATCGACCGCGCCATGAAGCTCGCGCGGCTTGCGTCGCTTGCCGAGCTCGCCGCCGAGGACTTAGAGGGGGACGACCATGTATAATCGCTATCAGGGCAACAGCGGCCGGGTCGAGCGCGTGCCGGACGCGCCGCAGCCGGTCATAACACCCAGACTGAGCGCAGCCGCAGCAGCCAATGCTGCGAATTTTTTGAACATGGTATTTCTCCTTCTTGTATGTATGCCGTTTTCCCCTTGGCCCCCTCTGAGAGGGGGCTGTCTGCGCAGCAGACTGAGGGAGTAAAGGAAAAATCGGCGGTTGAGTCCTTCGGCGAATAAAACAAAAAAATATTGGAAAAACTGTTGACATTCCTAATCAAAACGAGTATTATATAACTGTTGCGCGTCCCCATAGGGGAAGTGCGGCTAAAAAGTCGGAAAATATCCGATGTTCACTATTAAGAAAGGAGAAACAAAATGCCTACTTTTAACCAGCTTGTACGCAAAGGCCGTGAGGTCCTGACTACCAAGAGCACCGCTCCCGCTCTGCAGAAGACTTATAACTCTCAGAAGAAGCAGTACTCTGATCTGAGCAGCCCCCAGAAGCGTGGTGTCTGCACTGCAGTTCGTACCATGACCCCCAAGAAGCCTAACTCTGCTCTGCGTAAGGTTGCTCGTGTCCGCCTCACGAATGGTATCGAGGTCACCTCTTACATTCCCGGTATCGGCCATAACCTGCAGGAGCACTCCGTCGTGCTGATCCGTGGCGGCCGTGTTAAGGACCTGCCCGGTGTGCGTTACCACATCATCCGTGGTACCCTGGATACTCAGGGTGTGGCAGGCCGTAATCAGGCCCGCTCCAAGTACGGCGCAAAGCGTCCTAAGGCCGGTGCTGCAAAGAAGTAATTGAGGACAACCGCCATAAACGGCTTTCCTTTATATAAATAACAAGTCCGCTTTTAAGCGGAGGGTAACGGTTTATGTAAGGTCAGCTCTTTGTGACACAACGGGAGTTTTATTACTTTCGAGTACCGATGATATCATTCTGTGAAGGAGGGAAGAAAGATGCCTAGAAGAGGTAACATTGCTAAGCGCGATGTCTTAGCTGATCCTATTTACAATTCCAAGATGGTCACCCGCCTGGTCAACAGCGTCATGCTGGATGGCAAGAAGGGCGTCGCTCAGAAGATCGTTTACGAAGCTTTCTCCATGATTCAGGAAAAGACCGGCAACGATCCTCTGGAGACTTTCGAGAAGGCGATGGAGAACATCATGCCCAGCCTCGAGTGCAAGACCCGCCGTGTTGGTGGCGCTAACTACCAGGTTCCTCTGGAAGTCAGCCCTGCCCGCCGCGAGACCCTCGGCCTGCGCTGGCTGACCGCTTACAGCCGCGCCCGTGGCGAGAAGACCATGTCTGCTCGTCTGGCTGCTGAGATCATCGACGCCACCAACGGTGTCGGCGGCTCTGTCAAGAAGCGCGAGGATACGCACAAGATGGCCGAGGCCAACAAGGCTTTTGCCCACTATCGTTATTGATTCGCTGTCGAGGAGGTATAAGCCATGGCTACGCCGAGAGATGTATCTCTGCAAATGACCCGTAACATCGGTATCATGGCCCACATCGACGCAGGTAAGACCACCACCACCGAGCGCATCCTGTACTACACCGGTATCAACCATAAGATCGGTGAGGTTCATGACGGCGCTGCTACGATGGACTGGATGGAACAGGAGCAGGAGCGTGGTATCACCATCACTTCCGCTGCTACCACCTGCTATTGGAGCCATACCGAGACCCAGCACGATCCGGTTCTCTTCAAGAAGAACCGCCATCGTATCAACATCATCGACACCCCGGGTCACGTTGACTTCACTGTTGAGGTTCAGCGTTCTCTGCGTGTTCTGGACGGTTCCGTTACCGTTCTGGCCGCTAAGGGCGGTGTTGAGCCGCAGTCTGAGACCGTTTGGCGTCAGGCTGACGAGTACAAGGTTCCCCGCATGGTGTACGTCAACAAGATGGACACCATGGGTGCCGATTTCTACCGCTGCGTTCAGATGCTCCATGATCGTCTGCACGCCAACGGTGTGCCCATCCAGCTGCCCGTCGGTCAGGAGGATACCTTTAAGGGTATTATCGACCTGATCGATATGCAGGCTGACATCTACTATGATGACATGGGCAATGACGTCCGCGTTGAGCCTATCCCCGAGGATATGCAGGAGAAGGCTCAGGAGTACCATGACAAGCTGATCGAGGCTGTTGCCGAGACCGACGAAGAGCTCATGATGAAGTACCTGGACGGCGAAGAGCTGACCAAGGAAGAAATCAAGGCGGCTCTGCGTAAGGCTACCATCTCTAACGAGATCGTTCCCGTTGTCTGCGGCTCCTCCTACAAGAACCGCGGCGTTCAGAAGCTGCTGGATGCCATTGTTGACTACATGCCGGCTCCTACCGACGTTGCAGCCATCAAGGGCACCAACCCCGAGACCGGCGAGGAGGAGGATCGTATCTCCTCCGATGACCAGCCGTTCGCAGCTCTGGCCTTCAAGATCATGACTGACCCGTATGTCGGTAAGCTCTGCTTCTTCCGTGTGTACTCCGGTACGCTGGACGCAGGCACCACCGTCTACAACTCTGTCAAGGATAACAACGAGCGTATCGGCCGTATCCTGCAGATGCACGCCAACAACCGTAAGGACATCGACACCGTTTACGCGGGCGATATCGCGGCTGCTGTCGGTCTGAAGAATACCACCACCGGTGACACGCTGTGCGACGAGAAGCACCCCATCATTCTGGAGTCCATGAACTTCCCGGAGCCCGTTATCCGCGTTGCCATCGAGCCCAAGACCAAGGCCGGCTCTGAGAAGATGGGCATTGCGCTGGCAAAGCTCGCTGAAGAAGACCCGACCTTCCGCACCTGGACCGATGAAGAGACCGGCCAGACGATCATCGCCGGCATGGGCGAGCTCCATCTGGAGATCATCGTTGACCGTCTGCTCCGTGAGTTCAAGGTTGAGGCCAACGTTGGCGCTCCCCAGGTTGCTTACCGCGAGACCATTCGCAAGGAAGCCAACCAGGAGACCAAGTATGCCCGCCAGTCCGGCGGTAAGGGCCAGTACGGTCATGTGAAGATCCACGTGGAGCCCAACGAGTCCGGTAAGGGCTACGAGTTTGTCAATGCCGTGGTGGGCGGCGCCATCCCCAAGGAGTATATCCCCGCTATCGATGCCGGTATCCAGGGCGCCATGCTCTCCGGTACCGTGGCTGGCTATCCCGTGGTGGATGTCAAGGTCACCCTGTTCGACGGTTCCTATCACGAGGTGGACTCCTCCGAGATGGCGTTCAAGATCGCCGGTTCCATGGCCTTCAAAGAGGCTATGCGTAAGGCGGATCCCACGCTGCTGGAGCCCATTATGAAGGTCTGTGTCATCGTCCCCGACGAGTACATGGGCGATGTGATCGGCGACCTGAATGCCCGGCGCGGACAGATCCAGGGCTATGAGATGCGTTCCGGCGCACAGCAGATCGACGCGTTCGTGCCGCTGGCCGAGATGTTCGGCTATGCCACCGACCTGCGTTCCCGCACCCAGGGCCGTGGTCAGTACACCATGGAGCCCAGCCACTATATCGAGCTGCCCAAGGGCCTGCAGGAGAAGCTGATCGCCAAGCGCACCGGCCGGGAAAATTTCTAAAACCGTAATTTACGATTGATTTTCCCGCCAAAATACTGTAAAATGGCAGTGTTAGACTGTAACGCTGCCCCACACACGATACAAAAATGTTAAGGAGGATCATTTCAAATGGCTAAGCAGAAATTTGAGAGAACTAAGCCCCACGTTAACATCGGCACCATCGGTCACATCGACCATGGTAAGACCACCCTGACCGCCGCTATCACCAAGTATCTGGCTCTGCAGGGCGGTGCTGAGTACACCGATTACGCTTCCATCGATAAGGCTCCCGAAGAGCGCGAGCGTGGTATTACCATCAACACCGCTCACGTCGAGTACGAGACCGCCAAGCGTCACTATGCGCACGTTGACTGCCCGGGCCACGCCGACTATATCAAGAACATGATCACCGGTGCTGCCCAGATGGACGGCGCTATCCTGGTCATCGCTGCCTCCGACGGCCCCATGGCTCAGACTCGTGAGCACCTGCTGCTGGCCCGTCAGGTGAACGTGCCCTCCGTGCTGGTCTTCCTGAACAAGTGCGACCAGGTCGACGATGAGGAGCTGCTGGAGCTGGTCGAGATGGAAGTTCGCGAGCTGCTGGACTTCTACGGCTTCCCTGGCGACGAGACCCCCATCATCCGCGGCAGCGCTCTGAACGCTCTGGTTTCCGAGTCCACCGATCCCAACGCTCCCGAGTATGCCTGCATCAAGGAGCTGATGGATGCTGTTGACAGCTGGATCCCCACCCCCGACCGCAAGGAGGATATGCCTTTCCTGATGCCCGTCGAGGACGTGTTCACCATCTCCGGCCGTGGTACCGTGGCTACCGGCCGTGTGGAGCGTGGTAAGCTGAACCTGAACGAGAAGGTCGAGATCGTCGGTCTGTCCGATGAGAAGCGCGAGACCACCGTTACCGGTATCGAGATGTTCCACAAGCTGCTGGACTACGCTGAGGCCGGCGATAACATCGGCGCCCTGCTGCGTGGCGTTGCCAAGACCGAGATCGAGCGCGGCCAGGTCCTGTCCAAGCCCGGTTCCATTCATCCCCACACCAAGTTCGTTGGCCAGGTCTACGTTCTGACCAAGGACGAGGGCGGCCGTCACACCCCCTTCTTCAATAACTATCGTCCCCAGTTCTACTTCCGTACCACCGACGTGACCGGCGTCATCACCCTGCCCGAGGGCACCGAGATGTGCATGCCCGGCGATAACGTCGACATGAAGGTCGAGCTGATCACCCCGATCGCTATCGAGAAGGGTCTCCGCTTCGCTATCCGTGAAGGCGGCCGTACCGTTGGTTCCGGCGTCGTCATCGAGATCGACGAGTAATCTGACCCCACAGGGACAAAGCCAATTAAAAAGAGGAAGCCGAAAGGCTTCCTCTTTTTTGCCAATGTTCGAAAACAATTTGTATAATTCTGACGAGATATGTCAAAATGTATTCTGATTTGCGCTCTATACCGCGGGATATGTCAGCCCGTGCTGGAAGCCGCCCTTCCCGGTGGCCACAACGTCCCCGCCGATAAGCGTATCACCGCACAGGTACAGGTTGGCCTGCACGCCCCCGTCCATTCCGGGATAGTTGGTGATGCGGAACGTGTAGCGCCGTATCGGCTGTCCCGCAAAGTCTGCAAAGGGGAGGCCCTGTTCGGTCTGCATGGCGGCGTAGTCGCCCCAGGTGTCGCCCAGGGTCTGGGGAAGCTGAAGGTCCAGCGTCTCGATCGGATCAGGCTCCACCTGCCAGCCCAACTGCTGTAAATAGTCTGCCATTTCTGCGGTGTCGGCAAGTGTAATGGTATTTTCCTTGTCAGAGAAGCACCCGGCTAACACCACGGTTACGGCAGCGATCACCATAAATGACACCGCCATAACGGCAATGCGCCGTTTGGATATATGTAATATCATCATATTCATCACCTCATAATTACCTATTTTCAATCTGATGAGAATATGCTATCATAGGGTAAAAATCCGAAAGGAGGCGGCCTATGGAGCGTCTCGACAAGCTGCTGGCGGGCACTGGGAAGTGGTCCCGCCGGGAGGTGAAAGCGTTGGTACGGCAGGGCCTGGTGCGTGTTGACGGCCGGCTGGCCGCCTCCGCCGAGGACAAGCTGGACCCGGCCGCGGCCATCATCACCGTGGCCGGCGAGACCATCTCCCTCTGCCGCTTTACCTATGTTATGCTGCATAAGCCCGCCGGCGTCCTCACCGCCACCGAGGACAGAAAGCAGCCCACGGTCCTGGACCTTTTGCCGCCGGAGCTGCGCCGCATTGGTCTTGCCCCGGTGGGCCGGCTGGACAAGGACACGGAGGGCTTGCTGCTGCTGACCAACGACGGAGAACTGGCCCACCGGCTGCTGAGTCCTAAATACCACGTGGAAAAACGCTACTTTGCCCGGGTGGACGGTGAACTGTCAGCGGCAGATACGGAGGCATTTGCCCGCGGGATGACGCTGGGGGACGGGCTGGAATGCCTGCCCGCCGGGCTGGAGGTTCTGCCTGACCGCGTGTGTATCGTGACGCTGCGGGAGGGGAAATTCCACCAGGTCAAGCGGATGCTGGCAGCCCGCGGCGCGCCGGTGCTGTATCTGAAGCGGCTGTCCATGGGGCCGCTGACATTGGATGACTCCTTGGCTGCCGGAGCGTACCGTTTGCTGCGCGCGGAGGAGATATTAGCGTTATACCGTGCATGTGGTCTGTGATTTTTTTGACATAACCGCAAAAAACGCGACAAGTTTTTTGTGGAAAAGAGAAAAAAACGCTTGCAAAATCGTGATTATGACGATATAATAGGAGCAACAACTGAGCAGATTGCACAAAGTACCGTCGCGGGATTTGCGGGAGGATCACGTTATGTCCGGCAGAATTTTTCAGAACTCTGTACTCCAATTCAAAGAGACCACCGACCGTACCATCGGCGTGATCGATGCCGAGGGCACTGTTATCGCTTGCAGTGAGCTGACGGCCATTGGCAAGCGATGGAGCAAATATGTGGAGCCTATCGTTTCGGCGGACGGCACCTGCGTGGCACTGGAGGGCAAGTGCTTCAAGGCGTTGCCCAGCTGGGGCAACACCTTTGACTATGCCGTGTTCGCCACCGGCGATGACAGCATGAGCCGCACGGTGTGCTCTATGGCCGCCGTGGCGCTGAACGCCGCCAAAAACTACTATGAGGAGAAGCACGACAAGGGCTCCTTCATCAAGAACATCATTTCCGATAACATCCTCATCAGTGACATCTATATGCGGGCCAAGGAGCTGCACGTGGATGCCGAGGTGGCCCGCGGCGTGTTCGTGGTGCGCCCGGTGGACGATCGGCTGGACACCGTGCCCGTGGATGTGGTGCAGGGCTTGTTCCCTGACCGGCAGAACGACTTTGTACTGAGCGTAGGTGAGCACGACGTGGCGCTGATCCACCAGATGGGGGAGGAGGCCACCGCCAAGGATATGGAGGAGGTGGCTCTCCGCATCGAGGAGGCCCTGCGCGCCGATGGAGAGAGCCGCGTGTTCGTGGGCATCGGCACCCTGGCCCTGCATCTGCGTGACCTGGCCAAGAGCTACAAAGAGGCCCAGATCGCCATCGAGGTCGGCAAGGTGTTCGATACGGAGCGCTACGTCATCAACTACGAAAATCTGGGTATTGGCCGGCTGATCTATCAGCTGCCCACCACCCTGTGCGAGATGTTCCTGCAGGAGGTGTTCAAGAAGAACCCCATCGATGCACTGGACCAAGAGACGCTGTTCACCATCTACAAGTTCTTTGAGAACAACCTGAACGTATCCGAGACGGCGCGTAAGCTGTTTGTCCACCGGAACACGCTGGTCTATCGTCTGGAGAAGATCAAGAAGCTGACCGGCCTGGATCTGCGGGAGTTCGATGACGCCATCACCTTCAAGGTCGCCCTGATGGTCAAGAAGTATCTGACCAGCCGCGGCATCGACGCATAAGTACATATACAGAAAAAAGAGCGCCCTGTGGGGCGCTCTTTTTGCGCGATGCCGCAGAAGCTTCCTTTTTTAGGAACTTTTGGGGTGGGAGGACCGTCTAAAGAACAAGCAATGCGCGGCGGGGCAAATTCAAAATATTTTCATATCTTTCCTGTTGCCATTTTGTAACTATTTATATATAATGGTATTTGTGGTCGTATTTGGCCACAATATGTTGCATTTTGACGGACAGGAGCGTTGCTATGATTCGTTTAATAGACGCCGAGAAAGTATACGACAACGGGACGCGCGCGTTAAAGGGCGTTTCCTTTACCGTGGACGACGGAGAATTCGTCTTTCTGGTGGGGCCCTCCGGCTCCGGTAAGTCCACCATCATCAAGCTGATGACCGGTGAGGTGGTGCCCACCGCCGGCCGCGTGATGGTCAACGGCTTTTCCATGAGCCGCATCGCTGAAAAACAGATCCCCTATATGCGCCGGACGATCGGCGTGATCTTCCAGGACTTCCGCCTGATCGGCAATAAGACCGTGCGGGACAACCTGGCGCTGGCCATGCGGGCGGTGGGGGCGTCTCCGCGGGAGCTGAAGAACCGCATTCCCTATGTGCTGGAGCTGGTGGGGCTGGCGGACAAGGAGAACAGCTATCCCGACCAGCTTTCCGGCGGTGAGCAGCAGCGTGTGGCCATTGCCCGGGCGCTGGTGAATAACCCCAGCACCATCGTGGCGGACGAGCCCACCGGCAACCTGGATCCGGGCCGGTCACTGGAGATCATGACGCTGCTGGAGCGCATCAACGCCCTGGGGACCACGGTGATCGTGGTGACCCACGAGAGGGGCCTGGTCAACCACTTCAACAAGCGGATCATCCTGCTGAACGATGGGCAGGTCATCGGCGACGGCCTGGGCAGCTACGAGGTGTGATATGAAGCACGATTTTAAATTTTTCGTCAAAGAAGGCGCGGGCAATATGTTCTCCCACGGGTTCATGTCCTTCGCCGCCATCGGCGTTACCGTGGCGTGCCTGCTCATTATGGGTACATTCACGCTGGTGGCCTACAATGCCAACGAAAACCTGGCGGACCTACAGCAGGAGAACGCCATCGTGGCCTTCGTGGACGAGACGCTGGAGGAGAGCGAGGCCCGGGCCCTGCAAACGCAGATCGAGAGCACGGAGAACGTGGCTGATTGTACCTTCGTCTCACGGACGGAGGCCCGGGACGCCTACGTGGAGAAGTACGATGACGGCGGTGTGTACGGCGACCTGGACGCCACGGTGTTCCGCCATCGGTTTGTGATACACGTCACGGATCCGAACCGAATCATGGAGACAAAGACCGCAGTGGACAATATCCCCGGCATTGACAAGGCCCGCGCTGACGAGGCTGTGGCCAACGGCTTTACCACAGTCCGCAACGTGGCCGGCGTCATCTCCGTCGCGCTGATCGCCATACTGCTGCTGGTGTCGGTGTTCATCATCAGCAACACCATCAAGCTGACGACATTCGACCGGCGGGACGAGATCGCCATCATGAAGATGGTGGGCGCCACCAACGGGTTCATCCGCTGGCCCTTTGTGTATGAGGGACTGTTGCTGGGCCTGTTCAGCGCGGTGATCGCCTTTGGCCTGCAATGGGGGCTGTATGCCGCCGTGGCGCAGGGAATTGCCAACTCTGACAGCCTGCAGATACTGAACGTGGTGCCGTTTACGAGAATATGGCAGTTCGTGGCCCTGGTGTTCCTGGGCACGGGTATTCTGGTGGGTGTGGGCGGCAGCCTGACCGCCATACGCCGGTTCCTCCGGGTGTAAAGAAAGGAGCGCTTGCATGAAGAAACCGAAACGTATTCTGTGCGCCGTGCTGGCACTGCTGATGCTGCTGGGTGCGGCCGCCGCCGTGTCCGTCCGACCGGCTTATGCGACCAAGACCGAGGCTGAGCTGGAGGAGGAGCAGCGCAAGGCGGCACAGGTGGCCGCATTGGAACAGAAAAAGAAGGAGCAGCAGGAAAAGCTGAAGGAACTGGAGAAGCAGATCGCTGAGGCCAAGGCCAAGAAGAACGACGTGATGGCCACCAAGAATTTGCTGGACCAGCGGAACCAGCTGCTGCTGGAGCAGATCGACGATACCCAGAACCAGATCGACGACGCCGCGGCGCAGATCGCCCGGTATGAGCTGCTGGAGGAGGAGCAGTACACACTGTTCTGCCAGCAGGTCCGTGAGGAGGAGGAGCGCGGCAGCCTGAGCTATCTGTCGGTGCTGTTCAAGGCCACCAGCATGGCCGACCTGCTGAACCGCATGGAGTTCGTCAACGAGGTGGCGGAGTACAACAAGAGAATTATCTCCGCCCTGCAGGAGACGCGGGAGAACATCAAGGCCGAGAAGGCAGAGATGGAGGCCAAGGAGACCCAGCTGAGTGAGCAGCAGGACGAGCTGCAGGGCAAGCTGGACGAGACCACCAAGCTGATGAACGAGTATGCCGCCGACCAGAAAGCGTTGGAGCAGCTGCATGACGCGGAGGCAAAGGCGGCTGATGAGATCGACGCGCAGCTCGAGCAGCTGATCGCCGACTCCGACGTGGTGCCCAGCAACGAGGGCTTTATCTGGCCCGTCAGCACCAGTAAAAAGATCAGCTCGCCCGTCGGCTCCCGCGTGGCCCCCGGCGGCTTCGGCAGCACCAACCACAAGGGTGTGGATATCTGCAACGTGTCCTATACCAGCAGCGTATATGCCGTCAAGAGCGGTAAGGTGATCCTCACCAATACCAGCGGTTGGGGCGGCGGTTACGGCAACTATGTGGTCATTGACCACGGCGGCGGCCTGACCACCCTGTACGCCCATTTGAGCGTGGTGAAGGTGTCACAGGGCCAGACTGTCTCGCAGGGTACCGTGATCGGCGTTACCGGAAACACCGGCGCCTCCACCGGCCCGCATCTGCATTATGAGGTCCGCACCACCACCGTGGTCAACGGTGTGAGCAAGATCGTGTACCAGAACCCGCTGAACTATCTGGCGGGCTACATCAAAGCCTGGTAACTAATGACATATTGAAAATGCTGTTCCATAGAATGGAACAGCATTTTTTTTGCATACCGCCGGGGGAGAAGGGAGACCGCATGATCGTTTACATGACGCAGGGCCAAAAGACAGTGCTTTCCCGCATAACGGTGGAGGGTCTGCCACTCCATTATCTTTCTGTGGGGAGGGGCTATTTCGCCCGCCGCCGTGCTCTGCGCTGCCTGCGTCAGATGTATGACTCCGGTGTCCGCCGCTGTATCTGCGCCGATGTTTACCTCCTTTCGCTGGCGAAGCAGGCAGACATAACATCATACCCCGTCCTGCCGCTGCGCCTCGCCCTGCTGGGCAGTCTGCTGGATATTCTCTGCCCCGGCGGTCTGCAAAACGCCGCCGCGGTGCTGCGCTGCGGCCCCGGCGGAGAGGAGACGGCCCGGGCGGCGCTGACGGTGCTGGCCCGGCGGGCGCGGTATGTGCAGCTGGACATGGAGGACCCTGCGGCGCTGGCGGCGGAGCTGCTGTACCGCTGGGGGATCGCCGCCGGAGACGGGGGCCGGCGGGCGGCGCTGACGGTGGTGTGCGGCGATGTGCGGG
>OICM01000623.1_pt1 | contig 12004 bp, 9 predicted proteins | sample 1581311 | NCBI WGS metagenome assembly OICM01 (sample SAMEA3882539, study PRJEB24775) | human gut metagenome | biome: human-associated habitat; feature: intestine environment; material: feces | place: Netherlands | collected 2009/2010 | reverse complement strand
TGCTCTTCGTCGTTCAGCAGGCTCAGGATGCTGCCCACCTTGCCGTCCAGCTGGGGCCAGTCCAGCAGGTACTGCTCACCACCCAGATACACATGGGGCTGGGTGGAATCCTGCAAGATGGCGGCGGCGGCGCTGATCACCGGCACCAGCTCCGGGCTGATCTGGCTGCACAGCTCTGCAAGGAGCCGGGGCGACAGATCAACAGGAGCCACAAAGGTCAGGTTCCGGTTGAGCAGGGCGGCAAGCGCCGCTGCATTTTCCCGGGAAAGACCGGTGCGGACCCGCGCCACACGGGTGCGGACATAACCGGCAGTGGTCACAGCCAGCACCGCTGCGGCGCTGCGGCCCACCTGCACCACCTCGTAGTGGGCGATGCAGAGATCCTCAGCACAGGGGGTGCTGACGGCGGCGGTGCAGCCGCTGATGGCGGCCAGCGCCTTGGCGGCACCCTGTGCCAGCTTTTCCGGCTCGTGGTCAAGGCTTGCGAACACCGCGTCCACACGGGCGCGGGTCACACGGTCCAGCGGCTGGTCATCGGTGAGAAGATGATCCAGATAATAACGGTAGCCCTTGGCACTGGGGACACGGCCTGCGCTGGTGTGGGGCTGCTCCAGCAGACCCAGCTTGGTCAGCGCGGCCATCTCGTTGCGCAGCGTGGCACTGGAAACTGCCATATCAAAGTAGTTTGCCAGCACACTGCTGCCCACGGGCTCGCCCTCGAGGCCATACAGCGCAACGATCGCCTGCAAGACACGCTGCTTGCGTGCATCCATCGTCATAGCGCCTGCCTCCTTCGTTCGCTTTTTGTTCTTTAGCACTCCATCTTCCTGAGTGCTAAGACCATTATATCCAATTTTGCGGCGCTGTCAATAGCTTCTCAGAAAAGTTTTGAAAGATTCATAATTCTGTCATAAAGGCCGCACAAAAAAGAGCCGCCCTGCGGCGGCTCTCCTATATAATAGATCATTCCTCCATCTGCTTTGCCAGAAATGCCGCCGCCACGTTCACCGCCTTGAGCTGGGCGGCATCGGGCTGGGCAGTGCGGTCCTCCGTAAGCAGGCCTACACTGCCGGTGACATCCCCCGCCGCAATGATGGGCACAGCGCACAGCAGCGCCCGGGGTGAGCCCTCACAGGGCAGCAATGCCTTTTCGGGGCTGCCATCGCTCTGGTAGGGCTTGCGGCTGTCCATCAGCTTTTCCAGCGGCTGGCTCACGCTGCGGTCTGCCAGATCCCGCCTGCCTGCACCGGATGCCGCCAGAATGCGGTCCCGGTCTGAGACAAAGGCCGTCAGGGCAAAGCACTTGCTCAGCACATCCACATACTGGGCCGTCACCCCGCTCAGTTCCCCCATGGGCGAATACTTTTTGAAGATGACCTCGCCGTCCCCTGTTGTGAAGATCTCCAGCGGGTCTCCCCTGCGGATGCGCTGGGTGCGGCGGATCTCCTTGGGGATGACCACCCGCCCCAGCTCATCGATGCGGCGCACGATGCCGGTTGCTTTCATAAGGTTCCCTTCCTTTCCATGTTCCGGTTTTGCTTCCAGATTTCTGTGAAGTATGGTTATTCTGTGGAAACAGGAAGGGAATTATTCATTCAGCTCCGGCCGGAGCCTTACCTGCGCACATACTGCGTCTTTCTGCCCGCGCCGATCCTCTCCAGAACGCCCTCCTCTGTCAGTTTTTTCAGCGCGCTTTCAATCGAGCTTGTACCAAAGCCCGGGCAGGCCTCTGCGGCCTCCTGTTTTGTAAAGGCTCCCAGCCTTTCCATCGCATAACTGCGCACTCGTTCGTACGCCGTCACGCGCTTCTGTCCCCCGCCGACCAGATCGACCCGCTGCTCAAAATCCTGATAACAGGAGCAGATCACCGCCAGCATATATTTGATAAACGGTGTCGGGTCATTTTCCTCCTCATGCCAGTGCTGATCAGCCTGCGCCAATGCTGCATAGTACTCATCCTTAGTCTCTGCAATTGCTTTTTCAATGCTGATGTACTGCCCCACAACATATCCATTCTGATACAGCATCAAAAGGGTCAGCAGCCGGCTCATTCTGCCGTTACCATCATTGAAAGGATGGATACAGAGAAAATCCAAGATAAAACAGGGGATCAAAAGCAGGGGATCAACGAGTTCTCTGTGCAGCACATCCTGATAAGTGCAGCAAAGTGCCTCCACAGCACCCGGTGTCTCGTATGGTTCCAGCGGGCGGAACAGCACATGGCGTTCCCCGCTGGGAAGGGTCATATCGATCTCATTGGGTGTAGTCTTAAAATGTCCTCGATAGGTCAAATTCGTATATTTCAGCAGATCACGGTGCAGTTGCAGGATGTACCCCGGCTCTACCGGAATATAGGCATAGTTCTCGTGGATGAGATTTAAAACATTCCGATATCCCAATATCTCCATTTCGTCCCGGTTACGTGGAGTCGTTTTATCTTCAACCAGCTGTTTCAGGCGTGCATTGGTCGTGATGATCCCTTCGATCCGATTGGAGGACTCTGTACTTTGGATCTTTGCGATCTCCACCAGCCGCTCCAATTCAGCGGGCCTTTGTTTCAGATATAGTTCCTGCCGCCCCTTGCATTCATGGATCTTCGCAACATAAGACAAGACCTCATTATCCCAGGAGTATTCTGCAATCTTTTTATAATCAAATGTACGCATGATTCACCCATTCCTTCTCCCAGCCCGTTCTTTCTTCTCCCAATTATACGCTCATTTTGGGAGAAAGCACAAGAAACTGGGAGAAATCTTTTATCGTTCTCGTCACTCGCAGCTCCTGCCGGAGCGCTGCTTATCCTCATACATCCGGTGGTCGGCCAGGATGCGGATGGCACGCACATCGTCGCTGTCGCAGGGGTAGACCGCACAGCCGCAGCTGGTGCCAACCTGCACCTCTGCATCCTTCAGGCGGTAAGGCTCCCGGATGGCTGCCTTGATCTTTTCCACCCGGCTCTTGCAGAACCCCTCCGTTACGGCTCCGTTGACGATGAGGGCGAACTCATCCCCGCCGATGCGGAACACTGCATCGCTCTCCCGCACGCAGCCCCGCAGGCGGCTGGCCACCTCCTTGAGCAGCTGGTCGCCCACATCGTGGCCGTAACGGTCGTTCACAGGCTTGAAACGGTCAAGGTCGAGGTAGAACAGGACAAACGGTGTCCTGTTCAGCTCGTTTTCTTTCAACAATGCGTCAAAATAGCGTTCATTATACAGTCCGGTCAGGCCGTCGGTGTTGGCCAGGTCCTCCATCTGCTGGCGGGCCTCCCCTTCCTGCCGGAGGGCGCGCTCCTTTTCCTCCACGCGCAGGCGGGCATCGGTGCGGACACCGTGCACCAGCACGATGCCTGCGCAGAAGAACAGCCCAGCCAGCAGCAGGATGGTGGCGTTCTGGATCTTCCGCATTCCACTGTCCACCACGTCACGGCCGACGATGCCCACAATGGACAGATCCTGAAAGCCCACAGGCTGGTAGACCAGATAATAGCTCTTGCCCTCAAGCCAGCAGGAAAGGCTGCCGCTGCGGCCCTCTGCCACGTCCTGCCGGGCCCGGGTCAGTGTGCCCGCATCCACCTGCGCATACTTCTGCAGGTAATCGAACAGGTTGTCCATCCAGTCCTCGATCTCGCTCTTGGGCTCCTCCGAGAGCATCACATCGCCATCGGGATGGATGATGTAGCAGTCGCTCTGGCCGCCGTAAGCACTGCCGCCGATCAATTCCTCTATGGTCTTATTCCGATAGCTCACGGCAAGGCTGGTGTAGGTGGTGCCGTCGATCTCCACCGGCGCAATGGGCGCAGAGTATACCACCCGGCGCTCCCCGCTCCGCATGATGTAGCTGGACACCGTAGGCTTGCCGGTGCGGTACATCTCCTCAAAGGCCGTCCAGAGGTGATCCACTTTTTCATGCTTGCCCCGGATGCTCCAATATTCGCAGTTTTCATTGAACAGATACACGCTGCTGTACCGCCAGATCTCCCGCTCGGCCTCATAGCTACGCAGGCGTTCTTCCGCCAGGCCCTCCTCATTGGCAGCCTGCAGGCTCTTGCCCCATTCGTTCAGCATGTTCCAGTTGCTCCGGCTGAAGATGGTAAACGACTTATCCACCTGCTCATAGGTCTCCAGCAGGTTGCGGGTGCCTTCGTCATAGAACTGCTGCCGGATGTACAGGATGTACCAGCACAGACCTGTCACCACGACCATCGCCAGCAGCAGCGCAGCTGCCGTCCATCTTTCTTTTTTCTTCCACATATTCAGCTTCTCCTCAGCAGAGTCCCAACTCTCTGCCCTTTTCCGGCCGCATTTCCACAGCCTGCGAAACCACGCAATTCCGTCGAATCAACACTACCAAATTCTGCTTTTTCTGTCAAGGCTTTCGTCAAAGATTATTCGCTGCAAATTTGGGGCATTCTTCTATCCTTTTGCTGCTGTGTATGTTATAATAAAATGTATGGATTTCTGAGGGGGTGCTCTTATGCAGCAGATCGTGATATTGGGCGGTGGTGCAGCGGGCCTTGCCGCCGCATTGGCCGCCGCCCAGTCTGCCCCGGCAGGGGCAGTGCGGGTGACGGTGCTGGACCGCAACCCCAGGTGCGGCAAAAAGCTGTTGGCCACCGGCAACGGCCGCTGCAATCTGGACAACACCGGCATTGCACCGGAGCAGTATTTCACCGCTGACCCCGCCGCCCTGCGGCCCCTGCTGGCCGCGGTGGATGCCGCCGCACCGCTGGAATGGTTCGCGGCGCTGGGCCTGTACACCCGCACCGATGAGGCCGGGCGGGTGTACCCCTACTCCAACCAGGCCGCTGACGTGCTGGCCCTGTTGGAAGGCCACCTTGCCCGGCTGGGCGTGGAGGTGCGTACCGGCTGCACTGTGCAGACCCTGAGCCAGAACCGCAGCGGCTACACCATCCTGTGCGAGAATGCCGAGGATCAGGACCAGACCCTGCGGGCCGATGCCGTCATCTGCGCCATGGGCGGCAATGCCGGGCCGCAGTTCGGCACCGACGGCTTCGGCACCCGATTCGCCGCCCAGTGCGGCGGAAAGCTGGAGCCGCTGTATCCCTGCCTGACCGCCCTGCAGACAGCAAAGCCCAACCGATCTCTGGCCGGCATCCGGGCCAAGGCCGCTGCCACCCTGCTGGACCTCAACCGCCACTGCACCGTGGCTGTGGAAAACGGCGAGGTGCAGTTCACGGACTACGGGCTTTCGGGCATCTGCATCATGCAGCTGTCCGGTCATCTGGCCCCGGGGCGGGGGCCAAAGCGCCCGGCCGTTGAGCTGGACCTCTTTCCCATGCTGGACGAGACTGCCCTGACCGCCCTGTTTGCGGCCCGGGTGCCCCTGCTGCCGGGCAAGGCACCTGCGGATTTCTGGACAGGTCTGCTCAATCCCAAGCTGGGCCGCGCCCTGTGGGCAGCGTCAAAGCTGCCTGAAAAACCGGTGGACACCCTGCCGGATGCCGCCTGGCAGGTGCTGGCCAACGCGGCCAAGCACTGGCTGTTCGAGGGCCTGACCCCCTGCGGCTGGAAGCAGGCCCAGACCACCGGCGGCGGCCTGAGCCTGACCGAAGTGACCCCCAGCTTCCAGTTCAAGGGCTGCCCCGGCCTTTACTTTGTGGGTGAAACGCTGGACTGCGCCGGCAGCTGCGGCGGCTTCAACCTGCACTGGGCCTTTGGCAGCGGCATCGCCGCCGGGCGGGACGCGGTGCGGAGCCTGAAGCGGCCTGCCCCGAAGCCGAATAAAAAGAAGCGATAAAGAATGACCCTCTCCATCCCGCATCTGACAGACAGACTGCAGGGACGGAGAGGGTCATTTTTGTTTCAGGTACGCTTGTGTCTCCCGGACCACCACTCCCGAAAGCCCCACCACGCCCACAAGATTGGGCAGCATCATCAGGCCGTTGAAGGTATCGGAGAGCGCCCAGGCCAGGTCCAGCTTCATCACAGCACCCACCAGCACCATGGCCGCAAACACCAGTTTATATCCTGCGGCGGCCCGCTCCCCCAGCAGATACACCACTGCCCGGGTGCCGTAATGGCTCCACCCCAGCGTAGTGGAATAGGCAAACAGCAGGACCGACACCGCGATGAACTGCGGCCCGAACGCCCCAAACACCGTGGAAAAGGCCTGCCCCACCAGTGCGGGGCCTTCCACGCCGGTCAGGGCCGCACCGGTGTCCAGATCCACAAGGCCGCTGGTGAGTACCACAAGGGCCGTGAGGGTGCAGACCACCATGGTATCTGCAAACACCTCGAACATCCCCCACATTCCCTGCTGGACAGGCTCCTCCACGTTGGCCGCGCAGTGCACCAGCACCGACGCGCCCAGTCCTGCTTCGTTGGAAAAGGCTCCCCGCTTGAATCCCCAGCTGATGGCCCGTGCCATGCCGTAACCCAGCACCCCGCCCCCGGCGGCCTGCAAGCCAAACGCCCCCCGGAAGATGGCCGCGAATGCCGCCGGAACAGCCGTCCAATGGACACAGACCACGGTCAGCGCCCCGAACAGGTAGAACAGTGCCATGAGCGGGACGATGGCCTCCGTAACTGCGGCCACCCGCTTCAGCCCGCCCAGTATGACCCGCCCGGTGAGCAGGGCCAGTATGATGCCCGTTGCCACCGGCGGCACCCGGAACACCGCCTGCAGATTGCCCGCAATGGAGTTGATCTGGCTCATATTCCCCATGCCGAAGCTGGCCAGCACGCAAAAGCAGGCAAACAGCACCGCCAGTGCCCGGCCAAAGCCGCCGCCCAGCCCCTCGGCCAGATAGTACATGGGCCCGCCGCACCATCTTCCGGCGGCATCCCGGCGGCGGTAGCAGATGCCCAGCACGTTCTCGGCATAGCTGGTCATCATCCCCAGCAGGGCCATGACCCACATCCAGAACACAGCCCCCGGCCCGCCTGCCAGAATGGCCGCCGACACGCCCACGATGTTGCCGGTGCCGATGGTCGCCGCCAGCGCCGTGCAAAGGCTCTGAAACTGGCTGATGGCTTCATCGTCCGTGTGGGCGGTCACGTTCCGGTCCAGGAAGATGGCCCCGATGGTGTGCCGCATCCAGTACCCGAAATACCGCAGCTGGAAAAAACCGGTGCGCACTGTCAGCAGGCAGCCGGTGCCAAACAGCAGCGCCAGCCCCACCGGCCCCCATACCACACCGCCGACCACCGCGTTCACCCGCGCCAAGCTCTCCCACATACACAAACGCCCCCTGTGCTCTACTGTATGGCACAGGGGGCGTTTTCATGCCCGGGCAGCGGTTTCTGTATAAAAAAGCGCATCCCGGTCCACCCTGTTCCAAAACGGAACGGAGGAACACGGGATGCACAAGAACGGTTGGAGGCCCTTCTGGGCGGCTTTGGGGGCGGCACTTCTGGTGCTGCTGCCGCTGGTGGGCGGCACAGTCCTGCTCACCCGGCAGATGGTGCGCACCCGCATCCAGACCGCCCAGCCCCAGAGCGGGGTGCCCATCCAGCTGCCCCGGGCCGAGCACCGGATGACTCTGCTTCTCTGCACCGCCGGGGAGCAGCCGGGCTTTTTGCTGGTCTACCTGAACGCCGCTCAGAACAGTCTGAACCTGCTGGCCGTGCCGGGGGAGCTGACGGTCCCCTTCAACGGAGAGACTGCCAGCCTTGCCCACTGCTACGGAGCGGCGGGGCCCGCCCGGTGCCGTCAGGCACTTCTGGAGGTGCTGGGCCTGCCGGAGGATATGTTTTATCTGGCGCTGTCCCCCGCCGTGCTGGAAAAGACCGCTTCCCGTTACGGGCCGGTGCGGGTGGGATTTTCGGGGGCACTGACTGCCGATGAGCTGGCCGAAACCGGGCTTTCCGCCGCCGTGCAGAGCATTTCGGCCAAGGAGGCCCACGCTCTGCTCTCCGGCTGGGATGCGGACGGCACCCTGCCGCCTGCCCGCCGGGCCGCCGCCCGGGCGGCAGTGTGGGAAGCCTTTTTCCGGCAGGACCTCGCCCTGCTGCCCGCCACCCTGCCGGATGCCCTGCGGGCCAGCAGCACGGCCCTGCTCACCGACTTTGCGGCACAGGATTACACCCTGCTGGGCACGGTCCTGGAGTTTCTGTCCAACAACAGCGCCCTCCCCCACGCCGAGGCCCTGCCCGGGGCGTGGGATGCAAAAGCGGGCACTTACACGGTCACAGACGCTTCCCGGGCGGCGGTGCAGACCTTCCTCAGCGTTTCGCCCGCCTCGGGGAATGATGCCTCGCTCAGGGAGCCATAGCCCAGCACAAACGTTCCGGAAAAGTCCTGTTCCCCGCCAGTCAGGTCATAATCGCTCAACAGGCTCAGGGCCACGCCCTGCGCCTTTGCGGCGGCGTGAAGGGCGGCATCCGGCGGGGCATTTTTCAGCCTTGCCAACAGATGCAGGCCGGTGTGCAGGCCAGTCAGGGTCAGCTCGTGCGGCGCAAAAGCAGCGTGCAGAGAGGCAGCCAGAGCATCCCGCCGGGCCTTGTAGGCCACGCGCTCCCGGGCAAGATGCCGGGTAAAGTAGCCCTCGCGGATGAAGCGGGCCAGGGTCTGCTGCTCAAACCGGCTGACGGTGCCGGAATAGATCCGGTACTTTGCCCGCCAGGCGGGCAGCAGCTGCCGGGGCAGCACCATGTAAGCGATGCGGATGCCGGGGGCCAGGCTGCGGGAGCAGGTGGAGAGGTAGACCACCGGGCCGTCGGCCCCGGCCATGCCCTGCAGGCTGGGCAGGGGGCGGGTATCAAAGCGGAACTCCGAATCGTAATCGTCCTCTATGATATACCGCTGGCCCGGGCAGCGGGAGGCCCAGTGGAGCAGCTCCGTGCGGCGGCCCGCCGGCATGGTCACGCCCGTGGGGAACTGGTGGCTGGGCGTGACATAGCACACCGCCGCGCCCGAGCCGGACAATGCCTCAACAGAAAGGCCGTCCGCATCCACAGGCAGACAGCAGCATGCCACGCCGTTGTTTTCCAGCACCTGCTTCGCGCGCTGGTAGCCGGGATTCTCCACCGCCGTTTTGCCGGGCAGGAGCGGGGCCAGCAGGCTCAGCAGATATTCCATACCGGCACCCACCACCACCTGCTCGGCGGTGCACCGCACGCCCCGGTATTCCTCCAGATAGTCCGCCAGCGCCTGCCGCAGCTCCACGTCCCCCTGTGCATCGCCATGGGTCAGCAGCTGGGGCGAGGAATAGAGCAGCTCTTTCTGCAGCCGGGCCCAGGTGCGGAACGGAAACAGCCCCGGGTCCACGCCCCGGGTGGACAGATCGAACCGGACGGGCGGCGCGACTGCTTCCGGCGGAGCGGCAGATACCGGGGGCGGCACTTCCTCGGGCCGGGTGGGCAGGGCAAGATATTCCTGTACATAAAAGCCGCTGCGCTCCCGCGGCTCCATGTAGCCCTCGGTCGCCAGGATCTGATATGCCGCGTCCACCGTGTTGACAGAAACCGACAGCTCTGCCGCCAGCCGCCGCTTGCCGGGCATCCGGGTGCCCGCCGGAATGGCCCCGCTGCGCATCTCGGCGGCAAGGCTCTCATAGAGCTGCTCGTACAGCGGCACCCCGCTGGCGGCATCCAGTGCAGTTGTCAGATGAAACATAAGACCCCTCCCCTTTTTGGGTGCTTTGCCGAACTGACCCCATAAAAAAACTTTATTCTGGGTATTTTCATGGTGCCAGTTTCGCGTATAATAGGAGCATACCAACCACGCACCCAAATGTCAAGTAGTTTTATGGGTAAGTGGCTTTGAAACGGGCGAACGATCCTGCAGAGCAGGATAGAGGGGTTTCGCCCCGAAAAAAATCGGAGGGAAAAATCATGTCTACAACTGCAATGTGGCTGCTGCTGGCTGTGGTGATCGTCGTCATCCTGTTCGGCAGTGTGCTGTACAAGCGCACCTTTACCACCAAGGAGCTGGCCCTGACCGGCGTTATGGCCGCGCTGAGCCTGGTGGCATACCTGTTCTTCCGTGTGCCGTTCTACGGCGGCTCCTCGTTCCATCTGGGCAACACCTTCACCGCCCTGACCGCCCTGCTGCTGGACGGCGTTTCCGGCGGCCTGGCCGGTGCGATCGGTCTGGCTCTGGCCGATATCCTGGCCGGTGACCCGGGCTATGCCGTGACCACCTTTGTGCTGAAGTTCATCATCGGCATCACCTGCGGTGCCGTGGCCCACAAGGTGTTCAAGCTGCGCGATCTTGACCGCCACAGCAAGGGCTACCTGCTCAAGGTCATCGTGGCAGGCGGCTCCGGCCTGCTGCTGAACGTCATCACCGACCCGTTCCTGGGCTATTTCCGCAACATTTACATCTTTGGCCAGGAGTACACCGTGGCACAGGCCCTGTCCAAGATCGCCGGTGGTGTCACCTTTGTCAACAGCGTAGCCTCCACCATCTGCGTGGTCATCCTGTATCTGGCCCTGCGCCCGGCTCTGGAGCGCGCCGGTCTGCTGCCCAAGGGCGAGAAAAAGTAAGCCTCTCATCTCTTTCTGACGCATATATGGAAAGCCCCCGGCCTGTATCCTCAACATGATATGCTACCCCTAGAGTAGACAGAGTAAAAAGAAAACTCTGCGTACTCTGGGGGTATTTTCATGTCAAGCAAGAACAATCACGATACAGCGGAAGTAAAATATCAAAAAAATGTCCCGTGTTGGGCGCTGCAAGCTCACGTCCGTGCCATGAATCGAGCGTCCTAACGCCGATTTGCACAAAAAATTCGCCGTTCCCTTGTGGAAACGGCGAACAAAAATCTTATATTATTTTTTTGTCTCCTTGACGGGGCACTTCACGGGCAGGCGATGTGGGACAGAAGCGCAGAAGATCAGCCCTCGATGAGCTCAACGGTCTTCATCTTGACGGGGGTGGTGGGCTTATCGTTCCAGTCGGTGCGGACGGAAGCAATCTTATCCACGACCTCCATTCCGGCAACGACCTTGCCGAAAGCGGCATACTGGCCGTCCAGATGGGGAGCGTCCTTGTGCATGATGAAGAACTGGCTGCCGGCGCTGTTGGGGTTCATGCTGCGGGCCATGCTGATCACGCCGCGGGTATGCTTGATGGGGTTGTTCACACCGTTTACAGCGAACTCGCCCTTGATGTTCCAGCCCGGGCCGCCGGTGCCGTTGCCCAGCGGGCAGCCGCCCTGGATCATAAAGCCGGGGATGACACGGTGGAAGGTCAGGCCGTTGTAAAAGCCTTCCTTGACCAGCTTTTTGAAATTCTCACAGGTGATGGGGGCAACTTCCTCGTTCAGCTCGATGTCGATGATGCCGCCGTCTTCCATAGTAATGCGAACCATAACGCTACAATACTCCTTTTGTGTTGACCCCGCAGCGGGGGTGTGTGGGGCAGAAATGCCTGCCCGGATATCCCTTATAGTATACCATAGGTTTTACAGGTTGCAACGATGCAGATGCAACCTTTTTGTAAATTCGTCAAAGTTCCGGGGCCGGGAGCCTGCTTATTCCATCTTCATCCGCTTTGTGATGAGTTGGCCATTCTGTACTGTGCCGTCCGAGATATAATACTTCCACTCGGTCGATCCATCCGACATCAGGTACTCCACAGCAAACACCTGCCCAGCCTGGATTTTTACAGGGTAGTTGTCGGCTGGCAGAATCTCACGGGGTGTCGGCAGCTCCTTGAAGTCCTCGTATGCGTCTTCCAACCGCCAGAACTTTCGGGTCTTGTAGCCCTTTACCATCGAAATATCCTGCTCACCGAAATAGGATGCTGTGTAGGTCTTTCCGTTGACTTCCAGCGCGTCGATCCGTTCCGGTTCCTGCGTCAGATCTTTGGTATGGAGATGTTCCCCATAGTTCTTGCTCAACTGTTTTGCCATGCGAAAGTCCGAGTTCCGATACTCCGACTCCACAATATGTGTACTTCCATAGATACCCATGATATCGGTGCGGCGTACCGCTTCCAGCTCCTGATAGCTGCGCCGGAAGTTCTCCACCATCCGATCCTCCCGGTATCGGACCGAAGAAGCTTCATCCGTCGCCTCGATCTCATAGTACCGTTTGCC
>OICM01000621.1_pt1 | contig 12042 bp, 8 predicted proteins | sample 1581311 | NCBI WGS metagenome assembly OICM01 (sample SAMEA3882539, study PRJEB24775) | human gut metagenome | biome: human-associated habitat; feature: intestine environment; material: feces | place: Netherlands | collected 2009/2010 | reverse complement strand
CGATACTCCGCCGGCCTGCAGGGTGCCTGCCGCCGCCATGGCGTTGATATAGTCATTCCATGCCTTGGCGGAATGGAAGCGGTTGCGTTCGTCCGGCGACAGGGCTTTGTCAATTCCGGAAAGGAAGTTCATGGGATAAGTTTTCCGCAGGGCCGCGTAACTGGTCACTTTCGGGTTGCGGTCCACCACGGAACGCTGGTCCGCAGGATGGGGGACCTGGCCCGTGAGCAATTCGTAGAACGTGGCGCCCAGTTCGTACATATCGCACCAGGGGCCTATTTCGCTCCGGCGTCCGGGGTAGAATTCCGGCGGGGTATAGCCGGGCGTGATCTGGACGAGACCCTGATGCTGGAGGGTTTTGGTGCGCACGGCGCCGAAGTCGATGAGCTTGGGCGTTCCGTCGGGCTGGATGAAGATGTTGCTCGGCTTGATGTCGCAATGGTACACACCCATGGAGTGAAGGTAGTGCAGGATGTCCAGCAGGCGGAACAGAAGATCCGTGGCCTCGAAGTGTCGAGCCGTGTGAGCATCGTGGCAGCCCAGCCTTTCGTCCGCGAGATGCTGGTGCGCCAGCAGCAAGCCATGGGTGAGGGCAAGGGCATCGTGATGGATGGCCGCGATATCGGCACCGTCGTCTTCCCGAAGGCCGAACTCAAGATCTTCGTCACCGCATCAGCTGAGGTGCGCGCTGAGCGGCGCTACAAGGAGTTGCAGGCCAAGGGCCAGCCCGCCGACTACGAGAGTATCCTGAAGAACGTCCAGGGCCGCGACTATATGGACAGCCACCGCGAAGTCTCGCCGCTGCGCCAGGCCGACGACGCCATCGTCCTCGACAATAGCCACCTGACCATTGCCCAGCAGGACGCATGGCTCATGGATCGCGTGAGGGAAAAGTTGGCAGAATAGTTTTCCACCTGCGCTTTGACCAAGTAGTCTCACTATTTTCCTCCTACGTTCAGTCCGAGCGTAAATAAAAAAAAGCCGCCGAGATTCACATCTCGGCGACCCTTCCAAATGTCAATTTGATTACATACTTTTAACACTAGCAAGTCGCTACTTGCTTCACTTTAACGCTTTGATCATAGCCTTCACCATGGCAATCTTCTCCATGGCGTCAGCTTGTTTTTTACGTTCCTTCTCTACGACCGCTGCCGGTGCGTGAGCCACGAAGTTCTCGTTGGAGAGCTTCTTCGTCACCCCCGTGAGGAATCCCTCCAGGTGGGCGAGCTCCTTCTTTGCCTTCTCGAGTTCGGCCTCCACATCGATGAGGCTTCCCACGGGCACGGCCCACTCCGACTTGCCAACCATGAATCCGGAGGCGTCGGCGGCCTTGGCCTCCACCACCTCTATCTTCTCCAGGTTGGCCATCTTCAGGATGGCCGCGTCGTAGGCAGCCACCTCGTTGGTGCCCACGGCCTGGAGGACGAGCTGCTGGCGTGGAGCGATGTTCTTCTGGTTGCGCACGGAGCGGACGCCTGCCACCACTTGCTTGACCGTCTCAAACTCCTCACAGAGACGCGCGTCGGCCTCCGTCGGCTTCTCCACAGTCTGACACTCCACCATGATGCTCTCACCCTCCTTGCGGTCGGCAAGGTGTTGCCAAAGTTCCTCGGTGATAAACGGCATGAAGGGATGGAGCATGCGCAGCAGCGCGTCAAAGAAGCGCAGCGTGGCGTCGTAGGTGGCCTGGGCCACGGGCTGTGCCTTGCCGTCCTTGTAGGCAGGCTTCACCATCTCAAGATACCAGCTGGAGAACTCGTCCCAGAAGAGTCGATAGACCGTCATGAGCGCGTCGGAGATGCGATACTGGGCGAAGTGGGCGTCCATCTCGGCATAGGCCTCACGGAGTTTGCTCTCAAACCAGCGCGTGGCGATGCGGCTCGCCTCGTCCTGCTCGACGTCTGCCGACACCTCCCAGCCCTTCACCAGTCGGAAGGCGTTCCATATCTTGTTGTTGAAGTTGCGTCCCTGCTCGCAGAGCGTCTCGTCGAAGAGGATGTCGTTGCCCGCGGGCGCACTCAGCATCATGCCCATGCGCACGCCGTCGGCGCCATACTTCTCAATGAGTTCGATGGGGTCGGGCGAGTTGCCGAGGCTCTTCGACATCTTGCGGCCCAATTTGTCGCGCACGATACCCGTGAAATAGACGTGCTTGAAGGGCTTGTCGTTGCGATACTCATAGCCCGCCATGATCATGCGCGCCACCCAGAAGAAGATGATATCCGGACCCGTCACGAGGTCGGAGGTCGGGAAATAGTAGTTGATCTCCTCGTTGTCGGGCTTGTTGATGCCGTCGAAGAGGGAGATCGGCCACAGCCATGAGGAAAACCAGGTGTCGAGCGCGTCGTCGTCCTGCTGGAAGTCGGCCTCCTGCAACTGCGCCTGCGGATACTTCGCCTGCGCCTGCGCCATCACGCCCTTCAGGTCCTCATCGACGAAGACCTCGCCCACCTTCGGTCCCTCGGCTGCTGCTTCGCCCTGCGGACGGTAGTACCAGGCCGGGATGCGGTGGCCCCACCAGAGCTGACGCGAGATACACCAGTCCTTGATGTTCTCCAGCCAGTGGCGGTAGGTGTTCTTATACTTCTTGGGATAGAACTCTATCTCGTCGTCCATCACCGGTGCGAGGGCGATGTCGGCAAAATGCTGCATGCTGAGGAACCATTGTGTGGAGAGCTTGGGCTCGATGGCCACGTTGGTGCGCTCGGAGAATCCCACCTTGTTGGTGTAGTCCTCGACCTTCTCCATCAGTCCCGCCTCGTTGAGGTCGCGGCTGATCTGCTTGCGCACGTCCATGCGGTCGAGTCCGACATAGAGTCCGGCGGCCTCCGAGATGGTGCCGTCGTCGTTGAAGATGTCAATGGTCTCCAGGTTGTGCTTCAGTCCGAGGGCGTGGTCGTTGATATCGTGGGCCGGTGTCACCTTGAGGCAACCCGTACCAAACTCGATATCGACGTAGCCGTCCTCAATGACGGGGATCGTGCGTCCCACCTTCGGCACGACGACGTGCTTGCCCTTGAGCCACGTGTTCTTGGCGTCGTCGGGGTTGATACACATGGCCGTGTCGCCCATGATGGTCTCGGGGCGCGTGGTGGCCACTACGGCGTACCATCCGCGGTCGTCGCGGTGCATGACGTTGGCCTCGTTCTTGCGCTCCACGCTCGCCTGGTCCTCGGGCGCCACGTAGTATTTCAGATAGTAGAGCTTGCTGTGCTCCTCCTTATAGACCACCTCCTCGTCGGAGAGGGCCGTCTTGGCCTTCGGGTCCCAGTTGACCATGCGTACGCCGCGATAGATGAGTCCCTTCTTGTAGAGATCGACAAAGACATGGATGACGCTCTTCGACCGCTCCTCGTCCATCGTGAAGGCCGTGCGGTCCCAGTCGCAGGAGGCGCCGAGACGGCGCAGCTGCTTGAGGATGATGCCACCGTGCTCGTGGGTCCAGTCCCAGGCATGGCGGAGAAACTCCTCACGGGTGAGGTCGCTCTTCTTGATGCCCTCCTCGGCCAGCCGTGCGACGACCTTGGCCTCCGTGGCGATGCTCGCATGGTCCGTGCCCGGCACCCAGCAGGCGTTCTTTCCCTCCATGCGCGCGCGGCGCACGAGGATATCCTGAATGGTGTTGTTGAGCATGTGGCCCATGTGGAGCACACCCGTCACGTTGGGCGGCGGGATGACCACCGTGTAGGGCTCTCGCCCGTCGGGCCGGCTGCTGAAGAGCTTGTGGTCCAACCAATACTGATACCATTTCGACTCCACTTCCCTGGGGTCATATTTCGTAGCTAATTCCATGACTGTCGCTATCTGTCTTGTTGAATACCTTTTGTTTGCTGGTTATATGATTTGCAAAGTTACGCATTTTCTCTCGAAAAGCAAAATGTGCCCCGATTTTTCTTTCCGATTGCTGGAAATTTCGGGGCCCGAGGCGGCGAGAGCATCGGGAGGACGGCTATTTGTCACTCCGAAAAGCATTTTTTCCCATCCCCACTTGCGTACTTCGGGAAAACTCCGTAATTTTGCATTATCGTTAAAAGAATATATTATTAAGGTGGAAGCGGCCACGGCCGACGTGCCCCGCCCCACCCCGACACCAAGCACAAGAGAGAATTAGCAATGAGCACAGAAGAGAAAGATATAGCGACGCAACCGAAGCACGAGAATCCCTTCCTCCTGCCCTACGGCACGCCCCACAACACGCCGCCCTTCGGCCGCTTCACCCTTCAGGACGTGGAGGAGGCGATGCTGGAGGGCATGCGCCGTGAGGACGAGGAGGTGGAGCAGATGCTCGCCGACCCTGCCGAGCCCACGTTCGACAACACCCTCGTGCGCGACCACGACGACCATCCGAAGGACTACTACAACCTCCTCGGACGCGTCAGTGGCGTGTTCTTCAACCTCCTCTCCGCCGAGGGCAACGAGGAGATGGAGGCGCTGGCGCAGAAGATGAGTCCGCTGCTGACCAAGCACGCCAACGACATCAGCCTCAATCCGCGCGTCTTCGAGCGTCTGCAGAAGGTGAAGGCCCACCACCGTCCCCTCACCGCCGAGGAGGAGACGCTGCTGCGCGAGAGCTACGAGGCCTTCGTCCGCAGTGGCGCGCTGCTCGACGAGGCAGGCAAGGACCGCTTCCGCCAGTTGACGGAGGAGGCCAGCCGTCTGTCGCTGCAGTTCTCTCAAAACCTGCGCAAGGCCACCAAGGCCTTCAAGCTCCACCTCAGCGACGAGGCCGACCTCAGCGGACTGCCCGAGACCGTGCGCGAGGCTGCTGCCACGGCTGCCCGCGAGGAGGGCAAGGAGGGCTGGATCATCACCCTCGACGCCCCGAGCTACGGTCCCTTCATGATGTACGCCGACCGCCGCGACCTGCGCCAGCAGGTCTTCATGGCCCACGGCACGCTCTGCACCGAGGGCGAGGAGTGCAACCTCGACATCTGCAAGCGGCTGGTCAACCTGCGGCGCGAACTGGCCCAGCTCCTGGGCTACGAGACCTACGCCGACTACGTGATGGAGTATCGCATGGCCTCCTCGGCCCAGAACGTCTATCGCTTGCTCGACGACCTCATCGAGGCCTACAAGCCCACGGCCGTCCAGGAGCGCGCCGAGGTCGTGGCCCTGGCCAAGGAGCTGGAGGGCGACGACTTCGACTTCCAGCCCTGGGACACGGCCTACTACTCCTTCAAGTTGCAGATGCGCCGCTACAACCTCGACCCCGAGATGCTCCGCCCCTATTTTGAGGTGAAAAACGTCATCAAGGGCGTCTTCGGGCTGGCCACGCGCCTCTACGGCATCACCTTCCGCGAGAACAAGGAGATCCCCGTCTATCACCCCGACGTGCGCCCCTACGAGGTCTATGACCGCGACGGCAGCTACCTGGCCGTGCTCTTCGTCGATTTCTATCCGCGCAAGGGCAAGCGCGGCGGCGCCTGGATGACGGAGTACCAGGGCCAGTGGATCGAGAAGGACGGCACCAACGTGCGCCCCCACGTCTCGCTGGTGATGAACCTCAGCAAGCCCACCGACGACCGACCCGCCCTGCTGCGCCTGGGCGAGGTGGAGACCTTCCTCCACGAGTTTGGCCACGCCCTCCACGGCATGTTCGCCAACACGCGCTTCGAGTCGCTCTCCGGCACCAACGTCTGGTGGGACTTCGTCGAACTGCCCTCGCAGTTTATGGAAAACTACGCCACGGAGCGCGACTTTCTCCGCACCTTCGCCTTCCACTACGAGACGGGCGAGCCCATCCCCGACGACCTCATCGACCGCATCCGCCAGAGCCGCAACTACAATGTGGCCTCGGCCTGCCTGCGCCAGGTGAGTTTCGGCCTGCTCGACATGGCCTACTACACGCAGAAGGAGCCCTTCGAGGCCGACATCATCCCCTTTGAGAAGGCGGCCTGGCAGAAGGCCATCATCGGCCAGCAACTGCCGCAGACCTGCATGACGACGCAGTTCTCCCACATCATGGCGGGAGGCTACGCCGCGGGCTACTACAGCTACAAGTGGGCCGAGGTGTTGGAGACCGATGCCTTCGGAGCCTTCCAGGAGCACGGCATCTTCGACCAGGCCACAGCGCAGCGCTTCCGCGACTGCGTGCTCTCCAAGGGCGGCACGGAGCACCCCATGACGCTCTACAAGCGCTTCCGCGGCCACGAGCCGACCATCGACGCCATGCTGCGCCGCGACGGCATCAAGAAGCAATAACATTCCCCCTATGCCGAGGAACCATTTCCCCGCGCAATCAGAGAGATTTCCAAAATATAGACAGAGAAAAAGCAAGACAAGATGAAAGATACGGGCAAGCAACGGCTTCTCGACCTGCGCTACCTGCGCATGGCAGCCATCTGGGCCGAAAACTCCTACTGCCAGCGCCGCAAGGTGGGTGCGCTGGTGGTGAAGGAGAAGATGATCATCAGCGACGGCTACAACGGCACGCCGAGCGGATTTGAGAACGTCTGCGAGGACGCCCACGGCGTGACCCACCCCTACGTGCTCCACGCCGAGGCCAACGCCATCACCAAACTGGCGCGCAGCGGCAACAACAGCGACCAGGCCACGCTCTACGTCACCGCCTCGCCCTGCATCGAGTGTGCCAAACTCATCATCCAGGCTGGCATACGGCGCGTGGTCTATGCCGAGCAGTACCGGCTCACCGACGGCATCGACCTGCTGCGGCGCGCCGGCGTGGAGGTGGAGCACCTGCCCCTCGACCTCTCTGTCTAATCATCATCATTATGTAGTATATAGCATTCCAAGCGCTGCAAGCACCCAGGCGCCCGTCCGTCCGGACACCCCGGTCGGCGCGGCTCCTGTCATCGATCGTTATGTCAAAGAAAAAATCCAACCGGTTTACCCCCTTGCTCATGGCCGTGAGCGTCGTTTTCGGCATCCTTGTCGGCACGTTCTACGCCAACCACTTCTCGGGCAACCGCCTCAGCATCATCAACAACGGCAGCAACCGCCTCAACAACCTGCTGCGCATCATCGACGACCAGTATGTCGATTCGGTCAATATCGATGACCTCGTGGACAAGGCCATCCCCCAGATCCTCGCCCAGCTCGACCCCCACTCCACCTACATCTCCGCCGAGGACGTGCAGAAGGTCAACAGCGAGCTCAAGGGCTCGTTCTCCGGCGTGGGCATCGAGTTTACCATCCAGCGCGACACCATCAACGTGGGCAACGTCATCAAGGGCGGTCCCGCCGAGAAGATGGGCCTGCTGGCCGGCGACAAGATCGTCGAGGTCGATGGCAAGCCCTTCGTCGGCCAGGTCGTCACCGACACCGAGGCGCGCCGCCGCCTGATGGGCCCCAAGGGCACGAAGGTGGAAGTGGGTGTGGTGCGCTATGGCACGAAGGCCGTGAAGCGCTTCACCATCACCCGCGCCGACATCGTCACGCCGAGCATCGCCGCCACCTACATGCTCAACGACAGCACGGGCTACATCCGCATCAAGTCCTTCGGCCAGAAGACCTACATGGAGATGCTGGCCTCGCTGGCCTCGCTTTCGCAGCAGGGCTTCTCGAGCCTCATCATCGACCTGCGCGACAACAACGGCGGCTACCTTGAGAGCGCCATACAGATGGCCGACGAGTTTCTGCCCAAGGACCGTCTCATCGTCTATACGCAGGGCCGCAAGAGTCCCCGCCGCGACTACCGCAGCAGCGGGCGCGGCGCCTATCAGACCATCCCGCTGGTCGTCCTCATCAACGAGGCCTCGGCCTCCTCGGCCGAGATCTTCGCCGGTGCCATCCAGGACAACGACCGCGGCACCATCGTCGGCCGCCGATCCTTCGGCAAGGGCCTCGTGCAGCAGCAGATCGGATTCCCCGACGGCAGCGAGATCCGCCTCACCATCGCCCGCTACTACACGCCCTCGGGCCGCTGCATACAGAAGCCCTACAAGCTCGGCGACGAGGCCGACTACGACCAGGACCTCCTCCAGCGCTACGAGCGGGGCGAGCTCTTCTCCGGCGACAGCATCCACCATACGGGTCCCGCCTACCACACCACGCTCGGACGCCCCGTCTATGGCGGTGGCGGCATCACGCCCGACATCTTCGTGGCCGAGGACACGACCGACATCACCTCCTATTACAAGCAGGCCGTCATGAGCGGACTGATCCTCCAGTTTGCCTTCAACTACACCGACGCCAACCGCCCCCACCTGCGCACGCTCACCGAGGTCATCGACCTGGCCAAGTATCTGCAGGGCCAGGGCCTCGTCGATCAGTTTGCCACCTTCGGCACCCACAACGGCCTGCCGCGGCGCAACCTCATGATCCGTCGCTCCTACCACCTGCTCGACCGCTTCATCAGCAGCCGCGTCATCTACAACATGCTCGACGAGCAGGCCCTCATGGAGTATCTCAACCAGGACGACCCCGTGGTCGAGGCCGCCATCGGCGTCATCAAGCGCCACGAGGCCTTCCCCAAGAAGGCCGCCGCGGCCAAGCCCCGCCGCGCCACCAGCGAGATGGAGCCCAGGAGATAGAGGTATGGAGAACTGAAAACAGAGGATAAAAGCACAGATTACAAAGCATGGAAGATCAAAACACAGAGGGAAAAGCCAGGGAGACCAGCGCCCTGTCCAAGAAGTCGCTGCGCCAGCACATCCGCCAGCGCAAGGCGCGCCATACCGACGAGGAATTGGTGGCCCTGTCGCAACCCATCGTCGAGGCCGTACTGGCCGACCCCCGTTTCCAGGAGGCACAGACCGTCCTGCTCTACCACTCGCTGCCCGACGAGGTCTATACCCCGGGCCTCATCGCCGCCGCGCTGAGGATGGGCAAGCGCGTGTTGCTGCCCGTGGTCATCAGCAGGACGGAGATGGAGATCAGGGAGTATCTGCCCACTACGGAGATGGCGCTCAGCGACGACTTCCACATCCTTGAGCCCCAGGGCGCCGCCTTCACCGACTACGCCTCCGTCGATTGTGCCATCATCCCCGGCATGGCCTTCGACGCCCAGGGCCACCGCCTCGGGCGCGGCCGTGGCTACTATGACCGCTTCCTCGCCCAGGCCGCCGATGTCTATAAGGTGGGCCTCTGCTTCCCCTTCCAGCTGGTCGAGGCCGTGCCCTGCGAAGCCACCGACGTGGCGATGGACCGCGTGGAGTGCGGCCCTGTGCAGTCGTAGCGCCCCCGTCCTCAGAAAAGCCCTTTTAAGGCGCCACATCATCAAAAAGCCACCCGACCTCCGCTCCTTTGAGCAGCGATCGGGTGGCTTGATTTTTTTCTCTGTCCTCAGCCCCTTTGCCGAGGCCCAGGGCCTTTGCGGCCCCAGACGGGAGCTTGGGGAATTAGTTGAGCGTGCCGGCCTCGGCCTTCTTGATCATCGCCTCGCTGGCGTAGAGATAGACCTCCACACGGCGGTTGGCAGCATCCTTCACGTTGTTCTCGTGGCCCGGCACAGGCTGCGAGCTACCCACGCCCTGGATGGAACGGATCTGACCGTAGGAGACGCCCTGCGCCTTCAGGTAGTTGGCCACGCTCTCAGCACGGCGCTGCGACAGCGGGATGTTGATGTTGTCGTTGCCCGACTTGTCGGTGTGGCCGATGATCGCCACGTCGCAGTCGGTGTTGCCCTTCAGCACGGTGGCAGTGCGCGAGAGGTCGCTCATGGCACCCGACGAGAGGTCTGACTTGTTGGTGGCGAAGAGCAGACCCGAGGCGAAGGTCAGTTTCACACAAGGCAGTCCGTTGGCGTCCGTCACGGTCTCCACCTTGGCGTTGTTCACGTTCGAAGCAGCCTCCTCGGCCACCTTGTCCATGTGGCGACCGATCAGCGTGCCCGCACCAGCACCCACGGCGGCACCCACGGCGGCACCGATGGCCGTGCCCTTGGTGTTCTTGCCGATCAGGTTGCCGACAATGCCGCCGATGACGGCGCCAGCACCCGTTCCTACCAACGTACCCGTTCCCTGCTTCGTTTGGCAACTCACTACGGTGAGCAGGCAAAGGCCTGCCGTAAACATCTGTAACTTCTTCATAATCGTTCTATTTGTATTGTTTTTTATATTGTTTTCACATTCGTTTCTTCACGCAAAGTTATAACAAATTCCCCAAAAAGGGGCCCATTGCGAGTTATTTTTTGTACTTTTGCGGCAAAATTAGAAATTTGCACCCATCCGGGCAAGGGATTTCTCCTATTTCATTATAGGAATAATACTAATCGCGATGGGGATTTCGGAAGACAACAACAAAATTCGACTAAAGAATATGGCAAAAGAACTTAAGAATCTCACCAAGCGCAGCGAGAACTACTCTCAGTGGTTCAACGACTTGGTGATGAAGGCCGACCTGGCCGAGCAGTCCGCCGTGAGAGGCTGCATGACGATCAAGCCCTACGGCTATGCTATCTGGGAGAAGATGCAGCATCAGCTCGACACGATGTTCAAGGAGACGGGTGTGCAGAACGCCTACTTCCCCCTGCTCATTCCCAAAAACTTCTTCGCCCGCGAGGCCGAGCATGTCAAGGGCTTCGCCAAGGAGTGTGCCGTCGTCACCCACTACCGCCTCCGTACCACCGAGGACGGCAGCGACATCGAGGTGGACCCCGCCGCCAAACTCGAGGAGGAACTGATCATCCGCCCCACCTCCGAGACCATCATCTGGAATACCTATAAGAACTGGATCCACTCCTACCGCGACCTGCCCCTGATGTGCAACCAGTGGTGCAACGTGATGCGCTGGGAGATGCGCACGCGCCCCTTCCTGCGCACGAGCGAGTTTCTGTGGCAGGAGGGCCATACCGCCCACGCCACCAAGGAGGAGGCCGAGGAGGAGGCCAAGAAGATGCTCCACGTCTATGCGGAGTTTTGCGAGAAGTGGCTCGCCATCCCCGTCGTCCAGGGCGTGAAGAGCGAGACGGAGCGCTTCGCCGGCGCCCTCAACACCTACACCATCGAGGCCATGATGCAGGACGGCAAGGCGCTGCAGAGCGGCACGTCCCACTTCCTCGGACAAAACTTCGCCAAGAGCTTCGGCGTCACCTTCCTCAACAAGGACAACAAGCCCGAGTATGTCTGGGCCACGTCCTGGGGTGTGAGCACCCGCCTCATCGGCGCCCTCATCATGACCCACTCCGACGACAACGGCCTCGTGCTGCCGCCTCATATCGCCCCGATCCAGGTGGTCATCATCCCGATCAACCGCGGCAAGGAGCAGCTCGACGCCATCACGGCCAAGATGCAGCCCGTCATCGACCAGCTCCGCCAGATGGGCATCTCCGTGAAGTATGACGACGCCGACAACAAGCGCCCCGGCTTCAAGTTTGCCGACTACGAGCTGCGCGGTGTGCCTGTGCGCCTCGTCATGGGTGGCCGCGACCTCGAGAACAACACCGTGGAGCTGATGCGCCGCGACACGCTGGAGAAGGAGGAGGTAAGCTTCGACGGCATCGCCGACCGCGTCAAGCGCCTTCTGGAGGAGATCCAGGAGAACATCTACCGCAAGGCGGTGGCCTTCCGCGACGCCCACATCTACGAGTGCGACAACTACGACGAGTTCAAGGAGCGCATCAAGGACGGCGGCTTCTTCCTCTGCCACTGGGACGGCACGCCCGAGACCGAGGCCAAGATCAAGGAGGACACCCAGGCCACGATCCGCTGCGTGCCCTACATGTTCGAGCAGACCCCGGGCGTCGATATGGTGAGCGGCAAGCCCGCCACACAGCGCGTCATCATCGCCAAGGCTTACTAAGCCCTCGGCCGCACCTGTCTATAGAGGCCGGTCCCTCGCTGGTCCACCCCTCTCCTGCCGAGAAGGGCGTGGGGCCCGCGGAGGACTGGCCTCCGTCGTTCTATCGACCTGATACATCGGTCGTTAGCATCGCCTATCCCCTATCCTGCCCGCTTTCAAAGCGCAATGCTGCTGCTTCGCACGGCAAGGGGAAAACAAAAAAAGTGCAGAAAAACCAAAAAAAGTTGGCCAAATATTTGGTGGGGTCTAAGAAAGTTGCTACCTTTGCACCCGCAAAACAGAAATGCAGGCACCCTTAGCTCAGTTGGTAGAGCAACTGACTCTTAATCAGTGGGTCTAGGG
>OICM01000619.1_pt1 | contig 12100 bp, 7 predicted proteins | sample 1581311 | NCBI WGS metagenome assembly OICM01 (sample SAMEA3882539, study PRJEB24775) | human gut metagenome | biome: human-associated habitat; feature: intestine environment; material: feces | place: Netherlands | collected 2009/2010 | reverse complement strand
CAGCGAGACGAAAGAGGAATCCATGGCCATCAACGGCGACCCGACGCCCAAGGTCATCATCTCCGCCGCCGGTATGTGCGACGCGGGCCGCATCCGCCACCACTTAAAATATAACCTCTGGCGGCCTGAGTGTACGGTGCTGTTCGTCGGCTACCAAAGCCCCGGCACCTTAGGCAACGCACTGGTCAACGGTGCGCAGGAGGTCAAGCTCTTTGGCGAGCCGGTGCAGGTCAGGGCCCGCATTGCGCAGCTGGGCGGGCTTTCGGGTCACGCCGACAAGGACGGGCTGGAAGCCTGGCTCCGCGCCTTTGACGAAAAGCCGAAGTTCGTCTTTGTCAACCACGGCGAGGACGCCGTCGCCGAGCACTGGGCCAACCATCTGAAGGAGGAGGGCTACGAGGCCGACGCCCCCTACAACGGCTCGATCTGGATCGCCGCCGAGGGCCGCGTCGCCTGCGCCGAGGTCGGCAACACCCAAAAGATCATCAAGACGAAATCCGCCGAGACCGTGCGCACCAGCGCGGCCTATGACCGTCTGGCCAACATGGGCCAGCGCCTGCTGGAGGTCATCCGCCACAACCAGGGCGGGGCCAACAAGGACCTTGCAAAATTTGCCAGCCAGATCGCTGCGCTGTGCGACAAATGGGATCGATAACATTGACAAAAGCAAAAGGAATATGGCGGACGCTGCCCGCACCCCTGCGCGGCGCGGCGACCCTGCTGGCAGTGCTGGCGCTGGCCGCGCTGCTGACCACGGTGCGGCACAATGCCAGCGCCTACCTGACCGGCGTGTGGGATACAGGCTCCCAGACGCTCGTCTATGGCCGCATCCACCAGATGGAGCAGGGGCAGCACGCCCCCGGCGGCTTTCTGGGTGTCTACACCGACGATTGGAGCGACGACACGAACCGCGCACTGTTCCGGGACGACACCCCCACCGACGCGGCGGCGTTCCACCCCTACACCCACCAGTCGGGCTTGCAGGGCTGGCTGTTCGGCAGGGTCAACCGTCTGCTGCGGCACTGGCTGCCCGACGGTTTGGCGCGGGAGACCGCCCTCTACTGGCTGAACAGCACGCTGTTCTACGCGGCGGAGCTGCTTGCGGCGCTGGCCGTGTGGGAAGAATTCGGCCCGCTGGCGGCAGCGTTCGGGTTTGCGTCGGTGCTGCTGGCCCCCTGGCTGCAGCGCGGCATGAAGGACCTGTACTGGTGCCTCTGGACCTGGCTGCTGCCGCTGCTGGCGGCGCTTTGGCTCTGCCGTTGCACCCGCGTGCGCGGCAAAACGCCCCGCGGGTGCTGGCCGCTGGTGGCCGCCGCCTGCATGGTGCGCTGCATGTGCGGGTTTGAATTTATCACAACATTTTTGATCCTGTGTGAGATCCCGCTCTGCTACGCTGCCGCCAAGGCGTATTTTGTGCGGCGCGACCCGCACGGCGCACTCGTCTGGCTGGGCCGCACCGTCGGGACGGGTGTCTCGGCGCTGGGCGGTGTGACTGCGGCGCTGGCGCTCTGGTTCGCACAGGAATGGCTCTGCTTCGGCAGCGCGGCGGACGCCTGGCAGAACATGACCCGGGCCGTCACGGACCGCGTCAGCCTGACGGACAGCGCGGTGCGGGACGTGAACGTGCCGCAGGTACTCGCGCAGTATTTCCGTGAGAGTACGGAGCCGCTTTTGCAGCTCGGACCCGTCAGCGTCGCGGCATGGCAGCTGCTGCTGTTTGCGCTGCTGGTCGGCGCGGTGAGCGTTGTTGCCTGCCTGCGCCGCGGCACGGCGGCGCAGCTGGTGCCGCCGTGCATCGTCTGGGGGCTGGGGCTGGCGGCCCCGGCGTCCTGGATGGTGCTGTCCAAGGCGCACGCTGCGATCCATACCCACCTTGTACCGATGCTGTGGCACTTTGCGTTTGTGCCAATCAGCTGTATGCTGCTGCCGGTGCTGGCAAAACTCATGATCCCGGGGAGGAAAAAAGACCTTGTGGCATCCCATTAAACACTACAAAACGATCCGCCATCACAAAATGCTGGTGATGAAAAACTGCTTCCGCTGCGGGCTGTACTGGCAGGGCATGACCCACGATTTAAGCAAGCTGGCCCCCGTGGAGTTCTGGGCCGGGGCCAAATACTGGCAGGGGACGTGCAGCCCCAACAACGCCCAGCGCCAGGCCGAGGGCTACAGCGCCGCCTGGCTGCACCATAAGGGCCGCAACAAGCACCATCTGGAATACTGGATCGACTACGCGCCGGACGGCGACCATGCCATGGCCGGTATGCGGATGCCCGCCCGCTACGTGGCCGAGATGGTCTGTGACCGCATTGCCGCCAGCAAGAACTATAAGGGCGACAAGTACACCGACGCCGCGGCGTGGGAGTACTATGACCGCAGCAGGGACCACTACATCCTGCACCCCGAGACCCGCAAGGAGCTGGAGACCTGCCTGCTGATCCTGCGCGACGAGGGCGAGGATGCCTGCTTCCGCTACATCCGCACCGAGCTGCTCGGCAAAAAACCATAAGAAAAAGACCCCCGCAGCGTCAGGTGCTGCGGGGGTCGGTGTTTTATGTAGGTTGAGTTCCGTCATTCCCGGCGGGAACGTCTGCATCGGGGGTGTTCTCCGGGGGCGTGGGTGTCGGCTCCGCGGTCGGCTCAGGGGGTGCCGGTGTCGGCTCTGCAGTCGGTTCGGGTGTGGGACTCGGCGTTGCAGTCGGCTCAGGTGTCGCGGTCACCTCAGGTTCCGGGGTGGCGGTGGCCTCGGCCTCACTGCTGGCCGGTGTCTCGGTCGCCTCGGGCTCGGGGGTGGCGGTTTCGGCCGGCACAACGACCGGCACCGTGTAGACCACGGCGTCCTTGTCGCCGGTGTGCTTCGGGATCGTCGTCAGCGCGGGGCGGTCATCCTCGGTAATGTAGCTGTGGGTGCGGATGTAGTTGAACAGCGCGTCCATCGCCGTGCGGGTCAGATGGATGCCGTCGCTCGTCTCCACATAGCCGCTCTTGGCGTAGCCGGTGACGGAATCCTTCAGCACCTCGGCACTGTTCAGGAACTTCCAGCCCTTCTCCTGGCACATTTCGACGAGCGCTTTGTTGTACTCGTCCACCTGGGTCTGGGTAAGGCTCTGGTTGGAGTGCTGCTGCCCGATGGGCGGGATGGCGTTGACGATGATGTCCACGCTGGGGTAGGCGGTGACGATGGCCTCGATGCCGGTCTGGTAGTTTTTGACGAAGTCCGCGGCCTTATAGCCGGGGTTCAGGTCGTTCGTGCCGAAGGTCAGGATGACCCGGCGCGGCTGCAATTTCGCCACGGCCTGGGGCATCGTGATGTAGCCGGACGAAGTGCTTACCTGCACGCAGGCAAAGGTCGCCAGGCTCTTGGCGGTCATGCCCACCGAGCCGATGGCGTTGTCGTAGCTGCAATAGTCGAACATGCGGTACATGCGGGCTGTGTTGCTGTCGCCCAAAAACAGCGTCTCGTCCACATAGCTGTCGCCCGCGTCGGCGGTCTGCTCAAGGATCGTCGAGGTGTAGGCCTGGGTGTCGATGGTGTTTTCCTCTTTATTATAGCCGCTCTCGACGACCATGGACGCGCTGTCCACGGTGGACACGCTCTGGGCGTCCGCGCCGCCGAGGTCGATGCCGCCGATGAGCACCAGCGAGATGCCGACGCTGACCAGCAGCATGACGCTGCACAGAGCCAGCACCAGATACATCTTGCTGCGCATATCCAGCGCTTTTTTCTTTTGTGATTTGGTTTTGCCTGCCATGAAAGGCTCCTTTCGCGTGGGAGCATGGAGTGTTTACACAATATGTAAATTCATTTTACACCATTTCCCACCGGAACGCCAGTCTTTTTGCAATTTTTACATAATTTGCCGCAAAACAAAAACCCCGCCGAAGCGGGGGTAAACAGAAATGAGGATGTTGAATTGAAAAGGCTTCCTCTGAGGGGCTGCGCCCGCAGGCGCGTGTCGGAGCGCAACCGCCGGAGGCGGCTCTTAGCGCGGAGACTGAAGCTGTCCGCGAAGCGGACTGATGAGGGCAAAGTCCACGCCGCAGCCCATTTCCGGGCGGCGGAGACACACTCGCCCCTCATCCGGCGCTTGCGCGCCACCTTCCCCCTCAGGGGAAGGCTTTAATAAACGTCAAAGGGGGACCACCCTTGATAAAAGTAGAAGAGCTTTTTATTGAGCCCACCGCCACGGTGCTGGAAACGCTGCGCAAGCTGGACGAGACCGGCCAGCGCATCCTGTTCATTGCACCGGAGGGACATCTGAAGGCCGTCATCACTGACGGTGACATCCGCAAGTTTTTCCTGCGCGGCGGCACACCGGACCAGACCGTGGACCACGCGGCCAACTATCATCCGCTGAGCGTCTCGGTGTCCGAGCGCGGCAAGGCCCGCAGCATTTTGCAGGAGCATTGCATCGACGCGCTGCCGGTCCTGAACAAGCGCGGCATCATCACCGACATCATCTTTGCCCACGGCCTGGATTTGGACAACCGCAAGCAGGTCGATATTCCCGTTGTGATGATGGCGGGCGGGCTGGGCACGCGGCTGTACCCGTACACAAAAATTCTGCCCAAGCCGCTGATCCCCGTGGGCGAGCAGCCCATTGCCGAGCTGATCATGGACCGGTTCCGGGACTTCGGCTGCCACAATTTCACGATGATCGTGAACTACAAAAAGGGCATGATCAAGTCCTATTTCAATGAGCTGGAAAAGAACTATAACGTGGACTTTGCCGACGAGGAAGTGTTCATGGGCACCGGCGGCGGGCTCTGCCTGCTGAAAGGAAAAATCAAAGCACCGTTCTTTTTTACGAACTGTGACACGCTTTTGGATGTAGACTTCGGCGATATTTATGAGTACCATAAATCCCACGGCAACCTGGTCACGATGATCTGCGCGTTCAAGCACTACACCGTGCCCTACGGCGTGGTGGAGCTGGGCGAGAACGGCAGCATTGCCGCCATGCGCGAAAAGCCCGAGCTGGACTTTTTGACGAACACAGGCGTCTACGTGGTGGAGCCGCGCGTCGTAGAGGAAATGCGCGACGGCGAGAAGATCGGTTTCCCCGATGTGATCGAGCGCTACCGCCGGGCCGGGGAGAAGGTCGGCGTCTATCCCATCAGCGAGAGCAGCTGGATGGACATGGGCCAGCTGGAGGAGCTGGAGAAGATGAGAAGAAAGCTGGAGAATCAGCAGTAAACCAGTGAGGAGTTGGGAGTGAGGAATGAGGAGTGACACATAAAACGGAGCTTTCAGCTGAAACCAAAAACTCCTCACTCCTAACTTCTCACTCCTCACTATAAAATCCGGAGGTTTTTACCTATGCCTGTAACGATCATAGCCGAGGCCGGGGTCAACCACAACGGCAGTCTGGAAATGGCCAAGGAGATGGCCCGCGTTGCTAAAGAATGCGGCGCGGATATTGTAAAATATCAGACCGCTGTGCCCGAGCTGGTGGTCAGCAAATTTGCCGAGAAGGCCGAGTACCAGAAGCAGACCACCGATGCCGCCGAGAGCCAGCTGGAGATGATCCGCAAGCTGCATTTCTCGTTTGAGGCGCATAAAGAATTAAAGGAATACTGCGATTCCATCGGCATCCAGTATTTAAGCGCGCCGTTTGACGTGCCGAGCGTGAAGTTTCTGGGCACGCTGGGTCTGCCGCTTTTAAAAATCCCTTCCGGCGAGATCACGAACCTGCCGTATCTCGAGGCCATGGCCGCGCAGAAAACGCCGGTGCTGCTCTCCACGGGCATGAGCACGCTGGACGAGATCACCGATGCGCTGGGCGTGCTGGATGACGGCGGCTGCCCCGAGGTGACGATTTTGCACTGCAACACGCAGTACCCGACGCCCTACGAGGACGCGAACCTGACCGCCATGATCGAGCTGTACGACCAGTTTGGTCTGCCGGTGGGGCTGTCCGACCACACGCCCGGCTGGGAATGCGACGTAGCCGCGACGGTTTTGGGCGCGCAGGTCATTGAAAAGCACTTTACGCTGGACAAATCCCTGCCCGGCCCCGACCAGAAGGCCAGCCTGGACCCCGCCGAGTTTGCGGCGATGGTGCTGGCCGTGCGCCACGCAGAAGCCGCCCTCGGCGACGGCCACAAGCACCTGACCGCCAGCGAAGCCCCCAACAAGGCCATTGCCCGCAAGAGCATCGTCGCCGCGCGGGAAATCAAGGCGGGCGAGGTTTTCACCGAGGAAAATCTGACAACGAAGCGCCCGGGGGATGGGATTTCGCCCATGCGCTGGCATGAGATTTTAGGCCAGACCGCGAAACGCGATTTTGCCGAGGATGAGAAGATCGAGGTGTGAGGAACGCCTTGCCGGGAGGGATAAATCCCCCCTACAACAGGCAAAAGGGTAGTGGTAAAGGCTGTAGGGGGCGGCGTCCCCGACGCCCCGCGGCAGGGTGAGGTCACCCCGCCCTACGTACTGTTTGTAAGGGGGATGTAGGGCGGCCTGCCCTCAGGCCGCCGCGGAGGGGGCAAGACCCCTCCCTGCAAAGCCATCCTTAAAGGGGCGGCAGCGCAAGCCTGCGGGCCGGGCATGCCCAGCCCCTTCAGGTGCGGCGGCAATTTACGCGGCATCACCCTGCCTGCTTCTTTTCCCACTTCTCCGCGCACCGCTGCATCCAGCCGCCCTTGACGTAGTACAGAATAAACAGCGCGGACGCGAGGGACCAAGTGATGGGATAGCTCATCTCCACCGTGGCGACCTCGTGGCGGAGGGGCACGGCGATGAACAGCCAGAGCATCCGCAGACCACAGACAAAGAACACGGTGATCAGCGTCGGCACGCGGACATCGCCGCAGCCGCGCAGCGCACCGGCCAGCACCTCAATACATACGTAGGTGATGTAGACCGGCGTCAGAACGTGCATCATGCCGACACCGACGGCGACCACCGCGTCGTCCTGGCTGAACAGGCGGAACAGCACCTCCGCCAGATTGTAAAATGTAAAGCTGATGACCAGCGTCGTACACGCGGCCATTGCCAGACAGACCCGCACGCCGCGGCGCACGCGGTCATACTGCCGTGCGCCGAAGTTCTGCCCCGCAAACGTCGTGATGGCGATGCCCAGCGAGTTGATCGTCATCCAGAACAAAAAGTCGATCTTGCCGTAGACGCCCCACGCCGCAATCGTGCTGGTGCCGAAGCTGTTCATGCTGCTCTGGATGAACATATTGCTGATGTTGTACATGGCGCTTTGGGCGGCGGCGGGCACGCCGATGGTGCAGATGGCCGTGAAAACGTCGCCGTGCAGCCGCAGCTTTTCGGTGCGGATGTGCCACGGCATCCCCTGAGAGCCGACGATGCAGCGCAGCGTCAGTACCGCGCTGGCCACCTGGCTGAGCACCGTCGCCAGCGCCGCGCCCATGACGCCCCAGCCAAACACCGCAATGAACACGACGTCCAGCACAATGTTGACGAGCGACGCCGCGATCAGAAAGTACAGCGGACGCTTGGAATCGCCGATGGCACGCAGGATATTGGTGCCCATGTTGTAGAGCATCTGCGGGATCATGCCCAGAAAGTAGATGCGCAGATACAGCGCTGCGTCGGGCAAAATCTCGTCCGGCGTGCCCAGCAGACGCATTATCGGCGCGGCGGTCACAAGGCCCAGCACGGTCAGCAGTGCGCCAACGGCAATGCTCAGCACCAGCGCCGTGTGCACCTGCCTGTCCACGGCATCGGGGTCATGTGCGCCCCAGCTCTGGGCAATGACGACGCCCGCGCCGCTGCAAAGCCCGACGAACAGGCCCACCAGCAGGTTGACGAAGGGCCCTGTTGCGCCCACCGCGGCCAGCGCGTTTGTGCCCACAAAGTTACCGACGATCAGGGTGTCCGCCGTGTTGTACAACTGCTGGAACAGCGTGCCGAACCAGATGGGCAGAAAGAACAGGAGCAGCTGTTTGGGGATGCTGCCCGTCAGAATATCCGTTTGTTTGACGCTTTTCATAGAATTTCTCTCACTTTTCTGTTTCTCGCAACCACATTTTATGCTATAATGGCCCTAATGTAAAGAGGTGATTTTTGTGGGTCTTTATTGGGAGCCCTGTCCCGGCGGTGCGCGGCTGCTGCGGCTGCTGGGCGATACCCCCTGCCCCGCCGTGCCGGGAACAATTGAGGGGCTGCCCGTTGCGGAGCTGGGGCCGTACTGCTTTGCGGACAGGCCGGTCAGGCCCGGGGCCCGGCGCACCGGGGACGAGACGCATGAGATCACCGGCAATTTTGTGGAGGAGGTCACCCTGCCCGACACCGTGCGGGTGCTGGACAGCGCGGCGTTTTACAACTGCCGCAGGCTGCGCCGGGTCACGCTGGGGCCCGGGGTCGAGGGGTTCGGCAGCGACTTATTTACGAACTGCCGCCAATTGCAGACCTTCCGCCTGCGGGCTGCCGCCGATGCCCCGACGGGCTTAAAAAAGCTGCTGGGGGCCGTCAGCACGGACATTACGGTGGAATTGGACGGTGCACAGCTGTTTTACCCCGAGTATTCGGAGTTTCTGGACGAGAACACGCCCGCGCATATCTTCAACCACAGCATTGAGGGCGAGGGCTACCGGATGCGGCAGTGCTTCACGCCCGGCAGCGCGGTGGATTACGCCGCGTTTGATGCGTCGTTTGCGCAGGCCTGCGTCGGCGAGAGCGAGGACAAGCTCTGCCGGTTAGCACTCGGGCGGCTTGTGCAGCCGTTTGGACTGGGTGACGACGCCCGCGCGGACTATGAGCTTTACCTGACCGCCCACCCGGAGGCAGCGTTCCGGCGTGCCATTGATGACCGGGACGAGGCCGCTCTGCGGCTGCTGGTGGGACTGAGCCTGCCGACAGCAGATGCCGCGGTCTATTGCGCCCGCGTCGGGTGGAGCGCCGGGGCGGCGGTGCTGTTAGGCAGGGCCAAGCGAGCGAAAAAAACGTATGATTTTGACGATTTGTAGACCATAAGCGGGTGGCAGCGCAAGGCCCGTCAAAGCCCCTCAGGCCTTGCATGCCCGGCCCCTACATACAGTCATGGAAGAAGGTGTCCACTATAGCCAAACACATCCAAACCCAATCGGAATGGGAACAGACGATGGCCCGCCGGGTCATGGAGCAGCTGCGGGGGGAGCTGTACCTTGACCAGCGCTACTTAACGGCAGCGCTCGGTGCACTGCCCTCGGCCCCGCAGGAAAGCGGAGGCAGCTTTGCCACCGACGGCGGGGCACTCTACTACCCCACCGCATGGCTGCTGGACACCTACCGCAGGAACCGGCGGTACCTGCCCCGGGCCTACCTGCACAGCCTGTTCCACTGCATCTTCCGGCATCTCTGGCTGCGGGACAGGCGCGACCCCGACCTGTGGGGGCTGGCCTGTGACATCGCCGTGGAGGCCACGCTGGACACCCTGAACACCCCCGCCACGAAGCGCCCCGTCGGCTGGGTGCGGCAGCAATGCTACACACAGCTGCGCGAAAAGTGCAAATTTTTAGCGGCAGGCCCCATCTACCGCGTCTTAGCACAGACCGACGCGGAGACCTTAAACAAGTGGCAGCGGGAATTTTACACCGACAGCCACCGCCTCTGGCCCGCTGACCCGGACAGCCCCGCCGCCCAGATGCGCGGCAAACAGTGGGAGAACCTGGGCCGCCAGACGGAGCTGAGCATGGAGGAAAGCGGCCGGCGCGCCGGGCAGGACACTGCCGCGCAAGCCCTGCAGGCGCAGGTGCAGGCCGGGCGCAGCCGCCGCACCTACCGGGATTTCCTGCGCCGGTTCGCCGTCTGGCATGAGGAGCCGCACCTCGACCCCGAGGAATTCGACCTCGGCTTTTACAGCTACGGCCTGCGCACCTACGGCAACCTGCCGCTGATAGAGCCGCTGGAAAGCCGCGAGGTGAAGAAAATACGCGACTTCGTCATTGTGGTGGACACCAGCGAATCCACGGCGGGCGAGCTGGTCAAGGCGTTCTTAAAAGAGACGTTCACCTTGTTAAAAAGTCAGGACAGTTTTTTCCGGCAGTGCCGCATTTTGGTCATGCAGGCGGACAACGCTGTGCGGGATGAGGTCTGGCTGAACGATCTGGACGCACTGGACCGCTATACGGCGCAGTTCACGCTGGTGGGCGGCGGCGGAACGGACTTCCGCCCCGCGTTTGCCCGCATTGCGCAGCTGCGGCAGGACGGTGTGCTGCGGGACCTGCAGGGCGTGCTGTATTTTACCGACGGCAAGGGCATCTACCCCGCCAAACGCCCGCCGTTTGAGACGGCGTTCCTGTTTTTGGAGGACGGCACCCCGCCGCCCGACGTGCCGCCCTGGGCCATGCGCCTGGTCTTGCAGCCCGAAGAATTTGACCCGAAAGGACGATGAACCATGGATATTCAACGTGCCAAAGAGGAAATCAAGCGCGCCGTGCAGGCGTACCTTGCCACGGACGACATTGGCCGCCCGCTGATCCCTGCCGTGCGGCAGCGCCCCATTCTGCTGATGGGCCCGCCGGGCGTCGGCAAGACCCAGATCATGGAGCAGATCGCGCAGGAGTGCGACATTGCGCTGGTGGCCTACACCATCACCCACCACACCCGCCAGAGCGCCGTCGGCCTGCCGTTCATCCGGGAGCGGAACTACGGCGGGCGCACCCGCAGCGTGACCGAGTACACGATGAGCGAGATCATCGCCAGCGTCTACGCCGCCATGGAGCGCACCGGCAAGAAAAACGGCATCCTGTTCATCGACGAGATCAACTGCGTCAGCGAGACGCTGGCCCCCACGATGCTGCAATTTTTGCAGTGCAAGACCTTTGGCAACCAGGCTGTGCCGGGCGGCTGGGTCATTGTGGCCGCGGGCAATCCGCCGGAGTACAACAAGAGCGTGCGGGAGTTTGACCTTGTCACGCTGGACCGCGTGCGGCGTATCGACATTGAGCCGAAGCTGAGCGTCTGGCAGGACTACGCCCGCGCCCACCGGCTGCACCCCGCCGTGACGGCCTACTTGGAGCTGCGCCCGCAGCATTTTTACAAAATCGAAAACGATGTGGACGGCGTGCAGTTCGTGACCGCCCGCGGGTGGGAGGATCTGTCCGCCTATTTACAGGCTGCGGACAGGCTGGCGCTGCCCGTGGACGAGGGGGTCATCGGGCAGTATCTGCGCCACCCCGAGGTCGCGCGGGATTTTGCGGCCTACTGGGTGCTCTACCGCAAGTACCACGAGGATTACGGCGTCGAGGATATTTTGCAGGGCAAGCCCTATGACGCCGTCATTGCACGGGCGATGGACGCGAGCTTTGACGAGCGCATCAGTCTGGTCAGCCTGCTGCTGGCGGGCCTGAACACCCGCTTTGCCGACGCCCGCGCCACGGGTGCGGTGACGGATGCCTGCTACCAGCAGCTGCGCAGCTTCAAGCGGACGCTGTCCCAGCAGCCCGACGCCGACCCTGCCGACCTGTTTGCCGAGCGGTGCGACGCTTACCGCGCCAAGCTGGAGGCCGACAAGACCGCCGGGGCGCTGCTGCCCGACGAGGCCGCGGCCCGCACCCGCACGCTGGCGCTGCTGACCGCGTGGAGCCGCAGCCTTGACAACGGCCTAGACGCCGACGAGGCGTTTGACACGGTGCGCGGCGCGTTCAACACCCAGGTGCAGCGCCGCGAGGAAGCGGTCTCCGCCGCCAGCAACGCGCTGGAATTTGCCTTTGACTTTATGGAGCAGGCGTTCGAGGACGGGCAGGAGATGGTCGTCTTCGTCAACGAGCTGGCACTCGGCCCCGACTCCGCGCCGTTTCTGGCCGAAAACGACTGCGAGCGGTTTGAGCAGTACAGCGAGAAGCTGCTTCTCCACGGCGGCGAGGATGAGCTGCTGGCGGAATTGCAGCGGGATGATGTGCGGGCGGAGGAGCATTCGGCGGAGTTTTGATGTTCACGATGCCCTGTAGGGGCCGGGCATGCCCGGCCCGCGCGTGAAAGGCAAGCGTTCGTCCGCCGTACAGTTGCGGGCCACACATGTGCGGCCCCTACAAAGCGGCAGCTTGTTGGCTGTTCGCCTAAAAGCCGCGGACGTGACCGCCGCCGTCAAGTCCCACGGGCGGATATGGAATCCGCCCCTACGGAGCTGTTGTAGGGGGCGGCGTC
>OICM01000610.1_pt1 | contig 12206 bp, 9 predicted proteins | sample 1581311 | NCBI WGS metagenome assembly OICM01 (sample SAMEA3882539, study PRJEB24775) | human gut metagenome | biome: human-associated habitat; feature: intestine environment; material: feces | place: Netherlands | collected 2009/2010 | reverse complement strand
GCGGTAGAGGTGGCTGCGCTGCTGGAAGCGGCACCGCCGCCGCAGCCGACCAGCAGGGATGCTGCCATAGCTGCCGCCATAAGGGCTGCTGCATTCTTCTTTTTCATGGGGATTTCCTCCTTAAAAATGTTTCTCCATTCTTTGGCTGTATAACGTATGTCCCACGGCGGGGCATAAATTATCGGGTGTTATTCGGCATCGTCTACCCAGCGCATCTCGCGCGGGGCCAGCGTCAGGCTGTCGATCAGATGCCCCTTGATGTACAGGTCTGTCTTTTCCTCGGCATCTGCGTTGTTGATGACGGCGATGCTCTTCGTTTCGGGGAATACCGTGACCTCGGTATCGACGTTGGTCACGTAGTAGTGCTTCATCTCCTCCGGCATACCGGCGGCGTAGTAGATGGCGCGCAGCAAAATGCGGCAGTTCTGCGGGGAGTAGGGCAGCCCGGCAAAGTAGACGCTGTGGCCCTTGCCGTACTCGTTGACGACCAACTGGCTGTACTCGCCGTCCTGCGCCAGGATCTGATAGTGCTTGCCCTGCGCGTAGATGCGGCTCGTGCCCTCGCCGAAATCAACGGCGGTGTCAATATCCTCCAGGATAAAGTGGTGCGGGTCGCAGGTGTTGTATTTGTCGGTGCTTAACGAGAAGCCCATCTCGCGGTCCACGCCCATCACATCAGACAGCTGGAAGTACCGCCCCTGATGCTGGCAGGCGGTGGGCTCGCCCACGCCGATGAAGCCGCCGCCCTCGTCCACAAATTTGCGGATGGCGGTCACGACCTTTTCATCGATCCAGTTCTCGGCACCGCTGAAGGCTGTGTACGCATCGCCGACGTTGATGATGACGCCGATGTCCTTGGGGATGCCATTGCGAATGTCATCGAAGTCGATGAACTCCACGTCAAACGGCATGCCGCTCAGGCATTCGAGAACACCCTCGGCGGAGTAGGTCTCACGGTGGTAAATGGAGTGATGCACCTGATTGCTCATCCACTTGCGCAGGCCGCCCCAGCAGTTGAGGATGGCCACCTTGAACGGCGCAACGTAGGACTTTGTGCCCTGCATATTTTCGTGGATCTGGCGGAACTCGCCGACCACGTTCTGAATTTCGTCGATAAAGCCGGGCCAGTTGCTGGCGAGTTTTAAGTAACCGCCGTAGCCGATGCGGTCCAGCGGGCTGCGCAGGATCGCGCGGCGGGCCTTCATCCAGTTGGTGCGGGCCTCACCAATCGGGTCGCCGCCCTCGGTGAACACATCGGGGAAGAAGTAGGGCAGCAGACGGCCTTCGGTGTACTTGACGCCCTTGATGTCGGAGATCATCCGCAGCGTAACGCCGCTGCCGACGGAGCCGACCACGGCGTCCAGCCCGATGGAGGCGAAATACTTGCCGTAGGGCTCGGTGCCGATCCAGTGATCGCCGAGGAACATCATCGCTTCCTTGCCGTAGGAGTGGACGATGTCGACCATCTCTTTGGCAAGAGCGCAGACCTCCTGCTGCTGGAACTCGATGAAGTCGCGGAACTCCTTGCTGGGCACGCGGAACATCGTGTTGTGGTAGCCCTGATCCACAATGAACTCGGGGCGGAACTTGTACCCTGCCCACTTTTCAAATTTTTCCAGAATGTAGGGGCTGACGCTGGCGCTGTAGCCGAACCATTCGACGAATTTCTCACGCTTCTGGTCGTCAAAGGTCAGCGTGAACTGGTGAAAGAAGGTCGTGAACCGCACCACATCAATGTGGGGGTTGGCCTCGCACCAGCGGCGCAGCTTTTCTTTTACATAGGCCTGCGTCTTGGGCTGGCGCACATCGTAGGTCAGCTGGTGCGGCGTGTCCTTCCAGTCGTTGGTCAGGAAGTTGTACATGTGTACGGGGTCCCAAATCAGGAACGCCAGAAAGCTGACGGTGTACTCGTGATAGGGGACGGTTTCGATCTCGACCTCGCCCGTCGGCTCGTCGAAGAACCATTTGTCGGTGGGGACGACCTCGCCCGTCGTGCGGTCAATGACCTCCCACCAGCGCTTGGGGTCATCCAGCGTGTTGACCTTGAGCTGCTGGGTGTGGAAGCCGTCCATCAGGTGGATGCGCAGCTTCGTGCCGCGCGCCGTGTGGCGGTCACTGATCAGATACTCCTGCTGGACCTCATCGGGGTTTGCCTCGGCCCATGCGTTGTCCTTGCGGGTCGTATAATAGGTAGCGTACTTTTTGGCGGGGTCCGTCAGCAGCTCCTTCGGCATTTCGGTGCCGTCGCAGTCACGCAGGGCATCCGCGCCCAACAAATTCTTCAGCCGCAGGGTCTCCGCAACCACATCTGCGTCTGTGGGAAGTGTCAATCTTCCGGTCTGCTCCATCTTCATAATCCCTTCTCTGTCCGTTTTGTCTGCCACGGCAGGCATCGTTTCATTGACATCATCATACTTGTTTCTGCCCTCTTTGAACAGTAGGTATATTGTTGCGCATTTGTACTATCTTGCTTTCTTTCCGAATGCTGGCGGCAACATCAGAAAATAAAGAAAAAGCTGCACAAAAAGTAAGACTTTTCTTTGTGCAGCTTGCCAGCTTTGGGCCTGTTTGCAGCGAAACGTGCCGATATTCTGTTTTGCATCGTGATTTTTTAGGGAAAGCTCTTGCCATGCGCCCCAAATGCGTATATAATAAGGACGGAACCAGAAACGGCCCGCGACTTTTTATTTTTTCGTTCTTGCTTAATTATGTAACGATATTGCTCCAAATACTTTGGATTTTTTGTAAATATTTTGTCATTCGGAGGCGCACCGCCTATGAACACACGGTATGAATTCAATATGGACGTTCCCCCGCGGGAGGCCATCCGCCTGATGTACGTGAGCAAGAGCCGCTTCGGCGGGGACTGGAACTCGGTGCCGCATACCCACTCCTGCACCGAAGTGTTCTACTGCGTGGATGGACGCGGTCAGTTCAACGTCGAAGGCAAAATGCTGGACGTTGCCCCGGACGACATGGTCATTGTGAACCCCCGCACCCTGCATACCGAGTTGAGCTACCAGGCAAACCCGCTGGAATATATTGTGCTGGGCATCGAGGGCATTGAAATTTTGTTTGATCAGAAGGACCACGGCTACACGATGCTGAAATGCGGTCCCCAGCGGGAGGAGCTGCTGAGCCTGATGCAGCTGCTGCTGCGGGAAATCGACGCGCGGGAGGACGGCTGCGAGATGGTCTGCCAGGACCTGACCGAGGTGCTGCTAGTCAAAATCGTGCGCATGGCATCGGTTTCGCTGCGTCTCACCGCGCCGCCTGCCGAGAGCAAGGAGTGTGCCACTGCAAAACGATATATCGATGAAAATTACAGTGAAAGCATTACCCTGGACAAGCTGGCGGAGATTGCCCACGTAAACAAATATTACCTGTCCCACTCGTTCAAGAACGAGTATAAGGTCTCCCCCATCGACTACCTGATGAAGCGCCGCATTACCGAGGCCAAAGCGCTGCTTACCAGCACCGATTTCAGCCTGACCCAGATCGCCGAGCAGATCGGCTTCGGCTCTTTGGCTTATTTTTCCAAATGTTTCCGTAAGATCGAAGGCACCAGACCCAATGAATACCGCAAAAGTGCCCGGCAGAAATCCGCACAAGGCAGCCAGTGAATTTGTCTGACCGCTCCTATTTTTACCTGCCAACTCCGCAAAATTTATCCACAAAAAGCGCCCGGGCGGTTGAAAATCTCAACCGTCCGGGCGCAGTCATTTTTCCGTTTTGGGGTCATTTTGGGGTCAAAGTTACCAGTTTGTTACCACTTTTTCCATGATGTAGAAAAAAGCTCGTTGAAACTTGTCGTTTCAACGAGCTTTTGTTGGTTGCGGAGACAGGACTTGAACCTGCGACCTCCGGGTTATGAGAAATCTAAAATTTGTGCGTTACAGTGCGGTTTTGTTAGGTTTGGTGGTATTGCGTACCATGGAGCAAAATGGATTTTGTCCCATGTGTACAAAAGGGTGCTATACGGTGCTGACCCGTTCCAAACCCTTTTGGGGGCAGTTTTGGGGGCAAGTTGGTGAGACGGGTTCTCGCCAACACCGTTCAAATCAAATGCGCAGCTTTGGTCTCATTGCAAAATTAGTGGAATACTAACATCACGGGGTTCTCACACAGGAAAAGCCCAAAGAATCAGTATATAAGTTTTACTCTCCGGCAAGAAGTTGTACGCAAACCAACTCTACACCATCCCCGCACACCGCCCCTGTCGCCGCGAGAAACGCCCCTGTTTGGGCGCGTTCGCACCGCATCGACACAGTGCCTGTCCAGCCAAATACCGCCCCAAAATCCCCGCTTTCCGGGGATTTTTTATTTTACCGCAAAGGCATTTACCTGAACGGGATTTCCCTGTACAGGTAAATCCTGCACAAATAAATAACTAACTAAATAAATTACTAAGATACTATCGTATCCTATCCGTAAAACTACAAAAAATTGGATTCATCCCGCTATGGTCTTACGGCCATGCGTACAACTTACCACCGGAGAGTACAACTTACGATTGCAAACCGACCCTGCCAAGTTGTATAATTAAAGCACCGATAGTTCGCGCAAAAGCTGGTGCAAGAGCATGAGCGCTTTTGCGAACACACTGGGCGGCGCGCTTATTTTCGGCATGGCGGATGACGGGCAGATCGTTGGGCTGACCGAACCCGACAGCGACGCCGAGAAAATCAGCGAGATCCTCAAGACGCGCATGGAGCCTATCTCGGAATTTCGGCTGCGGTTTCACAAGACCGAAGACGGCAAAGTACTGCTGATCCTTGCTGTGTTCAAAGGCGAGGAAACGTCCTACTATTACTCCGACGACAGTACCTTTGAAAGCCCGATCCGCTGGTCACGGTTGTTCTGCACACGCGGGAACGGGCTGGACAAAAGCGGCGGCACAATGGACGCACTGGATGATGCCGGGTATTCCGGCAGTGTGCTCTCTTTGGATTGAGAATGGCGAGGCGTTCATCAAGCGCAACGCCCGCATGATGTGGCGCAAGACACTAAACTTGCGGGAGAAACTGCCCGAATACGTCGAGCGCAGCTGCCATGAGGCACAAATCCACTACCGTCAAAGGAACCGCCTCAGCGGTTCCTTTGTCATGGATGCTAACAGGGAACGATATAGGAAAACACCAACACCCCCAACGGGTTTTAGCTGCCCGTTGGGGGTGTTTACTCAGGTGTTTTTGGGTGTTGTTTTCAGGCAGAGCACCACTGCCAGCAAGCCGCTTAAAAGGCGGCCTGCCATCATCGGCAGGGCGTGTGCGGGGCTGAATTGCAGGGTAAATGCCAGAAAATCGCCGACGCTGTAAGCAGCTACCACGGCGTAGGCCGTGTTCAGTGTGATGCCGCGTTCCTCCAGTGTATCAAGACTCAGCAACGTGGGGATGCAGTTGGCGGAGGTCACGACCAGACCGGTGATGGAGGCGGGCTCCAGCTGCAGCCGTGCGGCCAGCTTGGTCAGCGGTGCGGTCAACAGACGCTGTACAAAGGCGAAAAACGGCAGGATCCCGGCAAGAAACGCGCCGATACTGCATATAACCGGGTAGATTTCCGCCAAGGGGGTCAGCCCCTCCAGCAGCACAATACCGGTCGTTTCCTGCAAAACAGAGATGCAAAAGCCGAACAAGGTCAGACCGCGTACGGCCAGAGAGATGCCGTTGAAGATCGGGCCGATCGCGCTGCTGCCGGATTTGAAAAGCAACAGCAACAGGACCGCTACTGCCAGAACAGGCCAGGTGTTGTGCAGCAGAACCGACAGGGGGATGCCGCACAGCGCCCCGGTGAGCAGGCAGCCCACCGGCAGGACCAGAAAGCCGAGAAACAATCCGCGAACGGCGGCGGCTCGTTTGGTGCCTGTCAGCCGACCCAGCGCCAGCGGAATCGTACCGTTGATCGTGGAACCGAGAAAGGCCGCCACGATCAAACCGTTGTACAGCCCGGCGGACGGTTCCTGTGCGATTTGTGCGGCCAGCACGGCGCCGCCTGCATCGCAGCTCAAAAACAGTGAGGCAAACAGGGAAGGGTCACAGCCCACGGCGGAAAACACCGGCGTGATAACCGGGGCCAGGTGGGTCCCCAGCCACGGTGCCAATGCCATAAAGCCGGTCATGAGCAGCAGCAGATCCACCACGGCGGCGAAGCCCTGCCGGAAGGCACTGCCCAACCCCAGCCGATCACCCAGCAATGTGTCCGCAGCACCCAGACAGAAAAATACAGCAGATATCCACGCCATCGTTCTTACGCGCGGCCCGGCGTGTCTTCACTGAAGGGGCTGTTGACATAGTTGGCGCTCTTGGAGGAAACAAACTTCTCCATCGCGCGCTGCAGCGGATGCTTGTTCCAGCGGTCCAGATCATCCGTCAGGCGGCAGGCCGTCATCTGGAAGAAGGGCAGCCAGCACAGCGGGGTGATTTCCTCCGGCACATCCATAGGCACATACATAACATTGTGCTCGTCTTTGTAATCGGCGCAGCGCGTCAGCAGGAAGGCGTTATCCGTCACGATTTTGGTACCCTCAAAAATGCGGTGGATGCGCTCCGTGCCCTCGCCGCCGTCAATCAGAAATACGCTGTAGCGGGGGGTCATCTGGATGTTGGGGCCGTGGATGTACTCCTCGACCTCATAGGCAGCGGTGGGGATGCTGACGGTCTCGCCGAATTTCAGTGCGCCCTCGCTTGCGGTGCCGAGGTTGGCACCCACACCGCAGACATAGGCATTAGTCATGCCAGACAGCTGACGGTAGTGTTCATTAATAAAGGAAGGGGTCTGTGCCTGTACGGCGGCGTTGATGTCGGCGGCTTTCAGCAGCTGCTGCTTGACAGCCTCGCCCTCGGCAGCGGTCTTGATACCCAGACGGACAGCAGCCTCCACGGCAAACAGCATAAAGAAGAGTGCCAGCGTGGTGACACCGCGGGTGACATAAGCGACTGTTTCGCGCCCGACACCGTAGTTGGCGACAACATCGCACACCTTGCCCAGATCGCTGTTGACATCGCCGGTCAGGCCGATGCAGCGGCGGCCCTTTGCCTCAATGACCTTGATGGCGTCCAGCGCGTTCAGGCTGTAGCCGCTTTGGCTGACGACAACGACCATATCGGTCTCGCTGAAATCATTCTCGCTGGATACAAAATGAAACGGGGTGACGATCTTGACCTCGCACTTCAGGTGGCGGCGGATAAACTGCCGCGCGCAGAGCGAACCGTTGGAGGAAGAACCGCACGCAACGATCCAGATGTTCTTGTAGCCGCCGCTTACATACTCATCCACAAGGGGCTTTGTCAGCGCGGTGCTGTCGGCGACATTGTTGCGGATAAACTCCGGGCAGTCGGCAATGTAGTCCAGCATAGTCTTTTTGTGTTCCATAAAGCAGTCTCCTTCACATTTTGTCTAATTTTTTAACGCTCACTTTGTGTAAAACGTTAAAATCTTCGGGAAGTCCCCGAACTCTATTGACATTATACCACAACTTTGGTATATTGTCATTACAATAACACAAAGATTTTAGAAAAAATTTCTAAAAATTAAGAAAAAATCTAAAAATCTTTGCAGCATCTTACAAGGAGGAAAAACTTATGCCTGACATTTTGATGACAAGAATCGACAATCGCTTAGTGCATGGACAGGTCGGTGTGGCGTGGACCACCGCCTTACAAGGTGTCAACCTTATTGTTGTGGCGGATGATCTGGCCGCTGCCGACCCGCTGCAGCAAAGCCTGATGACTGCCACCGCAAAAAGTTCCGGCTGCGGCATCCGGTTCTTTACACTGGACAAGACCATTGCAGTCATTCACAAGGCATCCGCCAGCCAGCACATCTTCCTGGTCGTGCGCAACCCGCAGAGCGCCCGCAAGCTGGTGGAGGGCGGCGTTCCCATTGATAAGCTGTGCATCGGCAATATGCATGTCGGTCCCGGCAAGGAAGTGACCGGCGATGTGCACGTTTATATGGATGAGAAGGATAAGGAAGACCTTCGCGCCATCCGTGCCAAGGGTGTGGATGTCTACATCCAGATCGCACCCGGCGACCACAAGCTGGACTTTGAAAAGTAACCCAAGGTTCCGGCTCTGCAGGCGGTCTGCAGAGCAAAAAATATATTTTATAAAGAGGAGAGAAAATCTATGCAAATCACACTCGTGCAAGGTTTGCTGATTGCGCTGCTCGTTTTTATCTGCGCGATTGACAAACACATGGAAACCTTTATGTGGTTCCGCCCGCTGGTCGTAGCGTTTTTCACGGGCATCATCCTCGGTGATGTACGCCTCGGCATGCAGGCAGGTGCCGTTGCGGAGCTTTCCTACCTGGGTCTGCTGACCGTTGGCGGCACCGTGCCGCCGGATCCCCTGTTTGCCGGTCTGATGACCACCGTGCTGGCGTACACCACCGGCTGCGATGTCAACACGGCGCTGGGTCTTGCCGTTCCGTTCGCACTGATCGGTCAGTGGATCAACACCGGCACCAACACCTTCTACGCCGGCTTCCTGCCGAAGGTTGACAAATGCGCTGCCGCCGGTGACGAAAAAGGCATTGCCAAAGTAATGTATACCGGCTGGATCCTGTATGCCGCCATGTTTGCCCTTGCCGCGTTCCTGTCCACCTACGCATTGCAGAGCGGTATTTCCGCTTTTGTGGCAGCCTTCCCGGAATGGCTTGTCCACGGCTTTGAAGTTGCCGGTGGTCTGATGCCGGCTGTCGGTCTTGCCCTGCTGCTGGTCGTTATGCTCAAGAAGGAAAACGCAGCCTATCTGCTTGCCGGTTTTGTCATTATGGTCATTACCAACTGCCAGAACATCCTGCCCATTGCTGTTATTGCGGGCTGCATCGCCTATGTCAATTTCACCCGCGATATGGAGACTGCCAAGCTGACGGCTGCATCCGCTGCAACTGCCGCCCAGGAAGGAGATTTTGAAGATGGCATCTAACAAAATTACCAAAAAAGACCTCAACGAAATGGCCGTCCGCTCTATGGCGGAACAGTGCTGCTTCAGCTTTGAGCGTATGCAGGCCGTTGGCTTCTGCTACGGCATGACCAAGTGCTTCCGCAAGATCCACGGCGACAACAACGAGGAAATGGCCGCCGCGCTGAAAAACAACCTCGACTTCATCAACACCGAGCCGCACATGGCTGCTATCCTGCAGGGTCTGATCGTCTCCATGGAGGAGGCCGGTCAGGATCGCACAATGATCCACAGCCTGAAAACCGGTCTGTTCGGACCTCTGGCAGGTTTGGGCGACGCCATCTGGTGGTACACCGCCATGCCCATCATTGCCTCCATCTGCTGCTCTCTGGCAACGCAGAACAATGTTCTGGGCCCCATCTTCTACATTCTGTTCTGGGCACTGACCGCTATCTTCAGCCGCATCTGGTTCGTGCGTCTGGGCTATAATGCCGGTGTCAACTCCATCAAGTTTATCGGTGATAACGCCGCTTATATCAGCAAGGCTGCCGGTATTCTGGGCGTTATGGTCGTTGGCGGATTGATCCCCAGCTATGTATCCTTTGCTTTCCCCGAAACGCTTGTCATCTCCAGCGTTTCCGTGCAGGGCATCTTTGACTCCATCATGCCCAACATTCTGCCGCTGGGCTTTGTGTTCCTGCTCTACTGGCTGTTCAAGAAGAAAAATGTCAACACCATGAAGCTGATCCTGTTCTCCATGAACTTCTTTGGGGTCATGCAGCCTGCCTGCGGTGTGATGGCGCTGGAGGTACATCCCCTGCACAAGAAGAAGGGCGCGGCGCTGTATATGATACGGTATGCCGAGCGCTATGCACGGGAAAACGGCGCGCTGCTGACCATGCTGCTGCCGTTCAACATCGGCTTTTACCGTCGGATGGGCTACGGCTTTGGCGGGAAGTTATATGAATACCATCTGCCAACCGGGGCACTGCCGCGGTTGGACGGAGAGGTGCGGGCGCACCTGCGCCTGCTGCAGCCGGAGGAGTTTGACCAGGCGATGGACTGCCAGCGGCGCTTTGCCGCCCGAAACCATGGCATGGTGGAGAAGTTCGACGAGGAGCTGCGCGGAGCCCGGGGTGATATTCAGGTGCGCCGTATGGGTTATTACGACGGCGGACGCCTGTTAGGCTACGCGGCCTATCGGCTTGAAAGCGCCAGTGCGTGCAACTATACCCAAAACCGGCTCAGCGTGGAGGAACTGGTGTATGAGAACGGCACAGTGCTGCGGGCGCTGTTGGGCGGCCTGCGGATGCAGGAGGATCTGGCCCAGACAGTGATACTGCGGACAGGGGAGGAGGATTTCCACCATCTGCTGGACGATCCGCAGGACGTGTCCGGGAACTACATCGACTACGGCTTTTTGCAGACCAATGTTTCCGCCGTGGGGACCATGTTCAAGCTGACGGATGGGGCGGACTTCGTGCGGCGGACCGGCTATCGGGATTTCCCGGCGGGGACGCTGACGGCGGCCTTCCGCTATCGGGATGAGATGGCGGACCGGGAGGAGGAACTGCGTATCGCCTTTGCCGATGGCCGCTGGGCCGTGGCAGAGGGGACCGCGGACGTGACGGTGATCTGCCGGCAGGGGGATCTGGCGGCGCTGCTGATGGGGTCCTGCGGTCTGACGGCGCTGCTGCGGCTGGGTGCGGCGTCCGCAGATGACGCCGAAAAGGCGCGGCAGTTGGCGCAGCTGCTGTACTGTGTCCAGAAGCCCTGGCTGAACGCGGATTATTGAGCTGCCGCGGCTGACAAATAGAAAACAACGCAGGAGGACAAGAGATGCGGAACATATTGAAGGAAAAGCTGGCCAGAGGCGAGAAGCCGCTGGGCACATTCGTGGGTACCGGCAGTGCCGCAGTGGTGGAATGTCTGGGCTGTGCGGGGCTGGATTTTGTCATTCTGGACAATGAGCACAGCCCCATTGAGGCGGAGACCACCGCCCGGCTGGTGTGCGCCGCGGAAAGGCGAAACATCACGCCCCTGGCCCGGGTGCGGGAGATCAGCCGCCCGGCGATCTTGAAGCTGCTGGACGTTGGCGTGCAGGGGATCATTATTCCAGATGTGCACAGTGCGGCGGAGGTGAAGCGCGTGGTGGATTACGCCAAGTACGCCCCGGTGGGGCAGAGGGGGTTCTGCCCGTCCCGGAAGGATGGTTGGGGCACCGATACGCCGGCCGACGTACTGGAGACAATGGCGCACTTCAACGGTGAGACACTGGTGATCCCCCAGTGTGAGACGACAGAGGCGCTGGCGGATATTGAGAATATCGCAGCGATGGAGGGTGTGGACGGCATCTTTATCGGTCCTTTCGATCTGTCTATTTCTATGGGGCTGCCTGGGGCCTTTGAGGAGCAGCGCTTCAAGGCGGCCCTGACGCGGATACAACAGGCCTGCCGCCAGGCGGGCAAACCCTGCCTGATATTTGCCGGGGACGGTGCGGCCGCCGGTGCACGGTTGGCCCAGGGCTTCGACGGCGTGGCCATCGGACTGGATGCCACGATGCTGATCGCCGGTGTACGGGCGCAGCTGGCTGCCTGCCGCGGATAAAGAAGAAAAGAGGACGGCGCCCCGTGGGGCGCCGTCCTCTGCATATTACATATCCTTCATTTTTTCCAGCAGCTCTGCCATCTTGTCGTAGAAGTACCGACATTCGCGGATGCTCAGGTACTCCTGAGTGGAGTGGCAGTTGAAGGCGTTGGGCGTCAGGGAGACGGCGTTAAGGCCCGGAAGGTGATGGCCCGTCTGCCGATATAGCCGCGCAGGTCGGTTACCAGGCCGTTTTTCCCGCAGGTGCGCAGCGCGTCCGGGCCAAGTGCCGCGATCGCCGCGGCCAGATAGTCCCGGATGTCCTCATCACGGAAGGAGACGCAGGGGTGTCGATGCGGGCAGCGGCGCTGGGCGATCATGTAGTCCAGCTGTTTTTTCATTTCTTCAGTAAGGTCGAAATTCATAGTATATCTCACCGCGATTATATGCGGCGGATGTATATTCCTCCGACACCGGACAAAGACTACGGATGTAAAATCTGCTTTGACTGGAGGAATTTCATATATGAAAGCAACAGGCATCGTGCGCCGCATCGACGACCTGGGCCGCGTGGTCATCCCCAAGGAGATCCGCCGCACCATGCGTATCCGCGAGGGCGACCCGTTGGAGATATACACCACCCGTGACGGCGAGGTCATTTTCAAGAAGTATTCCCTTATCGGCGGGCTGGAGGAGTTCGCCGCACAGTTCTGCGAT
>OICM01000607.1_pt1 | contig 12224 bp, 8 predicted proteins | sample 1581311 | NCBI WGS metagenome assembly OICM01 (sample SAMEA3882539, study PRJEB24775) | human gut metagenome | biome: human-associated habitat; feature: intestine environment; material: feces | place: Netherlands | collected 2009/2010 | reverse complement strand
GCGAAATCAGCAGCATGGTCAGCGTACTTGTTAAAACCTACGAGGCTGTAAAAGGAGCCGATGTGCTGATGCAGCCGGAACGCAAGGTCATTGGTTCCTGTCCCGCCTGCGGCAGTGATGTCTGCGAAACGGCAAAGGGATGGTTTTGCAGGGATAAGAGCTGTAAATTTGCACTCTGGAAGGAAAACAGATTCTTTCAGACACTGGGAAAGCAGATGACAGAGGAACTGGCAAAGCAACTGGTAAATCAGGGAAAAGCACGGCTTATCCATTGCTATTCCAGGAAGTCCAATCGTTACTATGACACAACCGTTCATGTAGAGACCGGCGAGGACGGTGCAGCAGCATTTAAGCTGGAGTTTGGAGGTAAAAAATGAGCATGAAAATGATGAATGCAGCTTATCTGGTGGATAATGTCGCGTTGCTTTCCTTGCAGGAAAAGCAGGACGGTGTGGAGTTCCACTGTTTTGATATGGGCAGCAAGGTGCAGATTGCCGAGGGACACATGGGTTGGGATGTGTTGGATAAACAATCGTTTTCTACTTTCGAAGAAAGCGCGAGGGTGGCAGCACTCAAGGAGATTCCCCAGCTGGACGGTCTTACCGTTGCGCCGGTAGCTCCGGAGATGCTGGAGCAGATGCGCGGCGGCAGAAAGGTTCTTTGGCAGATGAAAAAGGCTGATACTGAGCTGGAGAATGCTAAAAATATTCGGTTTATCACCAGCAGCTACGAGGATCGGTTCAAAATTCCGGATGGCAGTGCGGTGGAGATTGAGTATCCGAATCGGAAGTTCTCAGCTCGCTGCGAATATATGGACGAATATCATCTGCGCCTTGGGTATGATGTTCTGCACATCTGTCAGCTGGCAGAAATGCTGGAACGCGGTGGCGGTACATGCCGCCCGGAGCCGCTGATTACGGAAGAATGCAGCGCATGGGATTTGGGAAGCAAGGGCTTTCTTGCCATTCAGACCTGTGAGGACGGTTACGACTATACCTTATATCATAAGGACTTCACTGAAATTGACGGTGGACAGATCGACAACCCGGAAATCAGCATGAATGCAGCCAGAGACCAGATTCTTTCGGATTATGGGTTCGGTGGCCGCACCATGACGCGGATTGACTATGATGAACTTTGTGATCGTGCAGAGGATGCAGAAATCAGCAGACGGGAATCTGTGCTGGGTAAACTCTCGGATTTGTCTTCCAGAACGGATACGCCGGTGAAAGCTGCCAAGGCGAAGGAGGCAGAGCGATGAAATACAAGCTTACGAAGGCAGAGCAGGAAACCGTCATCAATTTTGACAATGAACTGGATACCGCCAGTGTTTACACCCATGACAGCCGCCTGATTAAGAAGCTCCGGGAACTGCGAAAACAGTATCCGGAGCAGTTTATTTTGGAGCACCGGGAGCATGGGTCGGTCACTTATACGATTCCGAAACGCTGCGTCGGTATCCGACCGCCTTACAGTGAAAAGCGTCGGGAACAGCAGCGACAGGAAGCAAAGGAAAATGGACTGCCGTTTATGGAGAAGGGAGAAATGAATGATGGCAAGAATTGAAAAATGGGATGAAGTGCATGGAAATCAGGCATTGGATGGGAAGATGATGGCATTTCTCGACAGTACTACCGACCAGTATGCGATTTTGCAGCTTCGCCGCAGCGAAGATACGGTATATGAACGCTTTTCGTCTATGCGCGAACTGGAACGGATGGGGCTGGAGCCGGATATTGACCATTATGAAGTGGTTTATACGGCTCCGCTGCTTCCCTACAAGGATCAGAATACGATGTTGGAGGAGCTGTATGCGAAATTCAATGTTTCCCGCCCTGATGATTTTACTGGTCATAGTCTTTCTGTGTCTGACATCGTGGCTTTACGGCAGAATGGTGTTGTAAGCTGTCACTATGTGGATTCCATCGGTTTCCAGGAACTGCCCGGATTTTTGAAACCGGAGAATTACCTGAAAGCCGCAGAAATGGCGATGGAGGACGATTACGGCATGATTGACGGCGTAATCAATAACGGAAAGAAGGAAGAACCGGCAGAGAAAGCATCGGTTCTGGATCAGCTGAAGGAAAAGCAGGAGGCGGTGCCGCCTGCGCCGCCTCGCAGGTGCTGCGAAGAAAAGGAGTTATAAATGCGTTTTACGGATGACGAATGGATGCTCATGATGCTTTACAGCCCTGGCACACGGACAGGGCTGATTGCAGAGCTTCAGACGATGCAAAAAAGTCTGACGGGCAGAGACAGAAACCTGCGCAGGTGGACGGCCTCGCTGCTTGCGAAACTGGCAGAGATGACAGATGCAGAATATGAGGCACTGGATTTGTATCCGGACGAATAAAGGAGAGGAGGAAAAAGACAGATGATGACGAAAACGGCTTATTATATGCAGATGGCACAGGAAGCTGCGGCACAGATCACTGGCAGCAAAGAACAGTGGACAGCGTTTCTGACCACATCCGCGCGGCTTTATAAGTATCCCTTTGCGGAGCAGCTGATGATCTATAAGCAGAGGCCAGAAGCGACGGCCTGTGCAGAGTACGATCTCTGGAATGATCGGATGAACCGCTATGTGAAGCGTGGCTCCAAGGGCATTGCTCTTTTGGATATGCGCGGCGAGCAGCCGAAACTGCGGTATGTATTTGATGTGGCAGATACCGGAGAACGGAAGAATTCCCGACCGGTACAGCTCTGGAAAATGAATGCGGAGCATGAGCAGCCGATCATTCGAGCAATGGATGCAGCGTTTGATGTGCCTGCCGGTGCCGGATCTCTGGAAAATCACATTATGGAAGCGGCGGAACGCCTTGCAAGGGATTACTGGGAGGAAAACCACAGGCAGATCAGTGACATCGTTGCAGATTCCTATCTGGAAGGGTATGATGAACTCAACATCGGAGCTTCCTTTAAGAGAGCTGCCGCTGTCAGCATCGCATATTCCGTCTTTACCCGGACGGTGGGCAATGCAGATGACTATTTTGAGCACGAGGATTTTCTGGATATCTTTGATTTTAATACGCAGGCTGCCGCCAATGTGCTGGGAACTGCGGTCAGCGAAATGTCCAGCCAGATCTTCCGGGAAATTGAACGCACGATCCGAACCTATGAAAGAGATAAGCAGGCAGAAAGGAGCCAAAACTATGATGGAGCTGAATTACACGAAGAACGGCGATTACCTGATTCCGGACATCCAGTTGTCGGTGCAGGAACAGAAGCCGCTGGGCAAGTACGGGAGGATGCGCAGAGCGTTCCTGCAGGAGAACAACACGCTGCTGTACAATCACCTGATCCTGACCGAGAAGCTGTATCCGCACCTGTGGGAGATTCAGGAGACCGCGACCGCACGGATGGAGCAGATGATGGCGGAGCTTCTGAAAGCGAATCCGGCACCGGACAAGAAATCGAACCAGATGGCCTGGGTGCAGCACATGAACATGCTGAAAGCGCAGGCAGAGGAAGTCATTCTGACGGAACTTATCAACAGCTAAACTTTATGAGCCTGTTTCAGTCCGAGGCAGAGCAGATTCAGAAAATTGATGCGGCGGCAGAAAATGCAGCCAGAGAAGCGGAGAGCGAAAAGCCCTCCGCTTTTGTCATTTCTGAGGATGAAATCGACCGGATGCTGCGGACAGGCTCCAATTTTGAGGGCGGAAAAATCCGTATTTATGCGCTGTATCAGCAGCAAGGGGACGCAAAAGAACGAGCTGCATTTCTGAAAGCGGAATACGGTCTTGGCGGTCACAGCTATACCTTTATGGATGGCAGTCGTGGTTTTGCAGATTATGACGGAAAAGGTATTCTGCTTCGCAATTATGGCCATGATCGGGAAGTGCGACTTACATGGTCGGCGGTGGATAAGCGGTTAGACCGGCTTGTGGAAAATGGTCAGTACCTGACTGCTCTGGAAATGGAAGAGTATCGAAAGCTGGAGCAGGAATACGGCGCGCCGCTTCCTATGCCGACTGCTGCCCATGTCTTTCCTCCAACGCCACCGGAACACTACGATACCGGAAATGAGCATGTGGACAACATGCTGAATACGGCTGCGGATGTATATGCCCGGAGTGAACTGGCAGCACCCCAGCGGTTTACCGTGATGGAGACAGACGCTGGCTATGCGGTCTGGGATGATATTCAGGACGGCATTCATGTAGAGCCGGATGGTGTCAGCGAGGAGTTTACCAGCGAATGGGAGGCAGAGACCTACCGCCAGCAGCTGATTGAAAAAGTTCAGGAACGGGAAGCAAAAGACTGGCTCTATGTTGAACAGAGCAAGCAGAATTTGCAGCAGGACATTCCATTCCCAGATGTGGAATCCGAAGAAGCACCGGAAGCGGTTCACGCAGAGGCAGATCCTCTGGTGCTGGAAATGCAGGAACACGCCAGAGAACTTACCAAAGAGTCTGGCTATGCGCCGGATGAACGGTTTGTAGTCACGATGACCGGCGAGAATTTCCCGGATTCTAAGGATGCGTTTGCCATCTGGGATTATGTTAAAGAAGAGTATTACGGATATTCGGACGGAAAAGTGCAGACATTTGCCGATTATGTGAGTGCGTCAGAGGCGTTGCAGGAGATTCGCGGCAGGAATATGGAGGCTGAAAAAGAGCCTGCGACTGTGCAGCCAGAACCGGCAGCTCCGGTGCAGCCGGATTATCGTGTCGGTGATACGCTGTATCTGGACGGAAAGGCATTTACGATTGAAAAAGTCGGGCTTTTCGACGTGGAGCTTCGGGACCCGGATTCCGTGTATCCGATCTTCCGCTCGGAAAGCAAGGAGAATCTGGCAAGACTTTTGGGGCATGAGGAAAATGTTCACCTGCATAATCTGGTGGTTGATCTGAATCCCGGCAGAGAAAAGCAAAGTGAGGAACAAAAATCGGTAATTCCAGAGACAGAGCCGGAGAACACTCATGCAGAAAACTATCGCATCAACAGCTTTCACCTCGGCGAAGGCAGTCCTAAGCAGAAATTCCGTGCCAACATGGATGCCATCTACACGCTGAAAGCCTTAGAAAATCAGCATAGGGATGCGACACCGGAGGAACAGGAAACGCTGGCCAATTATGCTGGCTGGGGTGGGCTGGCAGATGCCTTTGACGCAGAGAAAACTGCCTGGACAGGCGAATATAAGGAGCTGAAAGCAGCTCTTACGGAAGAAGAATATGCCGCAGCCAGGGCTTCGACTCTGAATGCGCATTACACCAGCCCTACCGTGATCCGTGCAATCTATGAGGCATTGGACGGTATGGGATTTGAGAAAGGTAATATTCTGGAACCGTCGATGGGTGTCGGCAACTTCTTCGGTATGCTGCCGGATTCCATGCTGGAAAGCAGACTGTATGGTGTGGAACTGGATTCCATCACAGGGCGAATTGCGCAGAAGCTGTATCCGCAGGCAGAAATCAAGGTGGCAGGTTTTGAAACCACCGACCGCCGCGATTTCTATGATCTGGCCGTGGGCAATGTGCCATTTGGCAACTACCGTGTCAGCGATAAGCCATATGATAAACTCGGATTTTCTATCCACAACTATTTCTTTGCCAAGGCACTGGATCAGGTTCGGCCCGGTGGTATCGTGGCCTTTGTTACCAGCCGCTATACGATGGATTCCAAAAATCCGGACGCACGAAAGTATCTGGCGCAGCGGGCAGAATTGCTGGGAGCTATCCGACTTCCCAACAACGCATTCCGTGCCAATGCCGGTACGGATGTGGTGTCGGATATCATTTTCCTGCAAAAGAGAGACCATCCCATTGATATCGAACCGGATTGGGTGCATCTGGGGCTGACATCGGAGGGTATTACCCTCAACGGCTACTTTGTTGACCACCCGGAAATGGTGCTGGGTGAGATTACAACGGAAAGTACCCAGTACGGCAAGGAAGAATGTACGGTCATTCCGATTCCAGGTGCGGATCTGGGAGACCAGCTGCATGAGGCGGTGCAGCACATCGGCGGTCATTATGAAGCACAGGAGCTGGCACCGGAGGAGGAGTTGTCCTTGCAGGGCGAAACTATTCCGGCAGACCCCAATGTCAAGAACTTCTCCTATGCCGTAGTGGATGGGGATGTCTACTTCCGTGAGAACAGCATCATGCGGAAGGCTGACCTTTCTGCGACAGCCACCGGCAGGATCAAAGGCATGGTGGAGCTTCGCACCATTGTGCAGGAACTGATCGACTATCAGTTGAACGATTACCCGGAGGAAGCGATTGCCCAGAAACAGCGGGAACTGAATGTAGCCTATGACCGATTCGCCGATCAGTATGGGCTTATCAATTCCCGTGCAAATGCACAGGCTTTTTCGGAAGATTCGTCTTATTATCTGCTCTGCTCTCTGGAAAATGTGGATGAAAACGGCAGGCTGGAATCCAAGGCGGATATGTTCACCAAACGGACGATTCGACCGGAACGGGCTGTTACCAGCGTGGATACTCCGGCTGAAGCTCTGGCAATCTCCATTGGAGAGCGCGGCAGAGTGGATTTGCCCTATATGTCGGAGCTTTTAGGTACACCAGGGGAATATGAAAAAATCCAGCAGGAACTGCATGGTGTCATTTTCAAAGACCCGATGACGCAGGGCAGCGAGGAAACCGGCTGGGTAACAGCTGATGAATATCTGTCCGGCAATGTCCGGGAAAAGCTCCGCGTGGCAGAGTTGGCTGCGGCCTCTGACCCTGCCTTTGCGGTGAACGCGGAATATTTGAAGAAGGCACAGCCAAAAGACCTGGATGCTTCGGAGATTGATGTGCGTCTTGGTGCCACATGGGTCAATCGGGATTATATCCAGCAGTTTATGGAAGAAACCTTTGAACCGCCGTTCTATCTGCGCAGAAATATTGAAGTGAAATTCTCTCCCATGACGGCAGAATGGCAGATTACCGGCAAGAGTACACCGAGCCGGAACGATGTCCATGCCTATATGACCTACGGCACCAGCCGTGCCAATGCCTACCGGATTTTAGAGGATACGCTGAATCTGCGGGATATTCGTATCTACGATACCGTGGAGGATGCAGACGGCAAGCAGAAGCGGGTTCTGAATAAAAAGGAGACCACCCTCGCCCAGCAGAAACAGCAGGCCATTAAGGATGCGTTCCAGAACTGGGTGTGGAAAGACCCTTATCGCCGCGCGGAACTTGTGGAAAAGTATAACGAGCTGTTCAACAGTACCCGTCCTCGTGAGTACGATGGTTCTCATATCCGCTTTGGCGGCATGAATCCGGAAATCCGGCTGCGTGAACATCAGCAGAATGCCATTGCTCATGTGCTGTACGGCGGCAATACGCTGCTGGCCCACGAAGTGGGTGCCGGTAAGACTTTCGAGATGGCCGCTTCTGCTATGGAGGCAAAACGGCTGGGACTGTGCCAGAAATCCATGTTTGTCGTTCCGAATCATTTGACCCTTCAGTGGGCAAACGAGTTCCTACGCCTGTATCCGAGTGCAAAACTGCTGGTGGCAAGCAAAAAGGACTTTGAGACTGCCCGCAGAAAAAAGTTCTGCGCACGAATTGCCACTGGCGATTACGATGCAGTTATCATCGGGCATTCTCAGTTTGAGAAAATCCCGGTGTCCGCAGAACGGCAGGAGCGGATTTTGACTGCCCAGATTGATGAAATCGAAAATGCTATTGCTGAGATGAAATCCCAGAATGGCGAACGTTTCTCCATCAAACAGATGGAAAAGACCCGGAAAGGATTGGAGGCGAGATTGGAGAAACTCCGGGCAACCGACCGAAAAGACGATGTGATTACCTTTGAGCAGCTGGGCGTAGACCGGCTGTTCGTAGACGAGGCACACGCGTTCAAGAACCTGTTCCTCTACACAAAAATGCGCAATGTTGCGGGCTTGTCCACATCGGAAGCGCAGAAATCTTCGGATATGTTTATGAAGTGCCAATATATGGACGAGCTGACAGGCGGGCGCGGCATCATTTTTGCGACCGGCACCCCGGTCAGCAACAGCATGACGGAGCTTTACACCATGATGCGGTATCTCCAGTACGGCACGTTGCAGCAGAAAGGGCTGACCCATTTCGACAGCTGGGCTTCTACCTTTGGTGAGACCACCACGGCCATTGAGCTGGCACCAGAAGGAACCGGATACCGGGCAAGAACAAGATTTGCAAAATTTTTCAACCTGCCGGAGCTGATGAATATGTTCAAGGAAGTGGCAGATATCAAGACTTCCGATCAGCTGCATCTGCCGGTGCCGGAGGCAAAATTTGAAACCGTGGTGGTGCAGCCTTCGGAGCATCAGCAGGCGATGGTGGCGGAGCTTTCGGAACGGGCGGCGGCTGTGCATTCCGGTGTGGTAGACCCGTCGGTCGATAACATGCTGAAAATCACATCGGATGGCAGAAAGCTGGGACTGGATCAGCGATTGATGAATCCGCTCCTGCCGGATGACCCAAATAGCAAGCTCAACGCCTGTGTGCGGAATGTGCTTCGGATTTATGAGGAAGGACAGTCGGATAAGCTGACCCAGCTGCTGTTCTGCGACCTCAGCACGCCGAAGAACGATGGAACCTTCAATGTCTATGAGGATATCCGCGCCAAACTAATTCAGTCCGGTGTGCTGGAAGAAGAAATCGCATTTATTCATGATGCCGATACTGAGGCAAAAAAGAAAGATTTGTTTGCCAAAGTGCGTACCGGACAGGTACGGGTATTGTTAGGTTCGACACAGAAGATGGGTGCAGGCACGAACGTGCAGGACAGGCTGGTGGCCGTGCATCATCTGGATGTAGGTTGGCGGCCTGCGGACATGACCCAGAGAAATGGTCGTATCATCCGTCAGGGAAACCGAAACAAAGAAGTGCAGGTTTATCAGTATGTGACGGAAGGAACTTTTGATGCCTACCTCTATCAGACACTGGAGAATAAGCAGAAATTTATCAGCCAGATCATGACCAGCAAATCTCCGGTACGTTCCTGTGATGATGTAGATGAGCAGGCTCTTTCCTATGCAGAGATCAAGGCACTTTGTGCCGGAGACCCGCAAATCAAGGAGAAAATGGACTTGGATGTAGATGTTGCAAGGCTGAAAGTATTGAAGGCGGATCATCAGAGCCAGCAGTACCGATTGGAAGATAAATTGATGAAATATTTCCCTGCGGAGATTGAGAAAACGCAGGGGTTCATCAAGGGCTTTCAGTCGGATATTCGGACGGTGGCGGCACATCCGCTGCCGGAAGAGGGATTCTGCGGTATGGAGGTGAATGGCACACAATTTACTGAAAAAGCCGAGGCCGGTGAAGCAATTCTTGCGGTCTGTAAAGACAATCAGAGTTTGGAGCCGGTGCCGCTTGGCAGCTATCGCGGTTTCAAGATGGAGTTGTCATATGACAGCTTCCAGAAAGAGTATCAGGTGCTGCTGAAAGGCGAGATGACCCACCGGGTGCCCATCGGCACCAGTGCTGCGGGCAATATCCAGCGTCTGGACAATGCTCTTGCCGGGATTCCTGCAAGGCTGGAGAAGGCGGAACAGCAGCTGGACAATCTTAGGAGCCAGCAGGAAGCTGCGCAGGCCGAGCTTGGAAAGCCGTTCCCCCAGGAGGCAGAACTGGCGGAAAAGAGTGCAAGACTGGCAGAACTGGACGCACTGCTGAATATGGATGACCGTGAAAATGATGATCCAGACCGTGAGAGAACAACGGAAAAGCCGTCTGTCCTGGCAGAGCTGCGTGACCGTGCAGGGCGCATTCCGCCGATGACACATCGGCATGAGGAGGTGGCACTATGAGTGTTCGGGAACACTGGATCAATGTCCGGGTGAACCCGGAAGAGCTGGCGAGGATTCGTGAAAAGCAGAAAGAATTGGGGATTCGGAATACCGGTGCCTATATGAGAAAAATGGCGATGGACGGGTACTGCGTAAATCTTGATTTGTCGGATGTGGCGCAGGTATCCACACTTCTTCGCCGATGCAGCAACAACCTGAACCAGTACGCAAAACGCGCCAATGAATCTGGAAGCATCTATGCGGAGGATATCCGGGATTTGCAGAAGCGACTGGATGAACTCTGGGAGATGCAAAAGCTGATCTTAAAGAGGCTTTCTGGTATTCGATGACGGCGCAAACGTGCGGAATTTCTATTGCACATGGCACAGATGAAACAGTCTGTGTCATTACATATTTTTTGCAGGTCTTCCTGTTGACATCGTGGTGTTTGGCAAGCAGGTACGATAAAATGAAGATGAAAAGAAAAACGAAGGGGTGAAATCCATGAAGATCGTATGTTTTTTGTTGAAGCTGGTGCTGAAAATCCTGTTGCTGCCGGTTGCGTTTCTGCTGCGATTTCTGTGCTTTATCTGGAATCTGCTGATGCAGCTATCCCTGTGGGTGCTTTCGCCGGTTATGCTGTTCGTTCTTGGCTGCGGCATTTATTCTGTGGTTCGGGCGAGCTGGACGGATGTGTTCCTGCTGACCCTGATTGAGATGGGGTTGTTCGCAGCTGCGGTTGGTGCGGGCGGCATCATGGAACTGATGGAACGGCTGTGCGAGTGTGTAGAGGATGTTTTGACAATTTGAGTTCAGGAGGGATTCGATGGATATTCAGTTTATGAAAGATTATTATGATTTACGGTACGAGGAAACAGATGGAGAGAATCATTTTGTGGAAGAGACTGCTTATCAGGAAAAACAGTCTGAGCAATCGAAGATGGAAGACCAGCTGATGGAAATGGTGGGCGGCAGCGAATCTAATGTGTGGAAGCTGTACGAAAGCATTATGTGTGTCTATTTCGATATGGAAGAAATCATCAAGCAGGCCGTTTATTTGCAGGGAGCTTATGACCGGGAACGGATGTTAAAATGAGAATAGTAGATTGGTAAGAGCTGCCTTCGGGTAGCTCTTTTTAGATGGAGGAATATGAAAAATGGCGGCTACAAGACTAATTGCGCTGCATATCAATAAAGGAAAGACGGTAGCGCAGTGTCTGGCTGACCGTACTGATTATTCTGAGAATGCAGCAAAGACGGAAGATGGAAAATATATCAGCGCGTATGCCTGTGACGCAAAGACCTGTGATGAAGAATTTCTGCTTTCTAAACGGCAGTATGAGCATATCACCGGTAGAACCCAGGCTCATGATGTGATTGCATATCAGATTCGGCAATCCTTTAAGCCCGGAGAGATCACGCCGGAGGAGGCGAATAAGGTTGGGTATGAGACGGCCATGCGATTCACCAAGGGAAAACACGCATTTATCGTGGCTACCCATGTTGATCGCGCGCACATTCATAACCATATTATTTTTAATTCAACTACATTAGACTGCACCAGAAAATTCCGAGATTTTCGCTTATCCGGTCTTGCGCTGGCAAGGCTCAGTGATATCGTCTGCCTGGAACACCGGTTGTCGGTCATTGTCCGAAAGCCCTACGGGGAGCGGAAGAAGAGAACGGAATACCCGGAGAAAAAGTCGCAGCGGGATGAAATCTGTGAGGCCATTGATGCAGCATTGGAAAGAAAGCCAAAAGACTTCCAGGAACTGATTGGAATTTTGCAGGAAGCAGGGTACGAGTATAAAGATGGAAAACAGCCTGCCCTGCGGGGGAAAGGCCACGCCAGATTTGCTCGTTTCCGTTCTCTTGGTAAAGGATATTCGGTTGAAGAACTCTGTGGAGTGATTGCCGGGAATGCGGTTCACAAAAGCAAATTTGCAGAGAAAACCCGCACAAGCGCACGGTCAGCACAGGTGCATCAGAAGGCGGAGCTGTCGTTCCTGATTGATGTCCGTGCCAAAATGCAGGCGGGCAAAGGCGCGGGATATGCGCGTTGGGCGAAAGTTTTTAATCTGAAGCAGATGGCAAAAGCCATGATATTCATGGAGGAGCATGGAATCAAGAGTTATGCAGAGCTGAAAGAAAAATATCATCTCAATGAAATTGCCGGAAACGGGACAGAGCTGGAGCACAGTGTGCGGCTGTTGAAGTATCTTGCCCCGAAACTGACACACAGTGCGTGGTACGATAGCAGCGTTCCGTGCAATGGGCTGGCGCTGCTGGAATACAGTCTGGAGCAGCCGGAGCATGGGATCAATTGTCTGAACAAATCCAAGATACTGGAGGAATGCTGTCTGGCACTGGGAATCTACGCCCGGAGAGTGAGAATGCTGCCCTATTCGCCCTTTGACAGCGACTGTCATGTCGTGACAGAGATTTTTGACAGGACTCTGGGAAAATGGTGTATGCTCGACCCCAC
>OICM01000602.1_pt1 | contig 12357 bp, 11 predicted proteins | sample 1581311 | NCBI WGS metagenome assembly OICM01 (sample SAMEA3882539, study PRJEB24775) | human gut metagenome | biome: human-associated habitat; feature: intestine environment; material: feces | place: Netherlands | collected 2009/2010 | reverse complement strand
AGCCGATGGTCGGCGTCGGGAAGCTCTTGGTCGGCAGATCCTTGTGGATCGACTCCATGACGAGCTTCCAGATCTGGGCGGCGGGGTTGCCGGAGAAGTTCATATACTCGGGCATGTCGTAGCCGGTCCAGACGGCGGCCACGTAGTACGGCGTGAAGCCGACGAACCAGCGGTCGCAGTTGTTCGTGGTCGTACCGGTCTTGCCGCCGACGGGCATGCCGCTCAGGCGGGCCTCGCTGCCGGTGCCGCTGTTGACGGCGTTGCAGAGCATGTCGGCCATGTTCCAGGCGGTGTTGGCCTTGAAGGCCACGATCGTGCGCGCGGGATTCTCGAGCACGACCTCGCCGCTGGAATCCTTGACGTAGGAATACGTGCGGCCGTAGGTGAACACGCCGTCGTTGACGAAGGCGGAGTACGCCTGCGTCATCTCGCGGACGGTGATACCGTGCGTGAGCTGGCCGAGGGCGAGCGGCGCATAGTCGCAGTCGGAATCGGCAAGGCTCGTGACGCCGAGCTTGTCCTTGAGGAACTCATACGACGCGCGCGGCGTGAGCTTGTCGAGGATCTGCGCCGAGACGGTGTTGAGCGAGCGCTGCAGCGCCTCGCGGATGGTGATGACGCCGTAGTTGCCGCCGCCGGAGTTTTTCGGATACCAGCTCGTGCCGGAGAGCTTGATGTCCGGCGAATCGTTGACCTGCGTGTACTGCGTGATAAGACCGAGCTCCATGGCCGGGCCGTAGGTCGCGATCGGCTTGAGCGACGATCCGGGCGGGCGCTTGGACTGCGTGGCCCGGTTCGTGCCGAAGTTGATGGTCTTTTTGCCCGTGCCGCCGGACAGGCCCTTGATCTCGCCGGTGTAGGGGTCCATGATGACGATGGCGGACTCGAACTGCTGGCCGGAGGCCGACGGGCGCTGCGGCATCTTGTCGAGGTCGGTATAAACGTCGTCGATCGCCTGCTGGATGCTGGGATCGTAGCAGGAATAGACCTGATAGCCGCCGGAATAGAGCAGCGTGCGCGCCGTGTCGCGGCTGACGCCCTTCTGCTCGACGAGGTCGTTGAGCACGTCGTTGATGACGGCCTCGGCATAGTAGCTGTAGATGGTCTGGGCGGCATCTTCGGACTCGCTGCGCACGAACACGAGCTCCTGCGCCACAGCCTCGTCGTACTGCGCCTTCGAGATATAGCCCTGCTCGTACATCTGCTTGAGGATGGTCTCCTGCCGGGCCTTATTGTTCTCGCGGCTGATGAAGGGGTCGTATTTTGAGGGGTTATTCGTGATGCCGATGATGCTCGCGCACTCGGCGAGCGTGAGATCCTTCGGTTCTTTGCCGAAGTAGGTCTCGGCGGCGGTATAGACGCCGTTGCACCCCTCGCCGAAGTAGACGATGTTCAGGTACCACTCCATGATCTCTTCCTTATCATAGGACTTCTCAAATTCGAGCGCCTGGAAGATCTCGAGCAGCTTGCGCTGCACGGTGATATCGTCCTGCTTGGTGAGGTTTTTAATAAGCTGCTGCGTGATGGTCGAGCCGCCGAAGTCGTTTTTCATCGACAGGAACATGTTGATGAACGCGCCTGTCGTGCGGTACCAGTCGACGCCCTTGTGCTTGTAAAAGCGCTTGTCCTCAATGGCGACGGCCGCGTGCTCCATGTCCTTGGGAATGTCGGCATAGTCGACCCAGACGCGGTTTTCCGTGCTCGAGAGATTCGTGAGGTTCTGCCAGTTGCCATCAGAATCTTCATACAGGATCGAGCTTGAGAGCGAGACCGTAAAGTCCGAGAGCTGCACGTCGAGGTCCGTGGACAGACAGTTTTTCACGTAGTACGCGAAGATGCACAAAAACAGCAGCCCCGTGACGAGCACGATCAGCAGGATCGTGCCGAGCACGCGCAGGATCGCGCCCGCGACGCTCACGGTCGCATCCGCGGCCTGGGCCGCGCGCGGGGCGGATGATGATGGTTTCGGTCGTTTTGCCATAGGCAGTGACGCACCTCCCTGATGATACACATTATCGGGTCAAAAACCCGGTCGATATTCAGCGCATAAAAACGGTTAAATGATATTATAGCACACGCTGTCAACCTGGCATAGTCTTTCGCGCGTTTTTGTCCCTCGGGTATGAAATGCGCGCACATTGGACAAACTTTCCGGTGAAAGGAGCGAGGCATATGAAACGAACGCTGGCACTAACGGTCGTGACGGCGCTGTGCGCCGTGTCGCCGTTCGTCGCGGGGGCGGCGATGTCCTCCCTGCAGCAGCCGGGCGCGGCTGCGCCGGCCACATCCTACGACGGCGCGCAGGCGGAATATATCCTGCGGGATTACGAGGGCTATGTGAGCGTGTTCGCCTCCGACGCCGACCGCAGGCCGCTGCAGGTGACCGGCATCGAGGTCGCCGGACTGCGCCGCGCCGACCAGGAGCTGCTGCGCGGCGGCATCACCGTCGGCAGTCAGGAGCAACTTTTGCTGCTGCTGGAGGATCTGGGGTCGTAAAAGGACTTGATTTTACACGCCAGATGGGGTACACTGAAACCAGAAAACGATCACAACTGGAGGACACCCCGATGAGTGAAGCATTCGGCAGCGATTATCTGACGATCGAGGACGAGGAAGGCAACGAGTTCGAGCTCGAGATCCTCAACGAGTTTGAGCTCGACGGTCAGGACTATCTCGCGGCGCTCCCCGCCGACATGGACGAGGACGACCCCGATTTCGGCATCATCCTGCTCAAGATCATGGAGGAAAACGGCGAGGAGCTCTTCGGCTCCATCGACGATGACGACGAGCTGGACAAGGTGTACAATTACTATATGGAAGAGATCTTCGCCGACGAGGACGAAGGATCTGACGGCGGCGCGGAGGAATAAGTTCCCGCGCGGCGCATAGCATGGGAATAAGTCCTGCTGTGTGCGTGGAGCACGACTGAGTGCTCAGAGCTCATTTAAACCCACATCTCTTATAAGGGATGCCAGAACTTCCGCTGCGGATTGCAGGCCTCCCGGCCGGCTGAAAGATGCCGGTTGGACGTTGGAAGCAGAGAAACAGCAGAGAGGCGACCCACCTGCCTTCTTGTGCAGGTTGTAACTGGGCTCACACGGCATTGGCGGGCTGGCCGGCAGCGAAAGCTGCCGGCTTTTTTCTTGCCTCTGACAAGAAAAAAGCCAGATTGCATCCGTCGCGGCGTGGCCACCGAAAAAGCCGCGCCGCATTGACAAGCCCCCGCCGCCGGGGCTATGATAGCCGTGCCGCCCATCTGCCCGGTGGCCGAAACGAGGAAATGAGGTATCGCTATGGACGCAGTTGTTCTTGACCATGTGGATAAGGCCTATACCACCTACGGCACGGATATCGTCCTGACCGGCGAGACGCGGCCCAGCCGTACCCGACAGGTGCTGCGCGACCTGTCGCTGACCATTCCTGCCGGAGAGATCACTGTGATCGTGGGCCGCAGCGGCTGCGGCAAGAGCACGCTGCTGAAGCTGCTGGCGGGGACGGAGATGCCTGACACCGGGACAATACGGATTCCGGAGGGTTGGCACAGTGCCATGCTCAGTCCGGATCCCTATGTCATCACCTGGACCAGCGTGCAGCGGAATGTGGCCATGGCCTGCGGCGTGGGAAAAACGCCGGAGGAGCGCTATGAGCGCGCCAGCGAATTCGTGCGACTGGTGGGCTTGGAGGACTACGCCGACCTGACTCCGGTGGAGCTGTCCACTGGCATGAAGCAGCGTCTGGGCCTGGCCCGGGTGCTGGCGGGGCAGGCGGAGCTGCTGCTGATGGATGAACCCTTTGCCTCCCTGGACTTTTTGACCCGCGCGGAGCTGCAGAGCCAACTCCTGGCCATCCAGGAGAAGCTGCCCCGCACGATCGTGCTGGTCACTCACCAGTTGGAGGAGGCGCTGCTGCTGGGACGGCGGATCATTGTCATGCACCCGGACAGTACGATCTGTGAATTTGATCTGACGGATCTGTCCTATCCCCGGGATCTGGACGATCCGACGCTGCGGCGGCTGAAGAAGGCTATTACCGACCAATGCCGCTATACCGCATAAGAAACGGCGATGCACACTATACTTGCTGTACCATACCTGCGGCCTGTGCCGCTGAAAGGAGACTGTTATGCTTTCCGGACTGACGCAATATGTGCCCGAAGCGACCCTGACTGTTTACGACAATCTGGAATTTCTCATTCGCCTGCTGCTGTCTGCCGCCTTGGGCGCGCTGGTGGGTTTGGAGCGCAGTAAGCGCCGCAAGGAGGCGGGCATCCGTACCCACTGCATCATTGCCTGTACCTCCGCACTGTTTATGATCGTCTCAAAATACGCTTTCCTGGATTGTGTTACGCTGGATGGTCTTCGCGGCGCAGACCCTGCACGCATTGCCGCCCAGGTGGTCAGCGGCATATCCTTTCTGGGTGCCGGTGTCATATTCAAAAACGGCAACTCTATCCGCGGACTGACCACTGCCGCCGGTATGTGGGGCACCGCCGCCATCGGTATGGCTGTGGGTGCCGGTATGTATTGGCTGGGCCTGTTCGAAGCGGCTGTCCTCGTTGCCATCCAGATCATTCTCCACCGCTTCCCTGTGGGGGCGGACGCCCTCACGACCCAGGAACTTTTGGTGGAGCTGGAGGATACGGATGAGCTGCGGGCCCGTTTTGACGATCTGCTGAAGCAGCACCGCGGCCAGGTGACAGAGAGCAGCCTCACCCGTCAGGACGGCTGCCTTCGTATGGAGATCACCGTCCGGCTTGAGCCGCCGATCACCCATGATGAAGCCCTGGCCTTTATGCGGGAGAACCCCGGTGTGAAAAGAATGTCTGTATAAGCGACGCATGAAAAAGCCGGCCACCAGGCCGGCTTTTTCATGCGCAGTTGCGGTTTTCGCTGGAGTTTGCTATACTCTGTGTGAGAAGGGAGATGTTCCTGTGCTGTATACTGTTATGGCGTTCCTGCCGTTGGCGTTTTTGATCGTATATGCCCTAAAGACCCGCAAAATGGCAGATGCAATGGTCCTGGCCACTCTGCTGGCCGTGCTGCTGGTCCATCGCCAGCATTTTTTCACTGGGCTGATCGACGCCATGTATACTACACTGGGCAACAGCTCCTATCAGTTTGCACTGTGCAGTATTTTGGGCTTTGGCGGAATGATCTCGCTGTTTCAGGCCTCCGGCGGGCTCATGGGCTTCCGGGATCTGCTGGCGAAGGCGGCCAACACGCCCCGTAAAACGCTGCTGCTGGCGTGGCTGCTGTCTGTGATCATGTTCGTGGACGAGTATCTGAATGCCCTGACTACCACCATCTGCCTGCGGGATGTCTCCGATAAAAACCGTCTGCCCCGGGAGCACCTGGCGGTGCAGACCAACATTATGGCATGCTGCCTGTGCGTGACGGTGCCCTTTACCAGCTGGACGGCCTTCAGCGTGGGCCTGATCTCCGACTTCGGCCTGGGGTTCACGGATTACCTTCAGGCGGTGCCCTTCATGTTTTATCCGCTGGCGATGATGCTGGTAAGTCTGCTGCTGGCGTTGGGCTGGTTTCCGAAAGTGGGCATGCTTCGTCAGGCGTATCACCGGGTGGCCTCCGGCGGCGCAGCCTTTGAGCCGGGAGAAAAGGACGAGAAGCTGGTGGACATTGACGAGGTGGATGAGCACAATGTCTCCTCGGCTTGGAACGCTATTATCCCGCTGGCGGCGCTGGTGGGCGGCACGGTGCTGTTTGACAATGATCTGCTCCACGGTATCATCGTGTGCCTGGTGGTGCAGTTCTTGCTGTATGTGATACAGAAGCGTATGACGGTGGGAGAATACTTTGCCCGATTCTTTTCCGGCGTTAAGGGTATGACCACCATTTCTGTGGTGGTGGGCTTTGGCCTGGTGTTCAGCGACGCCAACCGTACATTGGGGTTGTTTGATATTCTCATCAACGGTATCGGAGGGGCGGTGCCCCGCTGCCTGATCGCGCCGCTGGCGTTTGTGCTGGTGGGATTGACCGTATTTGCCGTAGGTGGCTGCTGGGCGGTAATGACCATCGCTATTCCTGTGTTCATCCCGATGGGACTGGCTGCCGGGGTGGCTGCGCCGCTGATGATCGCCGCGGTGATGAGCGGCGTTACCCTGGGATATAGTCTGTGCTTCTACGCGGACGCGGTGCTGATGACCACCGCCGGCTCGGGCGTTTCCAACTTGACCACCATACGGGCGGCAACGCCCTATGCGCTGGCGGTGGGGGGCCTTTCGGTGATAGCGCTGTTGGTGGCCGGGCTGTGAAAGCAGCGGGCGGAAACAGTAATATTTTTGATAGAAGTATGGTGGTTTACAGGGCGGGGAAATCGTGGTACACTATGCGGGAACGGATATGTGCGCCGTGCGGGGGAAATGCGAGGGAAGGGAGGTGCCGCCATGCTGCGACGGATACGGGAGCTTTTTAACGACGTGTTCCGACAGGCCGATCTTGTCCTGCTGGCGCTGTGCATCGGCACGTCGCTGTTCGGCATACTGATGATCGCCAGCGCCACACGCTATATGCACACAAGCAAGCTGGTGCTGGTACAGGCGGCGGCGCTGTGCATCGGGGCGGTGCTGTATATCGTGGTGTCGCAGGTGGACCTGAACGAGCTGGCGAAGTACTGGAAGTGGATATTCCTGGTGGGCGTGGTGTTCATCCTGCTGCTGGCAACGCCCCTCGGCATTGCCGGGGATACCGGCAACAAGGCATGGCTGGAGTTCCCGTTCCTGCCGGTGAAGGTGCAGCCGGCGGAGATCGTGAAGCTGACGTTTATTATCGTGCTGGCGAAACAGCTCTCGTGGCTGAAGGAGAACCGGGACCTGCGGTCGATTTCCTCCATCGTCATGCTGGCGGCACACTTCGGCGTGATCTTTGCGCTGTACTACAAGATATCCTCCGACATGGGCAGTGCGCTGGTGTTCCTGTTCATCTTCGCGTGTATGTGTTTTGTGGCGGGGGTGGCGCTGCGGTGGTTCCTGATCGGCGGCGGCGCGGCGGGACTGCTGTTCTACGCCATGTGGGACCTGGACCTGCTGGATACCTACATGAAAAACCGGTTCATCGTCCTGTTCGACCACAGCTATGACCCGCTGAACACCGGCTGGCAGCAGACCCGGAGCCTGCTGACACTGGGCGGCGGAAGAATATTCGGGCAGGGGCTGTTTCGCGGCACGCAGACCCAAAGCGAGGCGGCGTCCAGCCTGCCGCACCGGCACACGGATTTTATTTTCTCCGTGATCGGTGAGGAGCTGGGGCTGGTGGGCTGCCTGCTGACGCTGGCGCTGCTGACGGCCATTATACTGCGGTGCCTGTATGTGGCGCGGCACGCCAAGACCCGGCTGGAGGGCTATGCCTGCATCGGCGTGGCCAGTGTCATTATCTTTCAGGTCATCATCAATGTGGGTATGTGCCTGTTCGTGATGCCGGTCATCGGACTGACGCTGCCCTTCATCAGCTACGGCGGCTCGTCGCTGGTGATGCTGTTTGCCTGTATGGGGCTGGTGTCCGGCGTACACGGGCGGGCGAAGCCCGACTGGCTGCGATAGGAAAGACAACAAAAGAACGCCGCGGCTGTGCCGGGGCGTTCTTTGTTTGTTTACACACCGGCGGGCAAAATCGGTTGTAATCAGCGGGGCGCTGTGCTATAATAATGTATCAAATCATGGGGGCACAGGGCCGTTTTTCGCTGTGCCGCCTGAAAGCGAGGGTACGCTTATGAAGATCGTGGTATTGGCGGGCGGACTGTCCACAGAGCGCCAGGTGGCGCTGACCAGCGGCACCGGCGTGTGCAGGGCGCTGCGGGAGAGGGGACACAAGGCCATTCTGGTGGATATGTTTTTGGGGTTGGAGGACTACGAGGGCGCGTTGGAGGATATCTTTGACGCGCCGGACGGCCTGTGCGGCCAGAGCCGGGTGGAGCGCGTGGAGCCGGACCTGGAGGCGGTGCGCCGCAGCCGGAGGGACCAGAGCGCCAGCCTGCTGGGCAAGGACGTGCTGACCGTGTGCCGCATGGCGGACGTGGTATTTCTGGCGCTGCACGGCAGCTGCGGCGAGGACGGCCGCATACAGGCCACGCTGGATCTGCTGGGCGTGCCCTACACCGGATCCGGGTATCTGGGCAGTGGCATGGCCATGGATAAATCCGTGACGAAGCGGATGATGGACTCTCTCGGTATTCGCACGGCTCCGTGGCACGACATCCACTATACCGAGAGCGATATCCCCCGGCTGGCGGAGGAGCTGCCGGTGCCCTGTGCCGTGAAGATCGTCAACGGCGGCAGCTCCATCGGTGTGGCGCTGCCGGACACGAAGGAACAGCTGGAGAAGGCCCTGCGCGACCTGCTGCGCTACGGCGACCATGTGGTGGTGGAGCAGAAGATCAAGGGTCGGGAGATACAGATCGCCGTGCTGGGCGACGGCTATCTGCCGGCGGTGGAGATCATCCCCAAGGGCGCCTATTTCGACTATGAGAGCAAGTATCAGGCCGGCGGCGCGGTGGAGCTGTGCCCCGCGCCTATCACGGACGCGGCGTGGAAGCAGGTGGGGGAGATGGCCCTGAAGCTGCACAAGGGGCTGGGGCTGAGCGTGTACTCCCGTTCGGACTTCATTCTGGACGCGAACGGTCAGGCCTGGTGCCTGGAGATCAACACCCTGCCGGGCATGACGCCTACCAGTCTGGTGCCCCAGGAGGCGGCGCAGGTGGGACTGAACTACGGCGAATTGTGCGAGAAGATCGTGGAGCTGTCGCTGGCGGCGCGAAAGGCGGCGCGGGCATGATGCCGCTGACGGTACAGACCATCTGCGCCGCGGTGGGCGGCACGGTGTTGCAGAGCAGCGGCGCGGCGGTGCGCGACGTGACCACCGACAGCCGCTGCGTGCCGCAGGAAGCGCTGTTCATCCCTCTGGTGGGGGAACGCTTCGACGGCCACGCCTATATCGAAAAGGCACTGGAGGCCGGGGCGGCGGGATGCCTGACGGCAAAGACGCCGGAGGCACTGCTGCCGGGGAAGTTTTACATTCAGGTGCCCGACACGCGGCTGGCGCTGAAGGCGCTGGCCGCCTGGTACCGGGGGCAGTTCCGGCTGCCGGTGGTACAGGTGACCGGCTCCGTGGGCAAGACTACCACCAAGGAGATGATCGCCGCAGTGCTGACGCAGAAATACGAGACGCTGCGGACGGAGGGGAACCTCAACAACGATATCGGCGCGCCGCTGACGCTGCTGCGGCTCATGCCGGAGCACGAGGCGGCGGTGATCGAGACGGGCATGAACCACTTTGGGGAGATACGGTATCTGGGCGAGATGGTACGGCCGGATATCGCCGTTATCACCAACGTGGGCGACGCCCACATCGAAAATCTGGGCAACACACGGCAGGGCATTTTGCAGGCCAAGTGTGAGATATTTGAAAATCTGACCCCGGAGGGCGTCGCGGTGCTCAACGGCGACGACGAGCTGCTGAACACGGTGACGCTGCCACAGATCATCCTGCGCTGCGGCGAGGGCGAGCACTGCGATGTCCGCGTTACGGACATCGACGACCGGGGGCTGGAGGGCGTGGCCTGCACCGTGACCACGGGACAGGCGGCCTATCGGCTGGAGACGGCGGCGCCGGGGCGGCACATGGTCTATCCCATGGCCATGGCGGCGGCCATCGGCGAGTACCTTGGCGAGACCAAAGAGGAGATCGAGCGCGGTGTCGCGGCTTATGAGCCCGCGGGCTCACGCATGCACGTCATCACGTTCTCTGAAAACCGCCGCCTGCTCGACGACTGCTACAACGCCAATCCGCAGTCCATGGCGGAGGGCATCCGTATGCTGGCTGCCAGCCGGCAGAAAAAGCGCCTGGCGGTGCTGGGCGACATGGGTGAGTTGGGCGCGCTGACGGCCCAGGCCCACCGGGATATGGGAACGCTGTGCCGGGAGTTGGGCATCGAGACCGTGGCGGTGGGGGAGAAGATGAAGGCCCTGACCGAGACAGATCCGGAGGCGCAGTGGTTCGCCGGCGTGGAGGAGGCACTGCCCGCTGTACGGGCGCGGTTCACGCCGGGGACGGCGGTGCTGGTGAAGGCGTCCCGCGCCATGCATTTTGAGAACATCGTAAAGGAATTAGAGAAAGAGTAAATGGTCGACATTCGCGTTACAGGGCTGGTGAAGTCCTTTGATCTGGAAAAGAGAATACTGGACGGACTGAGCTTTCAGGTGGACAGCGGGGAGCGCGTGGGACTGCTGGGGCGGAACGGCGCCGGAAAGACCACGGTGTTCCGTATGCTCACCGGGGAGCTGGAGCCGGACGAGGGAGAGGTACAGATCGCCGCCGGCCGGCGGGTGGGACTGATCTCGCAGATCCCCGTGTATCCGGAGGGGTACACGGTGGAGGACGTTTTGCAGACGGCCTTCGCGCGGATGTTTCGGATGAAGGACGAGATGGATGCGCTGGCCCTGCGGATGGAGCAGGGGGACAGCGGCGCGGATACGCTGCGGCGGTACGGCGAGCTGAACGCCAAATTCGAGGGACTGGGCGGCTGGGACACGGAGACGGCGGTGAACAAGGTGGCCAACGGCCTGAGCATCCCGAGGGAAATGCGGCAGCGGGAATTCGCGTGTTTGTCCGGCGGAGAGAAGACCCGGGTGAACCTGGGACGGCTCATTCTGGAGGATACGGACATCCTGCTGCTGGACGAGCCCACGAACCATCTGGACATGGAGTCCATCACCGCACTGAACAACGGTCTGATCAAGTTCCCCGGTGTGGCACTGTTCTCCTGTCATGACCACCAGTTCGTACAGACCACTGCCAACCGTATCATCGAGATTCTGCCGAATGGCAGTCTGGTAGACAAGATCACTACCTACGATGAGTATCTGGCAAGCGATGAAATGGCAAGAAAGCGTACTGTATTCACCGCACAGACCGAAGACGACGAGAACTAAGACGAATAAAATGGATGCCGGTGCTGCCGACATCCATTTTGTTAATTTTCCAATTCTGTTTCGTTTAATGATCTCCACTAAAATATGTAATATTTACAAACACTGTCTCTATACGCAAAAACCAGCTCTATGTATGTTAATGCGGACCAGTCCCCAAAAATAATCTCAGAAAGGATAGAAATATGGTAGATCTTCATGTACATTCCACCTGTTCCGACGGTACCTTTACCCCGGAAGAATTAGTTGATTATGCAATTCAAAAAGGCTTAACCGCCTTCGCTCTCACCGATCACGATACGGTAAACGGACTGGACCGGGCGATCCGATATGCGGAGGAACTGCGGCAGGCTCAGGCGGCCGGTTCCTCCCTTCCAGCTGCTTCCGTGTCTGACGCTGACGCCTCCATGCCTCAGGTGCCGGAAGTGATCCCCGGTATCGAGCTATCCACGGAATATCAGGGCAAAGATATCCATATGGTTGGCCTTTTCATTGATTACCGCCAGCCGGAGTTTGCCCATTATTTAGAAGATTTCATTCGTTCCCGCGAGAACCGCAATGAAAAAATGTGTGCGCTTCTCAGAGAGCATGACATTGACATTACTTACGAGGCACTTCTGGCGGAATTCCCCGGTGCGGTTATCACCAGAGCTCATTTTGCAAGATATCTCCTCTCCCACGGCTATATCCAGAGCATGAAGGAAGCATTTGACCGCTACGTAGGCGATCACTGTCCCTGCTTTGTTCCGAGGGAAAAGGTGACACCCGCTCAGGCTGTGGAACTGATCCTAGGGGCCGGCGGCGTACCGGTGCTGGCACATCCGATCCTCTATCACATGGGCGATGATCGTCTGGATACTCTCGTAGCGGAATTGAAAAAGATCGGCCTCGTGGGCATCGAAGCCATTTACAGCACCTACAATACCGCCGAGGAACGCCAGATCCGCGGACTTGCCTCCAAATATGATCTGCAGATCAGCGGCGGCTCCGACTTCCACGGTGCCAATAAGCCCAAGATCGACCTCGGCACCGGCTGGGGCAAGCTGTATGTGCCGGATGAAGTGCTGGAAAATCTGCGCCCGGAAAAGAAATAAATTGAAAGTTACGCGGGCAATGAGCCGCGCATAGGCATAGTGAGGACAGCGATGGGCGCTTGCGCACAAATCGCTGTCTTTACTTTTGCCTATGCGGCGAACGCCCTCCTGTGCCTCTATTCCGTCGCAGCGTGGGCACAGGAGATAGGAACAAGCTTCTCTGTGCCCTTCTTCCGCCTCAGCGTGGGCACAGATGACAGGAGCAAGCTTCTCTGTACCCTTCTTCCGCCTCAGCGTGGGCACAGATGACAGGAGCAAGCTTCTCTGTACCCTTCTTCCGCCTCAGCGTGGGCACAGATGACAGGAGCAAGCTTCTCTGTACCC
>OICM01000599.1_pt1 | contig 12365 bp, 8 predicted proteins | sample 1581311 | NCBI WGS metagenome assembly OICM01 (sample SAMEA3882539, study PRJEB24775) | human gut metagenome | biome: human-associated habitat; feature: intestine environment; material: feces | place: Netherlands | collected 2009/2010 | reverse complement strand
CGGCAGCATCGCCGACCGCGCCGGCGTGAACGGCGGCACCGCCCGGCTGACCATCAACAACTGCTACTACCTGGACAGCAGCGCCGCGATCTCCTTCAACAGCCTCCCCACCTTCTACGGCAAGTCTACCCAGTCCAATGGACAGTACACCTACTACTCCCTGGCCACCCTGCTGAGCACCGATACCGCGCGGATGAATATGCTCCGTGGCGATCTGAGCTATCTGTCCAAGTACACCTGGAACACCGGCAGCAGCCCCTACAACATCAACGGTCTGAGGGCCCTGAGCTACGAGCAGATGTCCGGCCGTGCGGACATCGACGGAAAGCGCTTCACCGCGCTGCTGAACGGCGGCAGCGACGACGGCAGCTTCCACTGGGTCACCACGGAGGAAAACGGCCAGTCGGCCCACGGCAAATACAGCTTCCCCGGCAGCGCGGCAGCCCTCCGCGGACAGGACTACCCCTTCCCCACAGTATTGACCCAGGGCACCGCCTGCCTGCACTACGGCGAATGGCCCTCCCGCGGCCTGTACTGGAGCAGCGGCGTCCTTTCGCTGGACCGTATCACCACCCCCAGCGTCACACTGTCGCTGCACTTCACCCAGGACACCGACGCTGACGCCGTCCCCGTCATCACCTGCTCCCGCGAGGGCATCGTGGCGGTCTCCGAGCCGCAGGCACAGACGCCCCCGGCAGACGTCCGGCACAGCTACGCCGTGACCCTCACCGGCCTGTCGGTCGGCTCTACCGAGGTCTTCGCCACGCTGGGTGGCTATACCGCCCGACTGCTGGTGAGCGTCACCTCCACGCTGGACATCTCCGTGGACGGCCTGCCCGGCGATGACTTCTTCGTCGGTGACCCCTGTAATTTAACGCTCACCGCCCGCGACAGCCGCGGCAGCGCACTGGATGTCGAATGGACAGTCACGCCCCAGCACGGCAACAGTGTCCTCACGGCCTCTGTTCCCGTTACCAAGGCCGACCGTACGGCCTCTGTCACCCTCACCGCCACCGGTGAGGGCGAGGACCGCACCATGGTCACCGCCACCTACACCGCCCCCGGCGGCGAGACCTTCACCAGCCAGCTGCCCCTTGTGCTTCCCGTCCGTATGCAGGGCGTGCTGGGCATCGCCAATACCTCTGACCCGGAAACACCGGCCTATAAGCAGGGCATTATGACCCGCGCGGGCGACACCTTCCTGGCCGACACCTCGGCTCCCCTCTACAACGGCGCCCCCTACACCGCCGCCCCCGCCTACACCGGCGCGTCGCTGTACCTGTACGGCCAGGGCAGCGCCGCGGACCTGACGGCCGCCAACGAGGACGGAAGCTATCGCTTCACCCTTTCTGCCGCCGTCGTCACCGTGGGCGCCGGCACCGACGCCGTGACTTACGACGCCCTCTCCGGCACGGCGGATTACCGCATCATAGAGGGCCCGCCCCAGAGCCTGACGGACACCCTGTTCACCGTCCGGCCCCTGACCGTCAAGGGTAGGCAGCCCGGCTCCGTGACGCTCACTGTCACCCTCATGGACACCGAAGGCCACGCCTTCACCCTGTCCATTCCCTACACCCTGACGGAGGAGGACACCCGGGTGACCGCCACCCTCCGGGTGGATGAGCAGGCGCTCACCCTGTCTGTCCCCTACGGCACAGCACCGGCGGCAGAAGCCCTGTCCCAGCTTCTGACGGACAACGGCATCTCCCCGGACACCATCGACAGCTGGACCCCGGACATCACCCAGCCGCTGTATGCCGACACGGCCTTCACCGCCGTGCGTAAAGCGACGGACAGCGGCGGTGCCCCCACCGTCCCGGACGCCGATACCCCCGCTTCCGGCAGCAAGGACCCGGAGGACACGCCCTCCGACGATCCATCCGCCCCGGACAGCAGCTCCGGCACCGATCCCACGCCCGAGCCGTCACCGGACACCCTTCCATGACCCACCGCAGAAAGGAGGCCCTCCCGTGCACAAACTGAAAAACCAACAGGGTGCCACGCTGATGATGGCCCTCCTTCTGCTGCTGGCCGCCAGTATGGTCAGCGCGGTGATCCTCACCGCCGCCACCTCCTCGGCCCGCCGTCTGGAGAATGACCGGGCTGCCCGACAGGCGTATCTGACGGTCAGCTCCGCGGCCCGTCTGCTGCGTGATGATATCCTGAACGCCTCCTTTGTCCAGGAGACGGTGAAGACCACCTATACCAATGACACCTCCACCGAAACGAGCCGCGAAACGACCTCGCCCACCGGGTTTACGGCCGCATGGCTCAAGGCCGGCAAGGCCGCCGTGGACAGGGACAGCGGCAAAAGCTTTACCGACACCATCACCCTATCCGTGGACGGGCTGGACGATGTCTCCGCCGTCTTTACCATGGCGCCCAATTACGACATCACCATCGTCCTGCACCTGGCCGACGGCGGCGACAGTGACTGCCGCCTGGTGCTGACGCTCCGCGAAAACAAGGCCGACCCCGCTGTCAGCACCGTCAGCGGCGGCGGTCTCTGGGTCCGCGATGTCACCACGACCACAACAACGATCTCCTGGTCGCCGGACAACGCCACCATCGAAAAGGAGGCGGTCGTATCAAAAAGCTGAACAGCACCCGCGGCGAAACACTGGTAGAGACGCTGGTCTCCATCCTGATCATCGTACTGACCTTCGTATTTCTGACCACCGCCGCCGTTTCCGCCGCCAAGATCAACGCTAAGGTCCGTTCCGCCGACATCTCCTTCCACTACAGCAGCGCGGTGTCGAACGGCACCGCTGCCCTGACCGCCTCCGGCGGCGGCACCCGCAGCGGCCGCACCACCGTGCAGGTCTATGAGGACAACGGCTGCCTCTATTACGAGGAGGTCACGCCATGAACAAGCTTCGTGACCGCCGCGGCTTCACCCTGACGGAACTGCTGTGCGCCGTTCTCATCGTCCTGCTCGTCAGCGCCCTGCTGACCGTGGGCATCCGCTTCGCCGGCCGCACCTACAACAGCTCCATGCAGCTGTCCGAGGCCCAGGAGCTGTGCTCCACCCTTACCAGCGTTATCAGCGACAAGCTGCGCTTCTGCGGCACCGTGACCCCCGGCGCGGACGGCAGCCTGGACCACATCTTCATTCAGGACCTGGGCAGCGTGGAGGGCGAGGGCGCCGCCTTTCAGGTGGATGCCGACGGCCAGCTCACCCTGGGCAGCACCAAGCTGCTCAGCAGCGCCGCCTATCCCCGGGGTCTTCGGGTCCGCGATGTCAGTCTGCGCTACGACAGTGCTTCGGGCATCTTTACCGTGACCCTTCAGGTGGGCACTGTCGACAGCACCCTGGCCGAGACAGACTTCGAGGTCCGGCGCTTAAATCACACATGAAAAAGAGCACCCCCGGAGGGGTGCTTTTCTTCACTTCTTAAAGCTGTCCTTCAGCGACACACTGCGGTTGAACACCATGTGCTCCGCGGAGCTGTCGCGGTTGTCCAGGCAGAAATAGCCCACACGCATGAACTGGAACGTGGGCGCGTTGACGCCGGTGCGGTCGGCCTGCTTGTCGAACGCCTCCGCCACCTTCCGCATCTCCGGCTCCACCTTGCAGCCGGTGAGCACCGTAAGGCTCTCCGGGTTCAGGCAGTCCAGGAAGTCCTTGTCCAGGCCGTCGGGCTGCTCGTCGGAAAACAGATTGTCGTACAGCCGGACCTCCGCGTCCATGCAGTTCTCCGCGTCCACCCAGTGGAGCGTGGCACCCTTGACCTTGCGGCCGTCGGCGGGATCACCGCCGCTGGACTCCGGATCATAGGTGCACAGCACTTCGGTGACGTTGCCGTCCGCGTCCTTCACACAGCCGGTACACTGCACCAGATACGCGCCCTTCAGGCGGCACTCCGGACCGTTGGGGGTCAGTCGCTTGTACTTGGGCACCGGGACCTCCATAAAGTCCTCCGCCTCGATCCACAGATGGCGCGAGAAGGTGATCTCATGGGTGCCCTGCGCCGGGTCGGTGGGGTTGTTCTCCACCGTGAATACCTCGCTCTTGCCCTCGGGATAGTTGGTCACCGTCAGCTTCACCGGATGCAGCACCGCCATAGTGCGCTCGGCGGTGGCGTTCAGATCCTCCCGCAGGCAGTGCTCCAGCGTGCCGTACTCGATGACGCTGGGGGTCTTGCCCACACCGATCATCTCGCAGAAATTGCGGATGGAGGCGGCGGTGTAGCCCCGGCGGCGCAGGCCGCACAGGGTGGGCATCCGGGGATCGTCCCAGCCGGAAACATAGTGCTCCTCCACCAGCTTGCGGAGCTTCCGCTTGGACATGACGGTGTGGTCGATGTTCAGGCGGGCAAACTCAATCTGCCGGGGCTTGTGGTAGGGGATGGAGACGTTGTTCACCACCCAGTCGTACAGGGGACGGTGCTCCTCATACTCCAGGGAGCACAGGCTGTGGGTGATGCCCTCCAGCGCGTCCTGAATGGGATGGGCGAAGTCGTACATGGGGTAGATGCACCACTTGTTGCCCTGACGGTGATGCTCGGCGTATTTGATGCGGTAGATGGCCGGGTCACGCATATTCATGTTGGGGCTTGCCAGATCGATCTTGGCACGCAGGGTCTTTTCGCCCTCCTTGAACTCACCGGCACGCATCCGGCGGAACAGGTCCAGATTCTCCTCCGGGCTGCGGTCGCGCCACGGAGAGGGGCGGGAGGGCTTGCCGGCATCGGAGCCGCGGTACTCGCGCATCTCCTCGCGGGTCAGGTCATCCACATAAGCCTTGCCCTCGGTGATGAGCTTCTCGGCGTACTCATAGCACTTATCAAAGTAATCGCTGCCGTAGAAGATGCCGCCGTTGGGGTCGGCACCCAGCCAGTGCAGATCCTCGATGATACTGTTGACATACTCCTCGCCTTCGCGGGCGGGGTTGGTGTCGTCCAGACGCAGGTTGAATTTGCCGCCGTACTGGTTGGCAATGGACCAGTTGATATAAATGGCCTTGGCGCTGCCGATGTGCAGATAGCCATTGGGCTCCGGCGGGAAGCGGGTGTGGATCTGCTGCACCTTGCCCTCGGCAAGGTCGGCATCGATGATATCTGTCAGAAAGTTTTTATCAGCCATATAGGTTCCCCCTGTCAGGGCACAGCGTGCCCCCTTTTACTCATAATACTATATAATACACTATTTTGCGTTTTTCTTCAAGTACGGAGTTGCACGGAACACGGGGGCAATCCTCTGAATAAAGGCTTCCCCCGGTCGGGGGAAGCCTTTATTGGAAAATGGATGAAAAAAGGATACAAAGCGGTCTTAGTTGAAGGAGCGGAAGCCCTTGCCGATGATCTCGCTGGAGTTGACGATGGTGATAAAGCTGTGCGGGTCGTTCTCCCGCAGGAAGTTGCGCAGCTGCAAAGCCTGACGGCGGGTGAGCACGGTCACCAGCACGCTGAGCTCGTGGTGGGTGTAGGCACCGTAGGCCTTTTCCACCGTGGCGGAGCGGTTCATGTCGTGGATGATGAAGTCCAGAATGGGCTGTGGGTTCGCGGTCATAATGGTGCACACCTTGCGCAGACGGATGTTTTCAATGGCACCGTCCACCACAAAGGACTTGCCGATGAGGCCAAGGATACAGTACAGGCCGGTGCCCATGCCGAACCGCACGGCGGCCGCCAGAACGATGAGGATATCGCTGACCATCAGCGCTTTGCCGATCTCCATGGAGGTGTACTTGGCAAGGATCAGCGCCACGATGTCGGTGCCGCCGGTGGAAGCACCGATATCAAACACGATGGCAGCGCCCAGTGCGGGCAGGAACACCGCGAACACCAGATCCAGCATGGCATCGCCGCTCAGGGAGACGCCGGAGGGGTACAGCCACTCGCAGCCGGACACGAAAAAGGAGAGCGCAAAGGAGGAGTAGATCGTCCAGCCCATGCACTTGATGCCCAAAAAGATAAAGCCCAGCACCACCAGCACCAAGTTGATGATCCACATAAAGCCGCCCACATTGATCCGGGGGAACAGGTCTGCCAGCAGGATGGACAGGCCGGAGGTGCCGCCGAAAGCAAAGTGGTTGGGATTTTTAAAATATACGATGCCCACTGCCGTAAGCACAAGACCGAGGTTCAGCAGGGCAAAGAAATTTAGATCCTTCAGCAGATTCTCGCGGCTGAAGGCTTCTTTTAAACCATTCATGGGTTTCCTCCATCAAAAAATACAGTGATTTGGCCTGAATGCCATGCAAAAATATACTCTCCTTATACGGGGAAGTCAAGGGATAACGGAGAAGTTATAGAAAAAGACGGAAAACAACCGATAAAAGGTGAAAAAACAGGAATATCCGGCGCATTTTGGACGTAAAAGGGCAAAACAAAGCGCCGCCCGCAGACGGCATTGTCTGCGGGCGGCGCGGAGATTCAGTTCAGGAAAAGGGGAAAGCGCTTACAGGTTGAAGTAACGCTTTGCGTTGTCGAAGCAGATGCCCTTGACGATCTTCTCCAGAGCCTTCTCATCGTTGGGATACTCGCCATCCTCGACCCACTGGCCGATGATGTTGCACAGGATGCGGCGGAAGTAATCGTGACGGGTGTAGCTCAGGAAGCTGCGGCTGTCGGTCAGCATACCCACAAAGTTGCCCAGCAGGCCAAGGCTTGCCAGACGGATCATCTGATCCTCCATGCCGATCTTGTGGTCGTTGAACCACCATGCAGAACCGTGCTGGATCTTGCCCGGCACCTCGCTGTTCTGGAAGCAGCCCAGAATGGTGCCGATCTGTGCATCGTCGGCGGGGTTCAGGCTGTAAATGATGGTCTTGGGGCACTCGTCGGTGTCGTTCAGGGCGCTGAGCAGCTGTGCGATCTCGCCGCCGCAGGTGGCGGTGTTGATCATGTCAAAGCCGGTGTCGGGGCCCAGCAGGCTGTTCATCTTGCGGTTCACGCCGCGCAGGCAGTTGTAGTGGATCTGCATGGCAATGCCCAGACGATGGTACTGCTTGCCCAGATGGATCAGGATGTAGGTCTGGTACTTCTCAGCCTCTTCCACGGTGCAGCTCTCGCCCTTCATCACCTTCTGGTAGATGGCGTTCACCTCGTCCTTGGTGGCCTCACGGTAGGGAACATAATCCAGACCGTGGTCGGAAGCGCGGCAGCCCATCTCGGCAAAGAACTCGATGCGCTTGGTCAGGGCATCGGTCACGCAGTCGATGCAGGCCAGCTTTTCCTTGCCCACAACGGCAGCCAGCTTAGCCATGTACTCAGCAAAGCCGGGCTTGTTGATGTTGATGGCCTTATCAGGACGGAAGGAGGGAGCCACAGTGAACTTGATGGTTGGATCTTCTTTGATCTTCTTGTGCCAGTACAGGTCGTCGATGGGGTCATCGGTGGTGCCGATGAAAGCCACGTTGCTCTGCTCGATCAGGCCGCGGACGGTCAGTTTGGGATCGTGCTGCAGCTTGTCGTTGCACAGGTTCCACACTTCCTCAGCGGTGTCGCCGTTCAGCACGCCGTCGTAGCCAAAGAAAACGTGCAGCTCCAGATTGGTCCAGTGGTACATGGGGTTGCCGATGGCCATGGGCAGAGCCTCGGCAAACTTCTGGAAGCGCTCGCGGTCGGGCTTGTCACCGGTGATGTACTCCTCGGGCACGCCGTTGGAACGCATCACGCGCCACTTATAATGATCGCCGAAGTAGCTGCCGTCCGGGTTGCGGCCGCCCAGCCACACCTGAGCGATGTTCTCAAAGCGGCGGTTCTCGTAGATCTCGCGGGGAGGAATATGGCAGTGATAGTCGCAGATGGGCATAGCAGCTGCATAGTCGTGATACAGATGCTGTGCGGTAGCAGACTGGAGCATGAAGTCCTTATCCATAAATGCTTTCATGGGATTTTAACTCCTTTTCTCTGATGAATTTGTTAAAATTTAGACAAAAACGGGCATGAAATTGCACCTGCTTGGAACGGGCAGGCTGCCTTATTCTTAGTATACCGGAAAATGCCGATGTATACAACTGAAAAACTGCCAAAATTTCACCCTTGGAATTGTACAAACCGCTGGAAATGCGCTGAATGGCCATTTTTGGACTAAAAACATTGCACAAAACACTTGACTTCTTTGTATACAACAGCATAAAATAGGAGCAGAAGATGGCAGGGAAAACGAGAGCCTGCCATGCAAAGCAAGTTTATAAAGGAGATCAATAAGATGGAAACTTTGAACTACAAGGTTCTGGAAGGCACTGGCTACAACGGCTACATCCTGAAGGATGCTCCCGTTAAGGTAATGCAGTTTGGCGAGGGCAACTTCCTGCGCGCTTTCGTGGATTATTTCTACGATATTGCAAACGAGAAGGCCGGCTACAACGGCAAGGTCAAGCTGGTGCAGCCCATCGGCAACTTCCCCCAGATGGCAGACTGGATCAACGAGCAGGAGGGTCTGTACACCCTGTACCTGCGCGGCAGCGAAAAGGGCCAGAAGGTGGACGCAAAGCGGGTGATCTCCTGCGTGTCTGACTGCGTGTGCCCCTACATCAATGGCAAGTGGGACGAAGTTCTGGCTCTGGCTCGCTCTGAGGATCTGGAAACTGTTGTATCCAACACCACCGAGGCCGGCATTGCCTACACCAAGGGCGACAGCCAGTTCGATCAGGTTCCCCCCAACAGCTTCCCCGCAAAGCTGACCCGCGTGCTGTTCGAGCGCTACAAGGCCTTCAACGGCGCTGCCGATAAGGGTCTGGTCATCCTGAGCTGCGAGCTGATCGACAACAACGGCAAGGAGCTGCAGAAGTGCTGCAACAACTACGCTAAGGATTGGGATCTGGAGCCCGCTTTCATCGACTGGATGAACACCGCCAACACCTTCTGCTCCACTCTGGTGGACCGCATCGTTCCGGGCCGCATCCGTGACCCGCAGGAGCTGGCCGCTCTGGAAGAGGCCAACGGCTACCACGATGCCGCTCTGGACGTGGGCGAAGTGTTCGGCGTCTGGGTCATCGAGGGCCCCGCAGGTCTGGAGGACAAGCTGCCGTTCAAGAAGGCCGGCGTCAACGTCATGGTCGTGCCCGACGTTACCCCCTACAAGAAGCGCAAGGTCCGCATCCTGAACGGTGCACACACCGGCTTCGTGCTGGGCGCTTATCTGGCAGGCTTTGATATCGTCCGTGACTGCATGCACAACGATACCGTGCGCGGCTTTATGAACAAGATGCTGCACGAGGAGATCATCCCCACCCTGCCGCTGGACAAGAAGGATCTGGAGGACTTTGCCTCTGCTGTTGAGGACCGCTTCAACAACCCCTTCGTCAACCACGAGCTGATGAGCATCTCCCTGAACTCCACCTCTAAGTGGAAGGCCCGCAATATGCCCTCCTTCCTCGCTTACATCGAGGAGCAGAAGCAGCTGCCCAAGTGCCTGACCATGTCTCTGGCAGCCTACATCGCCTTCTACTCCAACGATATTCAGGAGCGCACCGCTGACGGCCTGATCTGCAAGCGCCCCGCAGGCAACACCTACAAGATCCAGGACGACGCATGGGCTCTGGACTTCTACTACGCACACAAGGACGACACCGCTGCGCAGCTGGTGCATGCTGTGCTGACCAACACCCAGATGTGGGATCAGGATCTGACCAAGATCGAGGGTCTGGAGGCCGCTGTGCTGGCAGATCTGGAAATGATCCGCACCCAGGGTGCCGAGGCTGCTTACAAGAGCTGCCTGTAAGCTGAAAAATCAACCTACCCGCACAACAAAGGGCTGCTGCTTTGGGCAGCAGCCCTTTGTGCGATACGATAAGGAGAACAACTATGCCGCAGGCAATTCATATCAGCCCCATCGACAATGTGGTCGTTGCCCTGCACCCCATTGCCAAGGGCACGCTGGTGGAGGTGGACGGCCTTGCCGTCACCGCACTGGAGGATATCCCGCAGGGTCACAAGATGGCAGTCAAGCCCATTAAGAACGGAGAGAACGTCATCAAGTACGGCTTCCCCATCGGTCATGCCACCGCAGACGCCGCCCCCGGCACCTGGATGCACACCCATAATGTGCACACCAACCTGTCCGGCGAGGTGGAGTACAGCTACAACCCCGCCCCGGATCTGGCTCCGCTGCCTAAGGTCGAGCCGGAGACCTTTATGGGCTTCCGCCGCAAGGATGGCCGCGCCGCCATCCGCAACGAGATCTGGATCATCCCCACCGTGGGCTGCGTGAACGATATCGCCAAGAAGATGGTTGCCGACAATCAGGATCTGGTCACCGGCTCCATCGAGGGTCTGTACACCTTCACCCATCCCTTCGGCTGCAGCCAGACCGGTCACGACCATGCACAGACCCGCAAGCTGCTGGCTGCGCTGGTGCGCCACCCCAATGCCGCCGCCGTTCTGGTGCTGCATCTGGGCTGCGAGAACCTGCAGCACGATCAGTTCGTGGAGGAGCTGGGTGAGTACGACCACGACCGCGTCAAGTTCCTGACCTGTCAGGACGTGGAGGACGAGTTTGCCGCCGCCCGCGATATCCTGAAACAGCTGGCTGCCTACGCCGGGCAGTTCAAGCGCCAGCCCATCCCCGTGTCTGAGCTGGTGGTGGGCATGAAGTGCGGCGGCTCGGATGGCCTGTCCGGCATCACCGCCAACCCCACCATCGGCCGCTTCTCCGACATGATGGGTCAGCGCGGCGGCTCTACCGTGCTGACCGAGGTGCCCGAGATGTTCGGTGCAGAGGGCTTCCTGATGGATCGCTGCATCAACAAGGAAGTGTTCGTCAAGGCCGAGCACATGATCAACGGCTTTAAGGATTACTTCATCAGCCACAACGAGGTGGTGTACGATAACCCCTCTCCGGGCAACAAGGCCGGCGGCATCACCACGCTGGAGGATAAGAGCTGCGGCTGCGTGCAGAAGGGCGGCACCGCCCCCATTATGGACGTCATCGGCTACGGCGACCCCGTGGTGACCAAGGGCCTGAATATGCTCTACGGCCCCGGCAACGATCTGGTTTCTGCCACCGCCATGACGGCAGCAGGCGCACATCTGATCCTGTTCTCCACCGGCCGTGGCACCCCGTTCTCCGCTCCGGCCCCCACCCTGAAGATCTCCACCAACACCCCGCTGGCAGAGAAGAAGGGCGGCTGGATCGATTTCAACACCGGTGTCATCGCAGACGGTGAAAAGACCATCGACGAGGCTGCAAAGGATCTGCTGGATCTGGTCATCCGCGTGGCCAGCGGCGAGCAGACCAAGGCGGAAAAGCACGGCTTCCGCGAGATCTCCATCTTCAAGGACGGCGTGGTTCTGTAACTGAAAAAGGGCTGCTGTACGGCAAAAAGCGGTACGGCGGCCTTTTTGTGCATGAAAACGGAAAGGAAGTGTTTTATATGATGGGTACAAATGGCGCAGTATTGTTTTCTCTGCTGATCTATGCAGCGCTGCTCTACGGTGCGGTGCGGCTGATCAAGTATTTTATCCGCTATGGCATCGATTACTACTTCCAGAAGTTAAAGGAACAGCAGCCGGAACAGGACGAGCACAAGGAATGACCCGCCGGGGCGACCCGGCGGCAATAATAGGAGGCTTTTACTTATGAATCAGATCACCACCCGGTACATCACCGAGAACGGCGCCTGCTACGAGCAGTACGTCATCACCGACCCCGAGGCAAAGACCGCCCTCACCATCACCCCCGAGCGCGGCGGTATGATCACCAGCTTTACGCTGGACGGCGAGGAGTTCGTCTGGACCCGCCGCCCCAATTTCTCCGAGTGCAACCGTCCCCGCTTTGGCGTGCCGGTGCTGTTCCCCAGCTGCGGCAACCCGGATAACGGCGTGCACATCTTTGACGGCAAGGCTTACCCCATGGAGACCCACGGCTTTGCCGACCTGTGCGCATGGGAAGTGGACAGTGTTGGCCCGGACGGCGTGACGCTGGCACTGGAGTCCACCCCGCTGACCAAGTTCCTCTATCCCTTCGATTTCACTGTGCTGATGAACTATAACCTTGAGGGCAACACTGCCGCCATCAACATGACTGTGATCAACGAGGGCGACACCAACATGCCCTTCAGCTTCGGCTTCCACCCCTACTTCAAGGCTTCCAAGCTGGAGAATGTGGACTTCGATATCAAGTGCGCCACCTGTTCCGAGAGCGCCAAGGGCGAGCAGCCCGCTGCCCCGGAAAAGATCACCCTCACCCGCAAGGAAGGTGCTGACAACAGCGTGCGCCTGCTGACCGGCGTGCAGTTCCCCATGACCCTCACCGACAGCGGCAACGGCCACAAGGTGACTGTGGACGCAGACGACAGCTTCGACCACGCCGTGCTGTGGCAGCAGGATGCCGAGAGCTTTGTGTGCATGGAGCCGTGGAACGGCTGGGCCAACAGCGTCAACGAGGAAGGCCGGCACGAAGTGCTGGAGCCGGAC
>OICM01000595.1_pt1 | contig 12447 bp, 12 predicted proteins | sample 1581311 | NCBI WGS metagenome assembly OICM01 (sample SAMEA3882539, study PRJEB24775) | human gut metagenome | biome: human-associated habitat; feature: intestine environment; material: feces | place: Netherlands | collected 2009/2010 | reverse complement strand
CGTCATCATGAAATACGGATTGCCGAGCAGGGCAGGAATGCCCACCACCGGAGCCTGCATCTGGGCGAGGAAAGAGCCGCAGCTGTTGCCCAGAAGCAAGTCGGGCTGTTCCCGGTCGATGATGGAGCGAATCTCCTCCAATGCCTCCTTGGGGTGCAATGGCAGGTCGGGAGTCAGCACCACCGCCGTCCCCTCAAACGCCTCTTTCAAGGCTCTCGCCATCGGACAGCTGCCCGTGGCGAAGAATCCGTGTAGGAATAATATCTTCTTCATGCTCTATTCTTCAATGTCTTGTTTACTTTGTGTCTCTTTTCTTGATTGGTCCGGAGTGGTTGCCTCTGTTGAGCTTGATTCCGTGCTTGTTGAGAATGCGGAATACGGAACTTCTGCTTCTGAATCCGCTGGCTCTCCAGATTTCATCTATCGGATGTCCTGCAACATAGAGGTTTACTACAGTCTTCTCTCTGTCGAGCTTCTGCATCTTGCTGGCAGAAACTGGAGGCAGGGACACGATCATCTTTTCCTGCAGCTTGATTACATGCTCTGCTGATTTCCTGAGAGCAAGGACTTCGTCGGGCAGGGAACCCATCATTACCAATACGTCAGATGGCTTGGTTTCCGGAAACAGGATGTTGCTGGAGTCAATCCGGTCGTGGATGCTGATGATGCGAATGACCTTGACCCGGCAGAATTCCAGGAATATTGCCAGTTCACGACTGCCACGCAAGGCGTTGGAAAATTTCGGAATCACGAGTTCATCGCCTCTTTGCAATGCTGCCATCAGTTGTTTCCACAGCGGTCTGTGGCGTTCGTTATCATCACTTTCTTCGATGATTCTTACACAACCGAACTCGTTCATCCATTTGCGGTCTTCTTCCAGTTTGTCATACTGGGATGTAGCCATGATGTAGCCTACTTTTGCCATATCAAAATGTTTTATTGACTGATAACTTGATAGTTATGCGCCTTTTTACGGCAGGATAACACCTGCTCAGGCACGATTCTTCTGCAAAGATACGAATTATATTCAGAAATGGATTCATACTGCCTGGTTTTGTTGGTTCAGCAGACTTGATTTAACCTAATTTATAAATTAGGAGCCCTCCTGCAAGAATCATACTGCAAAGAGTATGAAACATAAAATTACATAAAGTCTGATTGTAGTGTCGTTAATGTGGAATTTTATCTGTATCTTTGCACGCAAAATTTTCAATTACATGCCAATGGATAATAGGAATACAATACAGTTGAACAGTTTTGTCGGTTGCCTCGGTAACTCTTCAGCAACAGGTCTCAAAAACCAAATGAAAGAAAGTAAAGCAAGTGAAAGAAAAACAACTCAGCAGAGTTTATTCTTTCACTTGCTTTTTTTATGTGCCTTACTCATGATCACTTCATGCAGTGGAAGTCGTCAATATGATTTCAAGTCTTCTGAAGATGCCTTGAAACAATACCAGGCTTTCTTTCAAACAATGAAAGGGCATTCAGACTCTGATGCAGAGCATCTTGCAGACTTCATCAACCAGTGGCACGAGTATGGAGACACCGTCTTGAACTACATCAGGAAGGATCCTTCGTTCAATGCGCACAGTGGGCTTTCCATGAAGTACGATTTGATTTCAGACTCCATCCGCACAGAACTGCTGGGGATGACTGGCAACTGTACTTTGAGCGATGTGGCTTATGTGAAGCTCCACACCTCTTTATATAAGGACAACAAGGAACTCGGCTCTCTGAAGGAAAATGCCATCAAGTTCTTCGCCACCTTGGATCAATCGTCTGCCTACGACTTGGAAGTTCACAAAGCCTTGGTCAACTATTCAAAGTTCCTTTTGGGCACTAAGTCGCATGGCATCAAGTCAAGAAAGGAACTCGTGGCATTCCTGCATGAGGAAGACCGCCATTTCCGCACGTTCCTCGCCCATATCGACGAATGCTCATCCATCGGAATGACGGAAATCACCAACCATACGGCAGACATCTGTTCTGCCATCTACAAATCCGCTTCCAGGAATAAGCTGCCAGCTTCTGAGACCCTCGTCCTCATGTCGATGCGAACAGACCGCCGTCTGATTCTCAACGCTCAGGTTTGTCGTGATGCTTTGAAGCGAGGAAAAATCAGAGATGCTATCCAAGCCAATGCCTATCTCTGGATGATATTGCAGCCCTATCTCTCGATGGATGCGCTGGCCATTGCCATGCTCACCCCGGAACAGGTTCAGCTGATGACGGACATCGCTAAGGATTATCCTGCCATCATCACGAGGCTTGAAGGCAAGCACCTTGTCAACAAGGAAGTGTCCAACAAGATTCCAGCCCAGCTGATGCGTCTTTACATATCAACCCTCTAATCTTTCATTATCATGTTACAGGAAGCTATCTACAAATTCAAGGCATCCGGCCCCATGCTGTTGCCAGAACTGATTGACAATTATTGGATTGGCGAGATAAAGGCATACGAAGATTATGCCATTCTTCCCTACGAAGTGCATATCCCACAACCTATAGACAAGGTGATTGATATGTTCGAAATGAATGCCGACCTTGCCATTCTCTACCATCTGGAGCCATCAGTCCATACTGTGTTCGGACATGAATGCTGCGCCTACTGCTATCCGGTCACCGAACGGATGTTCAAAATCAACTGCAAGACTTCCGCCGATGGACTCATCCACGAGTTGAATGTGACGATTTACAACTCCATCGAACTCATGTCGGCAGATCTTTTTGAAGACCTCCGTCTGCACGAGCGTCGCGGCACGTTCCGGGCTAAGCGAGAACACGTACAGATCATGAATGATTTCAACTGCGGTCTCTAGATGAACAAACAGACGTATTACCTGATTGCAGACATCATACAAAGATACAGAACATGGATAATAGTTAAAGATACGGAACTGCTGGTAGAGATGAGAATCCTGCAGGATGGGGTGTTGAAGCCCCTGTTTTACAAGGGACTTTCGCTCCAGAGTTACAGAGATCATTACTCTTTCAGAAAGAAGCGAACCTGGAAAATCAATGAATACGACTTGAACCAGGGTCTGGCAGCTCTTTGTAGAAAAGATCCGAGCGCCAAGGGTAGAGTAGAGAAGGGCACTCTCACCCGGCGTGATGTCGAATACATTATAGAGAAAGCATCCTTCGGAATCATCAAACTTGAATTAAGCGATTATGAGTACTAAACGAAAAGTATATACATTCTATATAATAGCCATCCTGGTAATGGTGCTGGTTCTGATGCTCTTTGATTTAAACATCATGGCCAAGGCGATTGTCGGACTGATGATAGTCTTCTGCATCTTCGTAATGCGAAGCATACAGACGGCTTACCAACTGCCTGATGATATCGACCCTGATACGATGCTCCAGATAGAGCCTCATGGCAAATCGACTGTAGTCATGTCCACAGAGAAGTTAGACCACAATTCCAATGTGGATCTCTATCTCCGTCTTCTCATCGAAGCTGATGAAGAACTGGCGAAAGACCCTACCATAGACCAGATGTCGCCCAGTTACAACATCCAGTTAAATAACAGAATTGCCGAGCGACTTGAATCACTCGACAGAGATAAAAACAAGTAAAATAAAGAAAATTATGATACAGATATTAACCCTCATCCGGTTCGCTTTTCCCTTCCTCTTGCTGACAGCGTTCTTCTGTCTCTACAGAAAGGAATATGGATTCATGAAGCGGTTTATGTGGAAGATGGCCATGTTTCAGAACGTAAGAAATCTCTATGCCTACCTGGTCGTACTGATGCTTATCTTCATCAACTGGTGTTGCCATGTCACGGCTCCCAATCTCTCTGTAGTAGTGTCAACACTCCTGACCCTGGTGCTTCTGAACAGAAGAATCGCAGAAAGCACCTTCCATCTTTTGCATGAGAGGAAAAGACTGTGGTTCGCCACCTTGCTGCTCTCGATGGTTTGCTACGCCTTACCTTATATGAACAGCATGTCCCTGTTCCTCTTTACCGTCAGCGTGGCAGCAGTCTTCTATCCATCTGAAAGAGTTCTTCTGCTGAAGAGCCATCCTGAGGCCATCAACAACCCGAAGAATCTGCTTGCGCTGATTATCAGAAATTACTATTAGGTGCCACCTGCAACTGGCACAGAATCATATCCACTTGCTCAACATTCCAAAATCAAAAATGACTCAAATGACTCATCATCACAATCAACAGACACCCGAAGCTGACAGATGCAGAGGTGTTGACCGTTCGTTGCTGGAGTTTCTGAAGCCGAAAGCAGAGGAACGTTACAGCAAGCTGGAAGCCTACTGCGACCTGCTTTCGAAAGCATCCTCAGGAGCCTATCAGTCTCCGGGAACCGATGGAGCCCTCCAGCTGTTACCCGGTCAGTTTGTTGCCACCATTTCCGAACTTGCCCGTCAGTGGCAATGGCAGCGTGCCACGGTTCGCCAGTTTATCTCCGGACTCACCAAACTTGGTCAGCTTTCCGTAGAGCCATATTCCAAGAGCTTTATCTTCTCTGTCAACCTGGAGCAACGTCTCTCTCTTCTTATCGAGAGTCCGGACGACATCCTCGACTTCTGCGCCATGCAGTTCATCCGCTTCATCAAAGGCAGAGCCACCGCCAGGGAAGTGGCCGATTCCTACAGCCGTTATTACGACTTGAAGATGAACATGGCCAAGCAGGAAGGATATGGAGGCCTTCCTGCCAGGCGTGTACTCAACCAGCAGGCCCAGGTGTTTGATTCACTGGCAGTTTCCATCCTCCGTTATCTCAATCAGGAGAAAGAACTGCCTGAGGAGCTATCAGATTCTGTGAGCCTGCTCTTCGGAAAAGACCATGTCTGGGACTGGCACAAGGTGATAGATTCTCTTGGCATTCTGGCTAAAGCCATCAGTGGCAACACCAAGCCGAGTTATATGGACGAAGTGGCAACCCGATACTCGAAAGCGGAGATAGTACTCCTGGATTGCATCTTCGAGCACTACATCTGCTGCTCCGTATCCAACTACTATGTGAATCCCCCTCGTTCTCTTACTGAGGCCAGGGAGCCATCCGAAAAGGTAGCACCTGCGGAATCTTCCGACGATTAAAAACAATAGTCATATTCCCCCTTATTCCATGCGAGGCACGCTGATGGCGATTAGGACGCCCGTTAGCACATCGCTGAATGATTTCAAGCAACGTGAGGCAGCGTGCTTGCACGTGCCACTTTTTTTTCAGTCTTGGGAAGCCTAATACCCCCGACCTACTAAAGTAGTCGGGAGGGCTGACCAGATAAACAGCAAGCTGGGTCAGATTTCCTTGTGTTGCCAAGACTGAAAAAGGCTCCTAGAGTAAGGACTATAACAAAGAAAAACGATATGGGAACATCATCAAAACAGGTCATGGACATCAAGGTTACCAAAGGCCTTGCTTCGGTAGGCAACGAAGAGTTGAGAGACTGGACGGAGAAGGGATGGAACCAGGCCATGCGTGAAGGCAACTACGACCGTAGTCGTGAACATCTCAACTTCGAGATCCGTCCAGGTGGCATGGTCGCCCCGATAGACAAGAGCCGTCCGCTTACCAGACGCATGGCAGAAAATCTCGCCTCACGTGGCATTAAAGACCCCAACGAAGGACTGGCAGAACCACGTTTCCGAACCGTGGTGAATTTCATCTTTGGAGGTTCAACGGAACGCATGCGAGAGCTTGCCTTTGGCAATCAGAAGGTGGATTTTGAAAGCAAGGAAGGTAACGAGCATATCCGTAGAATGCCAGAAATAGAGCAGTGGGCACAGGACATCTACCGCTTTGTGGCAGATAAATATGGAGAGGAAAACCTCGTCTCCTTCATCGTCCACTGCGATGAGAAAAATCCGCATGTCCACTGTGCGCTTCTTCCTATTGATAAGGATAATAAGTTCGCCTTCAAGAAAATCTTCCATGGTCAGAACCGCATAGATTACAAGAACTATCTTCTTGCCCTGCACGACGAACTGGCCAAGGTCAATGAGAAATGGGGACTCACGAGAGGGGTGTCGATAGCAGAGACAGGAGCACGTCACCGTTCAACGGAAGAGTATCGACGATGGCTCGCCAACGAATGCGTGACGCTCGAAGCCCAGATGCTGAACACCCGGAAAGCCCTCGAAGATCTGAACGTGGAACTCTCCATTGCCCAGAAGAAGCAGAAATCCTTTACCTCTATGATTGAGAATCTGAAGGCTGAAATCAACCGCCTCGAAGCAGAACTCAAACCGCTGAGAGCCTTGCAGGCCAACAGCGACAACATCAGTGCCGACATCGCCCGTAAGATTCAGAGCCTTGAACAGCAGAAGGCGATGGTGGAAGATAAACTGGCAGATAAGGAGAAGAAGCTTTCTGAGACCAACCAGTTGCTTGACACCCTCCGCAAGGACAAGGAAGAGATAGAGAAGCAGGCCAGTGAACTGGAAGACAAAGCCAACCAGTCTGAACTTTCCTGGGCGCACAACATGAGCTATCATCTCAATGGCGTGATGCTCGACACCATGGCACATGAGTTTGCCATTCGCTTCCCGAATCTCCCTGACAGCGTGAAACTCGACTTCGACGGCACACTTCTCTGTCAGTTAGCTGAAGATGGCAACCATGTTGTCAAGGTAGCCTTGAATCTCGTGTGCGGTTTCGTGGATGATGCCACAACCATCGCACAGACGCATGGAGGCGGAGGCGGCAGCCCAGGCTCTGGATGGGGCAAGCGACCGGATGAAGACGATAGGGAGTGGGCAAGAAGATGCCTGGCAATGGCACGCAAGATGTGCGCTCCATCCGTCAGAAGAAGAAAGAAGATGTAACACCATGCTCATTTGTTTACGCAAGTAATCAATCATCAAAGACAACAACATGAGAAAGAAAATATTTTCAATATCAATGATGTGCCTGGCTGCAATGACAGCTTCGGCACAAACTGCCAGACAGAGTTCTGACAGTCTTTATATCCAGAAATCATACAGTCAGGAGCAGATGCTCATGCCTGTTAATCCTACATATCTCAAGCATGTAAGCGAAGCAGCCAACTGGGGTAGAAATTGGTTTATAGAAGCAAAGGGCGGGGCTTCGGCTTTTCTTGGGACGCCCATTGGTTGCGGTGACGTGTTCGACCGTGTCACTCCTCTCTTGCAGATAGGAGTCGGCAAATGGTTCACGCCCGCAATCGGTGGACGAATAGGATTTCAGGGACTCAGCTTCAAGAATGCAGAGTTCCATACGATGAAGTATCAGTTTGTCCATGCAGACTTTCTGTACAATGTCACGTCTGGCATCCGTCAGAATGAAAGCGGAATCCCTCTTTGGGATGTGATTCCCTTCGTAGGTGTCGGCATGATCCATAATTCCGACTGGATCAACAACTGTACCTGCCAGGGCGGTTCGAGTGGCAGTCATCCGTTTGCTTTCACCTATGGCGTGGAAGCCCGTTACCGCATCAGCGACCGTGTTCATCTTGTAGGAGAGGTGAGTGGAATGCTGACCGCCAGAAACTTTGACGGCATCGGAACTTCTACCAAGTTCGGCGACAACATGATTTCCGTTTCAGCCGGTCTGTCCTTCACGATAGGCAAGACAGGGTGGAAGCGAGTAGTGGATGCTACTCCCTACATCGAGCAGAATCTCGCCCTCCAGGATTACATTGCCTACATGAGGGATAGAAATGCTCATCTGGAAAAGCGACTTGCAGGAAACGACGATGGCAAGACCGTCTATCCGAAGAACAGCTACAGTGGTCTCAACTCCCTCCGTGCCCGACTCTCGATGAATGGCAACAGCAAGCTGGGTGCAATGGGCAACGGTGATGGCAACATGGCAGGTAATGCTGATGGTTATCGCTCAGATTCCCTTTCATCTTCTGACCACCTGAAAGTAAGCATCGGTGTTCCAGTGTATTTCTTCTTCAAGCTCAACTCCGACAAACTGGTTGACAAGTCACAGCTCGTGAACCTCGACGATATTGCGAAGATGGCCAAGCAGGAAAACCTGAAGATTAAAATATCCGGTGCAGCCGATAGTGCTACTGGTACTCAGTCCGGCAACCAGGATTTGGGTAAGCGACGTGCCAAGTTTATAGCCAAGGCACTCATCAAGCGAGGTATAGATAAGAGCCAGATCAAAGCCTATAACTTAGGTGGTATAGACAAATATGCGGCGAATGAGGCAAACCGCTTCACAACCGTTGTTTTGCTGAAATAGGCTAAAACGTGTATTCATGAATACGTGAATACATGTACACATATATACATAATATATACTGAATGTAGCTTTTGAGTAAAAGCACTAAAATTCTTCTCTCAAACATCAAGGGGAGTTTGCTCGTGATGAGTAAACTCCCCTAATTTCGTTTTATGAAGATACAGAATTGTATTGGAATAAAAGGTGGAGATTATCCTCCACCTCATATTCCTTGTTTGACACTAATGCAATCCAGTCAAAGCCTTATAAGTATCACTAAGATATTGACACATCTTTTGTGGATTAGTGCCCAAATAGCGAAATTTGTTAGGATGACTAGTCCAAATCACTTTCGTTTTGTGCGTCTTACTCAAATAAACTGCACGTAAGCCATGCTCGTACCATTCGGCTTTACTTTCGTAATCCAATCCTTCAAAAAATATTTTTTCAGAGCCACTCCAAGACAAAATGAACACGACATCAGGTTCACCATACGCTTCAAAGATAGCCTTTAAATTACAGAATGACTGAAATTTTCTTTGAAGGGTTCGATAGCTAACTCTATCAACAATATCCTCATATTGATTACGTTCTATACCTGTATGCCCATCAACATATATTTTCTTTTTTAATGTACTAGGTAACTCTAATGGAAAGAGATTTCCATACCCGACACTATCAAGATTCTTCCATTCTTCCTCTGTCAACTCTTCAATAGAATTATAGTATTACCAGTGTACAACTGTAACTGCAATTTTCCAACCATACTCCAAAAGCCACCCGATATAGACCAATCTTTTGAGGATTTTTCAAGAATCATAACGAACTTAGAAATGGATTTTCTCTCATATATTTCCATCGAAATAGAAATAATAAGCGATGATTAATCAATTTTCTGCAGTTTCTTTTGTCGGTTTTAATTTTAATGTGTACTTTTGCCATGTCGTATATTCATATGGCAAAATGAAACGAATAATTAAATGTAAAAGCTATGCAGTATCCAACAATATCAGAATATGTAAAGGCAAGTCAAGATGCTAGTGATAATCTTGATATGTCCACCGAAGCAACGAATGCAGAGTTAAACGAGGCCATTATGGATGAATTTGGTGTGAAATATAGCAAAGATGGAAGAAAATTGCTAAAAGCTCCACAAAATCTTGATAGTACTTATTCCATAAAAGAGGGGACAAAGATTATTTGTGACATGGCATTTGCAGACTGTAAATCCTTGCGTAGCCTTGTTGTTCCTGATGGCGTAACTAGCATTGGGAAGAGAGCATTTAGTGATTGCACTTCTTTGAGTAGTCTCGTCCTTCCGGAAAGTGTTGGCAACATTATAGGTAATCCTTTTTCTGGCTGGGATGGTGAACTGAAATGTTTGTCTCCTTACTTTATTTATGACAATAAAGTATTGTTTGATAAGGACAAAAGCAAAATTATCGCATTTAGAGATAAAAAAACGACATCATATGTCATTCCTGATTATGTTACCAGCATAGGAAATGGTGCTTTTTATGATTGCAAATCTTTGCGTAATATTGTTATCCCAGACAGTGTTACCAGCATTGGGGATAGTGCATTTGAAGGTTGCACTTCTTTGACTAGCCTTGTTATTCCTGATAGTGTTACTAGCATCGGGGATAGTGCATTTGATGGTTGCTCTTCTTTGACTGATATTGTTCTTCCTGACAGTGTAACTAGTATTGGGGATTGTGCATTTTTCTTATGCGAATCTTTAATCAGTATTGTCATCCCTGACAGCGTTACTAGCATTGGGGATTGTGCATTTGATTATTGCGAATCTTTGCGTAGCATAGTTATTCCTGACAGTGTTACTAGCATTGGGGATGGTGCATTTGATAGTTGCACTTCTTTGACTGATATTGTTCTTCCTGATAGTGTAACTAGCATTGGGGATTGGGCATTTGAAGGTTGCGGTTCTTTGACTAACATAGCCATCCCTGAAGGTGTTACCAGCATTGGGGATAGTGCATTTAGTGGTTGTGAATCTTTGGGTAGTCTTGTTATTCCAGAGGGTGTTACTAGCATTGGGGATAGCGCATTTAGGGGTTGCGGTTCTTTGAGTAGTCTCGTCCTTCCGGAAAGTGTTGGCAACATTATAGGTAATCCTTTTTCTGGCTGGGATGGTGAACTGAAATGTTTGTCTCCTTACTTTATTTATGACAATAAAGTATTGTTTGATAAGGACAAAAGCAAAATTATCGCATTTAGAGACAAAAAAGCCAAGTCATATGCCATTCCTGACAGTATTACCAGCATAGAAAATGGTGCTTTTTATGATTGCAAATCTTTGAGTAGCCTTGTTCTTCCAGAGAGTGTTACCTGTATAGGGGATTATGCTTTTTATGATTGCAAATCTTTGAGTAGCCTTGTTATTCCAGATGGTGTAACTAGTATAGGGACTTGGGCATTTAGTGGTTGTGAATCTTTGAGTAGTCTTGTTATTCCTGATGGTGTAACTAGCATTGGGACTTGGGCATTTATGGGCTGTTCTTCTTTGAGTAGCCTTGTTATTCCTGACAGCGTTACTCACATCGGGGATAGTGCATTTTGGGGTTGCGGTTCTTTGAGTAGCCTCGTTATTCATGCTACTGGAGCGGGTATTGTGGATAGTGTCTTTAAAGGTTGCAAATCTTTGGAGAGTCTCGTTCTTTCAGATGGTGTAACTAGCATTGGGGATAGTGCATTTGATGGTTGCTCTTCTTTGAGTAGCCTCGTTATCCCTGACAGCGTTACTCGCATTGGGGATTGTGCATTTAGTGGTTGCACTTCTTTGACAGACATTGTTATTCCAGATGGTGTAACTAGTATAGGGACTTGGGCATTTAGTGGTTGCACTTCTTTGAGTAGCCTTGTTATCCCTGATAGTGTTGCTGATTATGTTAATTGGGCATTTAGGGGTTGCTCTTCTTTGAGTAACCTTGTTATTCGTGCTACTGGAGCGAGTATTGTGGATAGAGCCTTTAAAGGTTGCCGTTCTTTATGTTGGCTCGCTATTCATGCTAAAATTGTTATTCCTGATGGTGTAACCAGCATTGGGGATGATGCATTTAGGGGTTGTAAATCTTTGAAGAGTCTCGTCCTTCCGGAAAGTGTAACCAGTATTGGGGATAAGGCATTTGAAGGTTGCTCTTCTTTGAGTAGCCTCGTTATCCCTAATAGTGTAACTAGTATAGGGTATTGTGCATTTGAAGGTTGCTCTTCTTTGAGTAGCCTCGTTATCCCTGATAGCGTTACAAGCATTGGGAATTGTGCATTTGGAGGTTGCCGTTCTTTGAAGAGTCTTGTTATTCCTGATAGTGTTACGAGTATCAATAATTGTGCATTTTGTGATTGCTATTCTTTGCGTAGTCTTGTTATCCCTGATAGTGTAACTCGCATCGGGGACTATGCATTTAGTGATTGCCGTTCCTTGAGTAGCCTTGTTATCCCTGATAGTGTAAATCGCATCGGGGATTATGCATTTTGTGATTGCACTTCTTTGAGTAGCCTTGTTATTCCAGATAGCGTTACAAGTATCGGAGATAGGGCATTTTGGGGTTGTAAATCTTTGAAGAGTCTCGTTATTCCTGATGGCGTAACTAGTGTTGGAGAGGATACATTTAGTGTTTGCTCTTCTTTGACTAACATAGCCATCCCTGATAGTGTTACCAGCATTGGGGATTGGGCATTTAGTGATTGCTCTTCTTTGACAGATATTGTTATTCCTAATAGTGTTACAAGCATAGGGGATGGTACGTTTAGTAATTGTAAATCTTTGAGTAGCCTCGTTATTTCTAATAGTGTTACTTGCATTGGGAAGAAAGTATTTAGTGGTTGCTCTTCTTTGCGTAGTCTCGTTATTCCTGATAGTGTTACTCGCATCGGGCATTGTGCATTTAGTGGTTGCTCTTCTTTGACTAACATAGCCATCCCTGATAGCGTAACTAGCATTGGATTTTATGCATTTAGTGGTTGCTGTTCTTTGAGTGATATTATCATCCCTGATGGCGTAACCCATATTGAAGAAAGGGCATTTTATGGATGCAATTTCTCAAACAATCTTAAACAGGAATTAATCTCCCGTTTTGGCATTGAAATTTTTTGGTAACTTTTTAGATTATTCCTTGATTATTACGGCGAGAAAGAGATACAGGCAAAATCGATACCATCATAAATAGGAAGTCCTTCCCCTAAGACAACCTCCTTTGCTTCTCTTTTTCCATAATCGGGTAGGAGGTAAATGTTACTCATAAGAGGCATTTACCTCCTACTTTCGCA
>OICM01000574.1_pt1 | contig 12703 bp, 8 predicted proteins | sample 1581311 | NCBI WGS metagenome assembly OICM01 (sample SAMEA3882539, study PRJEB24775) | human gut metagenome | biome: human-associated habitat; feature: intestine environment; material: feces | place: Netherlands | collected 2009/2010 | reverse complement strand
TATGGCCATCTACACCACCTGCAAGAACAACACCTTCAACGGGATGCCCCTGCCGGATATCTGGGTGCTGCATGAAAACGGCACCACCCAGCCGCTGGCCCGCTTCGGCTACCACGATTTCAAATACCGTCTGGGCTCTCCCCGCTGAGCCGCCCGGATACACAAACACCCCTCTGCGCTCCTTTCGGAATGCAGAGGGGTGTTTGCTTATGAAACGGAGAACTCAGATCTCATACCACTTGATCTCGTTGGCTTCCAGATGCAGGTCGAAATGGTTTCCATCGGTGGTGTAGACCGTGGTGTCCTGCGGCTCGTAGGTGTTGTTCACCACGCAGTACTTGCCATTTTTTACGTAGGCGTGCACTTCCACATTGTAGTTGGAGCTGAACCAGGTGTGCAGCTCCTCCTCGCTGTGGGCGCTCCACAGGATGGCACGGTACAGGGTGCGGCTGTTGGCAAAGCTGTAAGGCACACCGCTGATGTACACGGCGCGGCCCTTACCAAAGTCGTGGGCCGCCATCTGCACTTCCCGGTTCCGCTGCACCAGCACCTCGGTCCCCTCGAGGGCGTAGATGTTCTTCTTGCCCTCGCCAAAGTCGATGGGCTGGTCGGCATCCTGCAGAATGAAGTGGTCCGGGTGCTCGTCCCAATTGTACTTGTCGTAGTTGAGGGTGAAGCCGTTTTCTTCCTCCACGCCCAGCACGCTGGCCAGCTGGAGGATGTGGCCCTGATAGGCATGACCGGAGGGCTCACCCACGCCGATGAGGCCGCCGCCGTTCCAGACGAATTTCCGGATCGCGGAGGAGATCTCCGGGTCCTCCCACCAGATGCCGCCGGTGTGGGCGGTGTCGGCATCGCCCACATTGATGATGACATCCAGCTCATCCAGCAGGGCGGGGTCCTTCTTGATGTCCTCAAAGCTGATGAACTTCACGTCAAAGGGCGCGCCGGACAGCATTTCGATGACTCCGGAGTAGCTGTAATTCTGCTTGTAGTAGAGGGCGTGGTGCACCATGTGGCAGCCCCAGGCCCGCATCTTGCCCCAGCAGTTCAGCACGGCCACCCGCTTGACGCAGTAGGGCGTGGTGCCCTTGATGTTCTCATACAGCTCACGGAACTCGCTGCAGACGCTCTCCACATAGTCCACGAACTCCGGGAACTGCAGCGCCAGCTTCAGGTAGCCGCCGTAGCCGATGCGGTCAATGGGCTTGCGCAGGATGGCGCGGCGAGCGGTGACCCAGTTCTCCTTGGCCTCGCGCACAGGGTCGCCGCCCTCGTGGAAGGTATCGGGGAAGAAGTAGGGCAGGAATCGTCCCTCGGTGTACTTGACGCCGGGGATGTCGGAAATCAGGCGCAGGGTGCTGCCGTTGCCGACACTGCCGACAATGGCATCCACGCCGGACTTCCGGAATTCCGGCATGAACGGCTCGCAGCCGATCCAGTGGTCGCCCAAGAACATCATCGCTTCCTTGCCGTAGGCGTGGACGATGTCGGTCATTTCCTTCATCAGACCGGCGACCTCGCGGCGCTGGAACGCCTGGAAGTCCTTGTACTCCTTGGTGGGCACGCGGTACTGGTTATTGTAGTAGCCCTGATCAATGATAAACTCCGGGCGGAATTTGTAGCCGACTTCCTTCTCAAACTGCTCCAAAATATAGGGAGAAACGGACGCAGAGTAGCCGTACCAGTCCACGTACTTCTCGCGGCGCAGCTCGTCAAACACCAGCGTGAACAGGTGGAAGAAGGTCGTAAAGCGCACAACGTTGACATAGGGGTGGCTTTCGAGATACTCGCGCAGGCGGCGCATTGTGTAGGCGTGGGTCTTGGGCTGACGCACATCGAACGGGATCTGGTGCTCGACATCCTTCCAGTCATTGATGACCGAGTTGTACATGTGCACGGGATCCCAGATCAGGTACGCCAAAAAGCTGACCGTGTACTCGTGGTAAGCGGCGGGGGCGTCGATGACAACGCTCTCGGTTGCTGCGTCATAATGCCACGCAGCGGCATCCAACGGCTCGCCCGTCGTGCGGTCAATGACTTCCCACCAGCGGGCAATGTCGTCGTGGTCGTTGACCTTCATCAGCTCGCGGCTGATGCCCGTCATCAGGGGGATGGTCAGCGCACCGTACGCAGCGGTATAGAACGGGGTCATAATGTAGCACTGCTGGGTTTCATCGGGGTTCGCCTTGGCCCAGGCGTTGTCCTTGCGGGTGGTGTAGTAGGTGGCGTAGATCTTGGCGCCGGTGTCCTTCAGCTCCTGCGGGAACTCGGTGCCGTCGCAGTCGCGGATGGCATCCGCGCCCCAGCGCTTGAGCAGGTCAAGGGTTTCGGGTACTGCGTCCATATCGGTGGGAATCGTTACACGACCTTTGGTATTCATTTCTTGTTTTCCTCCGTCCATTGGTAAGATTGAGTTTGTCCGGCCTGCAAGGTGACCCAGCAATGCGTGTTGCAAAGATACCAGCTTCCGTCCTGTGCTGCTTTTACGGTAAGGCTGTGCCTGCCGTCTGCTGTCCGCTGATAAGAAATCAGCAGACCATTTTCTGCCCGCAAATTCTGAAATGCAACAGGTTCATTTTTCCAGCCCTGCGGGCAGGCCGGTAAAACCTCGATATGATTCTTTTCGGAACGCAACAGCATTTTCTGTACTGCGTGTGCCACCAGAAAATCCGCTTCCAGCGTAAAGGGGCGATAGTGGAAATCACAAACGCCGCTGTTTTTGTAGTCGCCGTTCAAATGAAATCCGTTCCGGCTCAGGAAATGCTCTGCGAAGCGGTGCAGCTCATACAAAGCACCATTTCCATTGCTGCGGGCAATCTGCAAAAGTGCCATCCAACCGAAGGAAAACCCTACCCACTGCCCACTACCGAGGTGTACAAGGTGATCTACTGTTGCATCTATTACGCTGCGGTCCTGCGGATTTTCATAGCGCAGCATACATAGCGGCTCGATTGCCATAGCGTGGGAAAAATGGCGGTGCGTTTCCTGCAAGGTTTCATTGGGCGAAAGCATCAGCCCGGTTTCTGTATCTACGCTCAACGGAGCAAGTTTGGCCTCCATTGCATGCCAATAGCCGCGGGGGTTGCCAAGCTGGTACTCGATCTCTACCAGAGTGTGGAACAGATAGTGCAGCAGCGCTAGATCGTAGTTGCTGTTAGGAGTCAGCCATGAGGCTGCCTCATCATCGTGAATTTCCGGTGAGGACGAGACCGGTAAAACCAGCTTTCCGTCCGGGCCTTCTTGGAGGAGTTCTTCCAGGCAGGCTGCCGTGGCGGTAAAGTAAGGCTCCACGCGGGTACGCAGAAACTCTTTATCCCCCGTCAGGCGGTAGTATTCATAAAACATCTGGCAGAGCCAGATTTGATTGGTCGGTGACAGGGAATACATCGGCCAGCCGCCGAGCGCTCCGCCGTCAATGTCCATAACACTGGGCAGGCACTCCCCTGCTGTGCCGTAAAATGCACGGGCAAACTTTGCCGCCTGCGGGCGCAGCGACCAGAGATAATCAAGAAACACCTTTCCCTGCTCCGGGTGGTTGGCAGTCAGATAGTGGCAGTAGGTGAATTGGGTGTTGAGGTCGTTGTGGTAATCGCCTTTCCACGGTGGAAGCCGGTCGTCATCCGCACACCATACCCCTTGCAGCGGCATCGGGGCATTGCCCGGCTCGGAACCCGCTGCCAAAAAGTAATTGGCGCGGTACCAAAGCTGTTCGAGTGTTTCATCCGGCAGCTGCAAACTACTTTTGCCCCAGTATTGCTGCCACCAGCGTTTATGCTGTTGCAGCAACTTCTCGGCGCCCATATCTTCTGCTGCACATAGTTCCAGCTTCGCCAGTTGGCTTGCTTTTTCTACGTTTTCTGCCTGCACAGCGGTATAATACAGCGTTGCACCACATTTTTTACAGAGCAGCGAATAGGCAGTCCGATCATCGACCTTTTGGGAAAAGCCAATCATGCCATCCTCTGTTTCGGGGATAGCATCCGGCAGGGCGAGCTGCTGCAAGCTGCCGGGGGATACGCTGTTCCCTGCTTCGGCTGCTTGTGTACCATTCCCGAAAGAGGGGCGCTCCACCGTAAGGGTTACATCTCGGTATGTTTCCGGCAACATCAGTACACCCACAGGCCGCCCCATACAGAGGAAGGCGCGCAGAATGGTTGTACCCTTTTGCGAAAAGAATGCCACCGCTGTACCCAAATCAAGGCTTGCCTGATAGCTGCCCTGCGGCAGTCCATCCAAGAACAAGTGTCCCGCGGGGATTTTTGTAGGTGTCGGGCGGGCATAGGGCGTATCAAAGATACGGCGTGTTTCTGCCACATCGCCTTTCCGTGCAAGCTCTACCAGTTTTGCATAGGTAAATTCTTTATCGAGTTCTTCCTGCGGGCGGCGGCGCAGCCACAGTCCGGCAATGTCCACGGAAATGCGCAGGTGCTCCATCGGCCCCCAAAAAAGAGAACCGAGTATGCCGTTCCCCAGTGGAATTGCTTCATCCCAGCGGGGTATTGGGCCGGTCAAATTGATGTTGCAATGTTTCGGGGGCAGCATATCGGTTCTCCTAACCTATTCGATTTTGTTTAGCCCTTAACGCCGCCGACGCTCAAGCCCTGCACGAGCTGCTTCTGGCCGACGATGAAGAGGATGACAGTGGGAATCAGTGCCAACACGAGGGCTGCGAACAGCGCGCCCCAGTCGGTAGCGTAGCGCTGGATCTCATACAGGTTGGCAAGGCCGACAGGCAGCGTAGCCTTGGTCGGATCGGTAACCATAACGAGAGCCACCGGGTACTCGTTCCATGCTGCCATAGCGGAGATCATGCAGACCGTCACGATACCGGGCTTGCACATGGGAATGATAATGCTCGTCAAAATACGGAACGGGCCGCAGCCGTCGATCATGGCAGCTTCCTCGTAATCACGCGGGATGCTGCGCAGGAAGCCGGTCAGCAGGAAGATAGCAAACGGGAACTGCATGGTTGCATACAGCACGCCCAGCGCCGTCAGGCTGTTGAGCAGGTTCAGCTTGTTCATCTGCAAGAACAGCGGAATCATAATATAAGTGGCCTGAATGAAGATGGCCGCCATGTAGATGTTCAAAATCAGCTTCGCGCCGGGGAACTTATACCGCACAAGGCAGTAAGAACACGGCACAACGCAGATCACAATAATGACCAGTGTTTCCAGCACGACATAAATCGAGTTGCCGATGTTGGCAGCAAGGTTAGATTTTTCATAAGCGCGGACGTAGTTATCCCATGCAAGTCCCTGCGGCCATGCAAAGGGATCCGTCAGAAACTCTGTACTGGTTTTGAACGAAGAAACGACGTTCCACGCCAGAGGGTACAGCATGATAATGGCAACCAAAATCAGGAACAGGCGCGTCACCCACTTGATGACCTTTGCTCTGATTTTGCTTTTTTCATTTTGTGTCATATTACTGACCTCCTTCGGAAGCATCGGTCAATTTGCGGGACAGCATGGACAGCGCCACGGAGATGGCGAGCGTAAAGACCGTGATAGCCATGGCATAGCCAAAGTTGCCGTTGACAAAGCCCTGCGTGTACATATATTGCAGCAGAACGCTGGATGCACCGTTAGGACCGCCGCCAGTCATGACCTGCGAAAGCACAAAACTCAGGTTGATGGTGCCGGAAAGTGCCAGAACAAAGGTGATGCCGATAATATCTTTCATCAGAGGCATCGTAATACTGATGAGCTTGCGCCATGCGCTGGCACCGTCCAGCGTTGCGGACTCGTAGATTTCCGGCGAAATGCCGTCCATAGCCGCGATGTGCATGACCATGTAGTAACCGGCAGCCTGCCACAGCAGCGTGAACGCGATGCACCAAAGCGCTGTCTTGCTGTCGCCCAGCCAGGAACGCTGCAAGCTCTCCAGTCCGACAGCACCGAGAATCTTATTGACGATGCCCACATTCGGGTGGAACACAAAACTCCATATAATACCTACAACGGTCAGAGAAACGATGTTCGGGAAATAGAAAAGCGTGCGATACAAGACCATTTCTTTCAGCTTGCACTGGTTCAAAACGAATGCCAGCACCAGACTACAGAAAATTGTGATAACGGGAACAACCGCCATCAGCTTTGCTGTGTTTATAAGTGCTTGAATGAAAGATTTGTCGTGGAACATATAGATATAGTTATCCAGTGCCACAAATTTGTTGTTAAGCCCCAGAGAGGTCGCATTGGTAAAAGAAAGATATAATGCCTGCGCCGTAGGCCAGATCGTGAACATAAGAGTTAGGATCACGGCAGGCAGAACGCTGATGCAGATAAACAGTATGGGAAGTGGCTGCGCCTTTTTTTGGCGATTTTGGCGGTTTTTCAAACAAGTTTCCCCCTTAAAAAGAACCCTGCCAAGTTCGCATGGCGTTTACTCGGCAGGGTCAATCTTACTTTGGTCAGTGGAAATTCAGCAATTCAGCTTACTTGGAAGCAGCAATCTCCTCGAAAGCAGCCTCGATGCCGTCACGCCACTGCTCGGCAGTCATGTCACCATTCATAACGTCACTGGCAACATTGAAGACGGAATCAGCGATAACGACCTTGCTGGTGTCGGGCATTGCATCCCAACCGAAGACCATGAACGTGCCTTCCTGATAGATGTCGTTCATGTTGTAGACACCATCGGTAACGATGCCCTTGACCATCTCGTTGGCCTTCTTCAGAGCGTAGATGCCGTTGGCTTTTTCTGCGAACAGCTTAACGGAATCCTCAGTGTACAGGAAGCGCAGGAACTCTTTTGCCAGTTCGGGGTTCTTGGCATTAGCAGGAATCTCAAACTGCTCAACGGAGCTCATAACATAGCGGGTCTCGCCGTCATCCAGAACGGGTGCGCAGGTCAGACCAAACTCAAAGCCGTCAGCACGGGGAGCATCGGCCATTTCGCCTTCCATCCAGTTGCCGTTGGGGATGAACAGAGCCTTGTTCATCATCATGTCAGTCTGGCTCTGGGTATGGTTCAGAGCAACGGTGCCATCCATCAGGTAGCCATCGGTGCCGATCTTTGCCATGTTCTGGAAGACCTTGAGGGCCTCATCAGAGCTGAGGGAGCCGGGCGTGTAGGAGGCGATTGCCTTCATGTTGTCGATGCCGGTGGCAGATGCCAGCGCGGGCCACAGCATGCTTTCGAGGTAGCCGGGGTAGATGCCCTGATAAGTAAACAGCGCGATGCCCTTTTCCTTGGCCTTGTCGCCCAGTTCAAAGAAGTCATCTCAGGTCACAGGCGTTTCCCAGCCGTTCTCTTCGAACAGGGTCTTGTTGTAAACCAGACCCATCGGGCTGGCATCAAACGGGGCAATGTAGATCTTGCCATCGCCGTAGGGAGAGCACTTGGAGGAATCCAGCAGGCCATCGATGACCTGATCCTTCAGCAGGGTGTCATCATCAATGCCGCCCTCCTCAAAGACATCGGACAAATCCATCAGTGCATGTTCCTTAACCATGGAGGAAATCAGGCCGCTGGAGTCGTTGTCGTTCATCGAGATGAAGTCGGGAACATTGCCTGCCACGATCTGCGGGCGGATGATGTCGCCGATCTTCGGGCTGATCTGCATATTGACAGTAACGCCGGGATAGGCAGCCTCGAAGCGTTTGATGATTTCGTCCCAGTACTCGGAACCGTAGCCGCCCTCGAACACCGCGATGTTCAGTTCATTGTTCTCAAAGGTCTTCTCACCGGTAGAGGCTTCGCTGGTAGCGGCGGACGTTGCTTCGGAAGAAGCGGCCTCGCTGGATGCTGCTGCGCTGGAAGATGCTGCGCTGCCGCAGCCTGCCAGACAGGTAGCTGCCATTGCAGTGGCAAGCATCATGCTGATTGCTTTTTTCATGGTTTTCCTCCTAAAAATTATTCCTTCTTTGTTTGGGATGCGGCTCATCTGTCGTTCCCTGATTGCACTCTTATTATATCGGGCAAGCCGGATTTGATAAATGTATTCCCTTTACTTAAAGATGGATTTTATTGACTTTTTCTGTCGTTGCCCTTATAATTCAGGTAATGTATGGATAGATTGTAGTCACTTTGCACAAACGGAGGCCTATATATGTCACTAAATGCACAAAAAACGCGTGAGTTTTCCCCCAATGTGTTGCGACGAATCAAACTTCGCACCCGTCTGTTTGTGACATTTTTGATTATTTCTCTTGTTCCCGTCATCACGATTGGTATTTTTTCTTACCATGCATACACCCAATCCATGAACGAAAAGGTCAAACAGGCTGCCTTACAATCTATCGAACTACTCAACAATAATATGTCTACCCAGCTTGGCATTTATAGCGACTACATGGGTTCCATCTCCGTATCTGATACTGTACAGAATGGTGTCGCATCTGTCAATAATGGGCACCCCCTTACGAGTGATATTGTGAGCGGTATTGGTGAAATGATCGTCACAATTCCTTTTCAGAGCACACACCTTAAAAACATCCGCGTCGTTTCCAATGATCGCACAGTCATCTACGATTTGGGCTATGACGATATTACACCCCAGCGTTTTAATGAATTGCTGGATAATATTGAAGCCGCCTCTCCACAGGATAGTCTGCAATACATCCACACTTACCGCGCCAACGATAAAATTGTCATTGGCCGTAAAATCTATGATATGCACCACACCAGCACGCCGCTGGGGTATATCATGCTGTACATTGACGAATCCCAGCTGAGTCGCTACATATTTACTGATGTTTCCTTTGGCGAGGGGTCCAACTTCCTGCTGATTGATGCTGCCGGCAATGTGGTATCTTCTCAGAACGCGGAACTGCTGGGAGAAAATTTGGCCGATGACCCGATTTTCCAGCAGATCACGGCGCTTCGGCAGGCGGGTGAAAACAACTTTTTATGTGAGCTGAACGGCGTAGATACACTGACAATTTTCAAATACAATACAACCTATAATGTGTATCTGGCGGCCACGATTCCGCAGGCCTACATTACCAACGGCACAAGAACCATCAATATGATGCTCATCGCGCTGGCCGCAGTGCTGGTCGTTGTCAGCTTGTTCCTGACACTGCTTGTCTATCGCAGCGTTATGCACCCCATTGATAATATGGTTGCCGCCTGCAATGCGAAAAGCGATGAGGAAATCGGGCTGAAAATCAATGATACCAGCCCCGACGAGCTCGGATTTCTGGCGCGCACCATCGACAACATGGTCAACGAAATTGGTCTGCTGGCGCAGCGTTGGAGCGATGATCAGCGCAAAATGCGCGAGTTGGAATTGCAGACCCTGCAATATCAAATCAACCCGCACTTCCTGTTCAATACCCTGAACACCTTAAAGTGGATTGCCGCACTCAATCACGTCACCCCGGTCAGCCATGGTATTGATGCCCTCTCTTCTCTGCTGCAAAGCACCCTTATTAAAAAGGATGAACTGATTCCGTTTGACGATGAGCTGCGCAACTTGAAAAACTACTGCGACATTCAGCAGCTGCGCTACGCAGGGCGCTTTGAGATGGAATATCAAATTGAAGATGCTGCCGGATACTGGACTGTGCCGCGCTTTATTTTGCAGCCGCTTGTAGAGAACTCCATCCTGCACGGCACGGCGGATGAAGATGATTTTGTCACCATCACCGTCCGTGCCACCGTGAGCGAGAATCTGCTTACCATCCATATCTCCGATACCGGCTGTGGTTTTGACCCCAGTGCCATCAAGGAGAAAAATTCTGAGCGCTTCTCCGGCATTGGATTGAGCAACGTAGATGAGCGTATGCGTCTGCATTACGGAAATGAATACGGTCTTACGATTGAAAGTGCCCCCGGCACCGGCACACAATGTATTCTCCGTATTCCAAATGAAGCCATTCGTTGAGGTAACACAATGTATAATTTATTGCTTGTAGATGATGAGCCACTGATTAAGGTTGCTTTCCAGTCCGCCGTGGAGTGGGGCAAAAACGGATTCCTGCTGGCGGCAACAGCCAGTAATGGGCAGGAAGCGCTGCACATTGTAGAGACACAGCACATTGATGCGGTTATCACGGACTTGAAAATGCCCGGCATGGATGGGCTTGCGCTCATTCATGAATTGAAAAAGCGCAGCTTTATCGGCCCGATTCTGGTATTGAGCAACTATTCCGATTTCGATTCCGTGCGCGCGGCCCTGACGGACGGCGCTTATGACTACTTTCTGAAAATCAATATGAACGGGGAAAGCATCGGTGAGCATCTGGAAAAGATGGCCGATTTGCTTCGTGTCCAGCAGCAGCGCCGGACGGAGGAGGACCATCGATCCTTTGCCATTGAAGCGCAGAAAAAGGAGAATGCCCTGATTCACTGCGCTCAATGGGTAACGTCCACTGCTGAGCCCTCCCCTGCTTCTAATCCGTTTTCCATGCTGCCGGAACCGCTGGCCTTTCCTATCCGGCTGTTTACCGTCACTTTAATTCCCGCAAAAACTCATCCTATGCCCGCGCTGGATGCTGTGACCGACTTAATTACCGAGGTTTTCGATGAAATCAGCGGCAAAGTATTTCTGCACACCCATGAGGATGAAATCTGCGGGCTGATCAGCAATGAAAGCCTTGTAGCCTCCGGGCGTACTCTGGATAAGAAACTTGCCCGCTTGCAACGGCAGGTCACAACATATTTTCTGGATGCGCCAGTCATCATATACCACGACAAGCCCATTTCACTGGCTGAACTCCGCCAGGGCTACCAACTGTGTGAGGATTCTAAGGCACTCGCCTTTTATGTAGGGCGCAGCGCTCCCCTAAGGGCAACGGCACACACAGTTACCGCCCAACCCTTCCATGTCTCTCAGGCAGAACTGTCCAAGGCCACCGCTGCAGCAGCGCAAAATGCCGATGAATTGCAGATGCAGATTGCCGTTCACACCTTCTTTCAGAACTGCGCGGCGCTCTGTATGCCGCCGCAGCGCGTCCGTGAAGCCTGCCATCTGTTGCTGGAGCGTCCCGGCGAGAATATGATTCCGCAGGAGACACTGGAGCAAACCTTTAAGGAAATAGAAAAAGCCCCCACTGCGGAGGCTCTTGAACAACTGCTCTGCCTGGTTTTACAGGAGCGCATGGGACTTAGCAAAATTGCCTTGAGCAAATTCAAAAAAGAGGTGCAGGCCGTCATCATCTATGTAAACGCGCATTATATGGACAAGCTGACGCTGGACGGCATTGCCGACTATGTAGGGCTGAACCGGGAATATCTGAGTCGCCTGTTCTCCAAAGAGACTGGCACCGGTCTGTTCCAGTACATCAACGAGGTGCGCATGAAACGCGCCGGTGAGATGATCCGCAGTAATAAGCAGGCCTATGTCAAGGAAGTAGCTGCCGCCGTAGGTTTTGATGACCCCTACTTCTTCTCGCGAAAATTCAAGGATTTTTATGGGAAAACGCCAAGCGAATATGCGGAGGGATAAAGGTTAAGATGGAACTCATGGAACGATATTAGGGAAACCCTTTTGTGCCACTTTCAAAAGTAGCTTCTTGCTTTTCTTTATAACTTCCTACCTTTCTAGTAGCGTAATATATCCAACGCCTATCTTATATAAATAAGAAGCATTCAATCATTTTTATTAGTTTGTCAGGTAAGCTCATTTTTGCTATTGCAACCGCACGGTTAGTTGAGTTGTCGCTTTTTGCTCTATCTGTGGTCAAACATGCAATTGGTGCGCTCTAATGATAGTTTAATCCTTACTTTGTTTCCTCTGTAAACAAAGACTCTTAATCTCAAAATAAAACTCCGTATTGAAATCATAATGTGTGATTTCAATACGGAGTTTTTCTCTTCAAGTCATGTGTAAAAATTGTTCTTTCTCTTTAATTAGTAATTGAATCATTCTTTCGAAAAACATGGAGTTTTTATGTTATTTAAAATACGGAAATCTGATGTATCTACGCACTACCACAACACACGGACTTTCTTGAACAAATACCGTGATATTTCGTGGATTATGGAAGTTTCTGATCTTAACTTACAGAAGGAGTTCAAGACCACGTATGAGCTATTCACCGATTCCCCACTTGTTGCTAGTGAGGTCAAGGATGGAGGCAACCCGCCAGAAAACTATACCTATGCCTTGGTGCGCAGTAAAAAGATGATGCAACTTACCGACACCGCAATTGACCTGATGCGCCGCAAGCATAAAAAGAGCGAGTTCTATTACTGGATTTTATACTACGCCTATCTCTCCCCGCAGCAGTGCGAGAATGCGGGTGCAATTTTGCAGTCGCTCGAAACCAAGGGAATCTCCATTTCTCTGCGCACCTACTATGTCCACCGGGATGAAGCCATCGAAGTTCTCTGTTCGATTTTGTGGGGCTACACCTCCCAAGAGTGCGAAAAAATCACCAATCTGCTGACTCCCGATTGACCCTGCACAACATCCGCACAAAATCAGCAGAGCGAAAGCCTTTTTTTCTGCACAGCCAATTTGTTATCATGGTAATGGCCTACTTTTGGCGATTCTTAAAGCATTTTTGTACACAGGAGGTTTCAATGGCTAAGAAAAACACACGTTCATGCTCTCATAAGCACATAAAAGCAGCCCTTTGCGCTGCCATGTGCAGCGTACTGACCGCAATGCCCACTTTTGCAACCGGCGAGGATAATAACGCAGCCGCAGCCACAACCGCAACCACCGTCTGGACAAAGGCCAGCGAGATTATGCAGGATGTCTACTCGCAAATCATTTCTATCTCCACCGTCACTGCCGTGGTCT
>OICM01000563.1_pt1 | contig 12961 bp, 10 predicted proteins | sample 1581311 | NCBI WGS metagenome assembly OICM01 (sample SAMEA3882539, study PRJEB24775) | human gut metagenome | biome: human-associated habitat; feature: intestine environment; material: feces | place: Netherlands | collected 2009/2010 | reverse complement strand
CAGCAAAGACGGATCCAGCGGCTCCTCCTGCATGACGGTGGTCATGTAGTCGTTGATGATGCTGCGGATCTCGGCCCGGGAGACATTACGCTTGTCGGGCAGGGCATGGGGCATCCAGATGGCGTGGATATTGCGGGCGCGGAACTCATCCTCGAACAGGCCGTGGACGCCCTGCATACCCTTACACAGCAGCTGGTCGTACATCATGACCATGTCGCAGTGGAAGCGCTCCATGTTCTCCCACAGTTCGAAGATGTGGTGCATACCACCCACAGCCATGCGGCGCATCGGCGCCCACTCGTGGTAGGTCGCCATGTCCTCCAGGGTGTGCTCGTAGCCGTCGGTGCGGAGGGTCATATCGAACATCAGGGAGTCCATGTTCATGACGGTGTTCAGGCCCCAGCAGTTATAGGCCCAGGTGCACCAGTTGGAATAGTACAGCGGCGCACAGGACCAGGCAATGACGCGGTGGCGGGTCAGCGGGAAGTTGTTGATGCGCTGCTCCACGCACTTCTCCATGATCTTGCGGACCTTCTTGTCCGTCTCGTGCCAGATGGGCAGATCGCCGTACTGAGACTGGTAAATACGGTACAGCGCCTGGGACACGCCGTTGATGGGATAATAATTGGTGTTGGCCGCCACATCCCACTTCTCCCACTCGAAGCGCTGGAGCTCGTTCTGGCTCTCCAGCTTCTTGCACAGCTGCTGGTAGTCGAAGGGAACGCCGGTCTGCTCCTCGATGAACTTCCACGCCTCCTCGATCTCCTTCATGCAGTGCTTGTGGACCAGCGGATCGTCGAACTGCATGGGCTGGGGCATGGCGAACAGGGGCTTGTCGATGAGCCAGTCCTGAATGATGGACGTGGCCACGGAGCCGTCGCAGGCCTCGTTGGAGGTGATGACCGCCTTGTAGTAGTCGGGCACATCATCCAGCACGAACAGTCCGGCCTCGGCCTGACACATGGGACAGGGGTCGCCGGGCAGGCCCAGAGACTGCACCGCGTCGATGTAGTTGAGGACCGTGTGGTTGTTCACATGGCAGGTGACGAAATAGGGGATCATCTGCAGGGGGACGTTCTCCACTTCCTTGCTGAAGGGATAGAAAATGCCGCCCCACACCGTCTCGTCGTGGGCGATGGTCTTGTCGTGCCGCGCCTGGACCTTCTTATTCCCCTTGTTGGTGTTCAGGTCGTTGCGGAACATCTGCATGAACTGGTAGATAGTGGCGTTGGTCATGGCCCGATAGTGCAGCGGACAGGCGCGCAGCGCCTCACCCCGCAGGCCCTCCATGCCGCGGTCGAACCAGTGGAGCACGGGCAGATAGGTCTGGCCCATCCAGCGATAGCGCCAGCAGCCCTTGGCAAAGGTCCAGATGCCGCCGTAGCGCATCACATCGTAGACCAGCATACCGTAGTTGTACAGCCACACCTTGTTGAAATAGTAGAAGGTGTCCTTCACACCGCGCCACTCGCGGTGCTTGTACAATCCGGTCTTGTCGCAGTACAGGTCGCCCAGGCGGCGCTCGCCGTGGGGCTTGCCGTACCAGAAATCCTTAGCCAGCTTTTTATAATCCGTGGTCTTGACCTTCTCCACCACGTTTTTCAGATCAAATTTCTTCATCTCTTCACGCCCTCCTGGATCTTCTTGATCTCCACGCTCTCAATGAACGCCTGGAACCGGGTACGCAGCTGGCCGCTGGCCGCGTTGATATACTCCTTCTCGATGGAACAGACAGGATAGCCGAAGTCGCGCTGGAGAACGACGGTATCGATGACACGCTCATAGCTCCAGTACTCGCAGAACTTGTTGGAGGCCACGATGATGCCGTCCGCCTTGTACGCCTTTGCCAGGTCGGCGATGTGCTGCTTGCGCTGGCGCATCTCATGCTGCTCCATAAAGCGGGTGCACTGGCTGGTGAGCAGATAGTGGCGGGCGATGGCACGCAGCGGCGTCTCCCCTTCCCGGATCTCGATGGGCAGACGGGACTCCATGCCGCCGTAGCAGTAGCGGTCCGCCACCACCAGGGCGCCGCAGCTTTCGATAAGCTTGGTAAAGTCCGGGTCGTCGTTCTCGCTGCCGGCCAGCAGGACCTTGCAGCGGTACTGGGGTCTGGCGTCCGGCTCACGGGTCTTCAGCTCCTCCAGCGTCTCGCGGAGCTTGTCGATGATCAGGTACTTGGGACAGGCCAGGGTCACCAGGTTGATGACATGGTACTCATAGCCGGTGATGGTGGGCACGTCCAGCTTGCGGTAATCGCCGATAGCCTGCATAATACGGCAGAGCTCGTTGTGGCTCTCGATGGTCTGGCGCAGGGCCTCGTCAGAGGTGTCCACGCCGTAATTGTCATGGAGGAAATCCAGGACGTGGGCCTTGATCTGTGCCTCGTAATGGTCAATACTGTTTTCCGTCTTTTTGAACGGGACATCCATGAACTCGCACTTGAAGCGCTCATTCTGGATGATATCCATACGCTGGAGGTGCTCCTGAAAACGGCAGGTCACGGTGCAGGTCTCGGTAGCCAGCTGGGCATCCAGGAAATTGAAGCCGCCCTCCAGGGCACGCTCAAGAAGGCTGCGGCCGTAGTGACAGGTGCGGGAAGACATATAATAGGTCGCCATATCAGGGGATGTGCAGCGGGGGGCGCGCAGGCGCACAGAGAAGCAGCCGGGCAGGTCCAGCAGCACCTCGGGCATGAAATAGCAGGTGTAGCCTAAAGCCAGTTTTCCGTCACTTTTCGCCTGCTTCACCAGGTCGTTATTGGCCTCTTGCAGCAGGTTCTCAAAGTAAATCAGATGTTTAAGGTCCCTCATCTCTCGTCCTCCTTGCTGCGCGGAACGCGCAGTATTGTCCAGTAAAATTATACATAATTGCAGAAAATTTGTCAATGAAATTGTGTTGTTTGCACAGATTTCGGACACTTTCAGGAGATATGTCTGTTATCGTCGGTTTTTTGACGATTTGGGGAGGAAAATTGACTTTTCAGCGCCGCCGTGGTAGAATAAGCACAGAAAAAACGGAGGTGCGGATATGTGTACTATTGACGAGAAAGCGGCCGTACATTCGGCCGATCATGCCGGTGCAGACGCGCCGCACACACACGCCCATACCCACGAGCATGGGCACGATCACGGGCATACACATGAGCACCACTCGCCGGAGGAAACGGTGGCGCTGCTGGCGTACATGGTGACGCACAACCAGCACCACGCCGAGGAGCTGCACGAGCTGGCCCACAGCGTGGAGGGCGAGGCCGCGCAGCTGCTGCACGAGGCAGTGGTGGACCTGACCGTGGGCAACGAGAAGCTGGCGGAGGCCCTGCGTATCCTGAAAGGAGAGGAATAAACGATGTGTCTTTCCACAGTATGGACGGCGGAACGGCAGCCGGTGTGCAAAAACGTGGCGTCCGTGACACAGAAGGACGGGCAGCTGGTGTTCACCGATATCATGGGCATCCCCACGGTGGTAAATGGGCAGATCGAGAAGATCGACCTGATGGAGAACGAGATCATTATCAGAAAAGCGACCGCCTGAGGGCGGCCGCTTTTCTGTCTGCCGGTGAAGCAAAAAAGAAAGCCCTTACGGGCTTTCTTTTTTGTTGACTTAGTGCCGCTTTTTGCCGGCCCACGCCATGCCGGTCACGGACAGCAGAGCCGTCACGGCGTAGATGCCCACGCCCGCGTCAAAGGTCTTGGGAGATCCCTTGGTGGTGGAGGTGGTATCGGTGGCGGAGGAGTAGTAGTAATAGGAGTTGGCGGACCAGACCGCGGTGAGATAGGCGCCATCGCTGAAGCGGTTGATTGCTCCTCCGTCCGTGGCGGCTTCCGCAAAAACAATGTCCTTCACCTGCTCGCTGGTATAGGTGCCGGTAAATCCAGGTATCTGCTCTCCTTCGTGCAAAGCGATCTTCCAACCCTTGAAGGTATAGCCGCTGCGCGTAGGCGTAGGCAGTTCAAAATTGTCTTTCGACATCCGTAGCACCGGCTTCACACCGGTTCCGTCAGCGTAGTCGATGTGAAACGGAACAACGCCAGTGTTGCTGTTGCCGACCTTTATCACTTCATCTCTACCTGCCGCAGCAGCTGCGGCAGCGGAATCAAAATCACTGTAATAGCTGTACTTACCGCCGGCGTAGACCTCGTACTTCAATCCATCGGCAAGATAGGTCGGATTTACGCTGTTAGAGAAAGTGCCGCCGGAGATAGATTTTGCTTTGACGGTCATAGCACCAGTGAAGTCCCCGCCCGTGATAGAAACATTGGAACTCCTTGCCGACACCGCCTCATGTCCGGCAACAACACTGCTCCCGCCAATATTGATAGCACACTTAGAAGCGCCCTCGACTGCTATAATGAAAGTCTCATTCTCATCACCGCCATCCGCAATAACAGCGCCGCCTGTCATAACAAAAGTTCCCCAACTCTCGACCTTGTTTACCTTATCGTTTTTGTACGCGATATTTACGGCTTTATTCCCGCGCTTAGCGTCACATCCAATAACGCCATCAGTCATTTCCAGCACTGCGCCAGGAGCAACCTTTACCGCATTGCCCGCGTTGGCCATTCCTTCGGTAGTAATCTTACCTCCAGCCATGGTTAGCTTTCCGCCACTCGCAACCAAAACGACCTGTCCAGACGTTCCTGTGTAATCAGATTTGATTGTTCCGGTCTTAGCTTCACTGCTATCAACGATTACCAACTCTCCGTTTACCAGCAGTGCCTGCTCCTTAGTCGGCGTATTTGTTCCGGTCAAAGTCTTTCCATTCAAATCCAGCGTCACCTTAGTACCCGCCGGAATCTCAGTTACAGAGCCAACCACAGTAACATTATCAAGCAATTTTACCGTCTGCCCATCAGCCGCATTAATCGCGTCCTGCAATGATTCATACTTCGTTCCGCCGGCCTCAGCTACATCTTGTGTTTCCGCTGCCCAGCTTACGGTGCAGAGGGACAGCGTCATGACCAGTGCCAGTATGGTTGCCAACAATTTTTTCATCGTTTCTACCCCGATTTCTTTAGATTTCCGCAGGGGCCATCGTTTTAAGCTTGCTAAAACGCAAATGCAGAGGTACCTCTGCCACCCTGTCGGTTGGTTTCATTATAGCAAAGATTTCCCATTTGACAAGGGTTTTTTGAATAATTCTGGCATGGAAAACGAAAAATGACCGGGATACCCGGTCATTTTTCACTTTATCTGCGGACGACCTCGCGGCCGTCGGACCACACCGACACGATATTGTGACGATGGGTCATGTAGATGGCGCGCTCGAAGCGCTCCTCCACATTCAGGGGATGGGCGGCCTCGGGGAAGTCGCCGTCGTCGATGACCACGGCGTGGAGCTTATCTCCCACGGCGAAGCCCTCCCCTGCCCCGAAATACTTGTGGCCGGAGGTGGTGCCCAGGTAATAGCCCTCGGCCACGGTCAGGAATTCGGGGTGCTGCTCGTCGGTGACACGGCGGGCCTTGGAGGTACGGATGGACATGGTGATGACCTTGTACATAGGCAGCTGGGCGCCGCCGGCGATATCGCTGCCCAGGGTGACCCACAGGCCCTCGTTGACCATGCGGCGGACGGGGCAGATGCCGGAGCAGATGTTCACGTTGGAGTCGCCGCAGTGGACCACCACCACGCCGGCGTCACGAATGGCGGCGCGCTCGCGCTCGTCGGACCAGACGCAGTGGGCCATGAGTGTGTGGTCCTTCCAAAGGCCGTACTTGTCGTATGTCTCCCAATACTGGCTGCACTCGGGGTGCAGTTCCTTCACCCAGGCGATCTCGTTGGTGCTCTCGGACAGGTGGGACTGGACGTACAGCCCCCGCTCGTTGGCCAGCTTTCCCAGCTGGGTCATCAGCTCGTCGGTACAGCTGGGAGTAAAGCGGGGCGTTAAGATAGGCTTGATGTGCTCAAAACGGCAGGCGTCCAGCCAGCGGAGCGTCTCCTGCACGGACTCCTCCGTGGTCTCCTGCAGCTTGCCGGGCAGGCCGTTGCGGTCCATGTTGACCTTGCCCACATAGCCGGTGACGCCGGCGCGCTCCAGCTCGTCCATGAGAACGAGGGTCGCGTCGGTGTGGAGGGAGGAGAACATACAGACGCGGGTGGTGCCGTTGGTGATCAGGTCGGTAGCCAGCCGGCGGTAGACGCGGCGGGCGTAGTCCAAATCAGCGAACCGCGCCTCGGTGGGGAACGTGTAGGTGTTCAGCCAGTCCAGCAGCGGCAGGTCCATACCCATGCCCAGCATGGGGTACTGGGGGGCGTGGAGGTGCATATCTGCGAAGGACTGCATGATGATGCGGTCGCCGAAATCGCGGACCTCCGCGCCCTCCAGATGGGCGGGCAGATCGGGATAAAGGCCGGTAATGACGCCGTCCTCCAGCACCAGGCAGCCGTGCTCGAGAATGTCCAGGCGGCCCATGGCGGGCGCGTGGACGATATTACCGCGTAAGACCTGTGTCATGGTGAGATACCTCCTGCAAGCAAAATAAAAATGGATGCTCCGATGCACCCTGCATCGAAACACCCATAGCAGAGCCGTCGGCGGCTCCGTAGAAACGCCCCGCGCCATTCTCGCGGGGCTATATGAGCTGTATTACGGGATACATTGTACCATATTCCCGATGGATTGGCAAGAGAAAATCCCCGGCAAATGCACAGCATTTGCCGGGGATGCTGCATTTTACTCCACGGTGACGCCGCGCTTCTTGAACTCCTCGACCATCAGATCCAGGTCGGGCTCGATGTGAATGGGCTCGCCGGCGGACTTGATGGCATTGGCCACGTCCTTCAGGCCGTTGCCGGTGACGACGCTGACCACGGTGGCGTCGTGGGGGATCAGTCCCTGCTCGCAGGCCTTCTTCAGCGCCGCGGCACCGGTGACACCGGCAGGCTCGCCGCGCCGGTCACGCCCGCCGGCTCGCCGAACACGCCGCAGGTACGGCCCAGCAGGCGCTGGGCGGCCAGGATCTCCTCATCGGAGACGTTGACGGCGATACCGTTGGACTCGCGGATGGCCATGAGGGCCTTATCTGCATTGCGGGGCACGCCTACGGAGATGGAGTCGGCGATGGTGTTCTCCTCCATGGGCTCCCAGGGCTTGTCCTCCTGGATGGCGCGGTTGATGGGATAGCAGCCCAGGGACTGGGCGGAGATCAGGCGGGGCAGCTTGTCGATGAAGCCGATGGCGTACAGGTCTTTAAAGCCCTTCCACACACCGGCGATCGTGCAGCCGTCGCCCACGGAGATGGCCAGGTAGTCGGGCATCTCCCAGTTCAGCTGCTCGGCGATCTCCAGTGCCACGGTCTTTTTGCCCTCGGAGAGGTAGGGGTTGATGGCGGCGTTGCGGTTGTACCAGCCGTACTTGTCAATGGCGGCGGCGGACATCTTGAACGTGTCCTCATAGTTGCCCTTGACGGAGATGACGTTGGCGCCGAAGATCATCAGCTGGGCCACCTTGCCCTTGGGGGCGCGCTCGGGAACGAAGATATAGGTCTTGATACCTGCGGCGGCGGCGTTGCCGGCCAGAGAGCTGGCGGCGTTGCCGGTAGAGGAGCAGGCGATGGTCTTGGCGCCGGCCTCCATGGCCTTGGCCACGGCCATGGCACTGGCACGGTCCTTCAGGGATGCGGTGGGGTTCTGGCCATCGTCCTTGACCCATAGACGCTTGATGCCCAGCAGCTCCGCCAGCTTCGGCTCCTCGTACAGGGGGCTCCAGCCCACGCGCAGCGGCGTGTCGGGCGTGGTCTCCTCCACAGGCAGCAGCTCACGGTAGCGCCACATGGAACGGTTCTCGCGCTTGGCCAGCTTCTCCTTGGTCAGCACGGACTTGATGTAGTCGTAGTCATAGACGATATCCAGGATACCGCCGCATTCGCAGTTGGTCAGGTCGGGAACGGCGTCGTAGGTCTTGCCGCAGCGGACACATTTGCCGTATTTTACGTTTTTCATGGTGGTTCTCCTTATATGAAATAAGAAATACAGGGCGGGGCGAGAGCCCCGCCCTGAGGCGTTGTTGCGGTGTTTTCTTACAGAGCCTTCAGCAGGCCGGTGGCCTCGTTGAACTCGTTGATGAGCTCGTCCAGCTCCTTGGCCTGTGCGTGAACGGCATCCCAGGTGTTCTTGGTATCGTACCACTGGGCGTTCAGGTCCTCCACGTTCATCTGCTGCTGCTCCACCCAGGTGTAGTACTTCAGGTTGTGGACACGCTTGCGCTCGGTGTAGGTCAGCTCCAGCATGGAGTCGGTCTTCAGGCCCAGCATGTGCAGGTTGTGGTCCAGAGACGCCTCATGAGCGTTGTACGCGCCGTACATCTGGTTCAGCTCCTCGATACGGGACTGGTACATGACAGCGGAGTCGGTCAGCACGGTGCCCACCACGTCGTTCTCGGTCAGCTCGTAGTACTTGGCCATCTTGATGCAGCACAGGACGTTGGCGATACCGGAGATGCCCAGCCAGGTCATCTTCTGGACTTCCTCGTCGGACATACCCAACTCGTCCTTCATGTACTTCTGGCCCTCGGGGGTGTTGAACAGGCGCAGCAGGCGCTGGCTGTCCTCGTCGTCGATGGCGATGGCCATATCGGTGTTCTTCACGTTGTGGATCCAGGGGATGTGCTTGTCGCCGATACCCTCGATGCGGTGGCCGCCAAAGCCGTTATCCAGGATGGTGGGGCACTGCAGGGCCTCGCCCACGGCCAGCTTCAGGTGGGGATAGCGCTCCTTCAGCAGATCACCGGCGGACATGGTGCCGGCGGAGCCGGAGGTAAAGCAGGCGCCGGCGAAGTTCTGGCCGGGCTTCTTGACGGCCTCGAACAGGTCAGCCAGGGCGTAGCCGGTGACGTTGTAGTGCCACAGGGGATTGCCCATCTCGGCAAACTGGTTGAAGATCATCATGGTGGGATCCTGCTTCAGCTCCCAGGTCTTGTCGAAGATCTCCTTCACGTTGGACTCGCAGCCGGGGGTGGCGATGATCTGGCCGGCGATGGACTTCAGCCAGTCAAAACGCTCCTTGGACATATCCTGGGGCAGGATGGCCACGGACTCGCAGGCCAGCAACTTGGAGTTGAAGGCGCCGCCGCGGCAGTAGTTGCCGGTGGAGGGCCACACGGCATGGTGATAGGTGGCATCGAACTGACCGGTCACCAGGCGGGGAGCCAGGCAGCCGAAGGAGGCGCCGACCTTGTGGCAGCCGGTGGGGAACCACTTGCCGGACATGGCAATGATGCGGCAGGGCACGCCGGAGAGCTTGCTGGGGATCTCCACATAGTTGGGGACCGCCTGGAACAGACCGCCGGACTCCTTGGCCTCGTTGTGCCAGGAAATGCGGAACAGGTTGACGGGATCCACATCCCACAGGCCGGTGTGGCTCAGCTTGGCCTTGATCTTCTCGGGGATCAGGTCAGGGTTCTGCATCTGGGCGATGGTGGGGATGATGACGTTGTTCTCCTTGGCCTTCTGGATGTTATGCGCCAGACCGACTTTGTTGATGGACAGATCGATTTTACCCATGTTTCTTTTCCTCCTGTTGTTTGTTCGCATCGATATAGGAATATAAGGTGTATTTGGAAATACCGAAGTATTTTGCCACTTTGTCGCCGGACTTGGTGACCAGGAACGCGCCCGCATCGCTGAGGAAACGGATGGCCCGGATCTTGTCGTCCTTGTTCATCAGGGCCGCAGGCTTGCCCACCAGCGCCACGGACTGCTGGATCAGCTCGTCCAGCACATCGTTGACGTTGATGATCTTCTCCGGCTCAGACTGCTCCCGGTCGCGGGTAAGCATGAACTCGCCCAGCTCCTGGTGCATCATCATGATGTTGGTGATGTCGTAGTTGATGGAAAATATGGCCGTGACCGCGCCGCGGCTGTTGCGGATATACAGGGACGAGGATTTCAGTATCTTCCCGCCCGGCGTCCGCGTCAGGTAGCACAGATGGTCCTGGGGCTGCTCGTTCTGATGCTCCAGCTGCTCCATGACGACCCTGGATGCACCGTCGCCGATCTTCCGGCCGGACACGTGCCCGTTTTCGATGTGTACGATGGTGTGCTCCGGGTGGCTGCTGGCCACATCGTGGATGACCACCTCGCACTTGTCGCCGAACTGCGCCGCGATACCCGCGGCGATCTGCTTCAGCGATTCTAATCGTTTCGCCTCCATAACACCCTCCTTTTCCGCTTTTCTCCTCTTACATAATACCACACCTCCCACAAAAAGCAACGGTTTTTTCTGAAAAACTTTTTGATTTCCTAAATTTTTGTTTGACATCCAGCTACCATGTGCTATGATAGGAGATGGTAAAAACCGTTTACCCGTTTTTAACACAGAATTTGATAAAATTTTTGCGGAGGTACATTATGGATTTTGCTGCCATCAGAAACGCCGCCGAGGCGTACAAACCCGCTATGGTCAAGTTCCTGCGGGACATGATCGCCATCCCTTCCGAGTCTTGTGAGGAAGAGGGCGTCGTCAAGCGCATCGCCGAGGAGCTGAAGGCCCTGGGCTATGACAAGGTGGAGTTCGACAAGCTGGGCAACGTCATCGGCTGGATGGGCGAGGGCGACAAGATCATCGCCATCGACAGCCACATCGATACTGTTGGCATCGGCAATATCGAAAACTGGGAAGCCGACCCCTACAAGGGCTATGAGACCGATGACATCATCTACGGCCGCGGCGGTTCCGACCAGGAGGGCGGCATGGCCGCCGCCGCCTACGGCGTGAAGATCATGAAGGATCTGGACCTGCTGCCCAAGGGCTACAAGATGATGGTCGTGGGCTCCGTGCAGGAGGAGGACTGCGACGGTATGTGCTGGCAGTCCATCGTCAATGAGTACTTCAACGGTCCTGAGGACGCCCGCAGCAAGATCGAATTCGTTATCTCCACCGAGCCCACCGACGGCGGTATCTACCGCGGCCACCGCGGCCGTATGGAGATCCGCGTGGATATGCACGGTGTGTCCTGCCACGGTTCCGCCCCCGAGCGCGGCGACAACGCCATCCACAAGATGGCCGAGGTCATCCTGAACGTCCGTGACCTGAACGAGAACCCCGCCGACGGCTCCACCGAGATCAACGGTCTGGTGAAGATGCTGGATCCCAAGTTCAACCCCGAGCACTACGAGGATGCCCGCTTCCTGGGCCGCGGCACCTGCACCACCAGCCAGATCTTCTACACCTCCCCCTCCCGCTGCGCTGTGGCCGACAGCTGCGCCATCTCCATCGACCGCCGCATGACCGCCGGCGAGACCTATCAGTCCTGCCTGAAGGAGATCGAGGACCTGCCCGCCTGCAAGAAGTATGCCAAGGACGTGAAGGTTTCCATGTATATGTATGACCGTCCCGCATGGACCGGCCATGTATATGAGACTGAGTGCTTCTTCCCCACCTGGATCAACAAGGAGACTGCTCCTCACGTCCAGGCCCTGGTGGACGCCCACCACAACCTGTGGGGCGACAAGCGCCTGATGCCCACCGAGCTGGCTGCCTCCAAGCGCGAGGGCCGTCCCCTGACCGACAAGTGGACGTTCTCCACCAACGGCGTGTCCATCCAGGGCCGCTACGGCATCCCCTGCGTGGGCTTCGGCCCCGGTGCCGAGTCTCAGGCACACGCTCCCAACGAGGTGACCTTCAAGCAGGATCTGGTGACCTGCGCTGCCCTGTATGCCGCCGTTCCCGGCCTGTACAAGCCCGAGAACAAGGACGGCTCCGCCACCAGCTTCCGGCAGGAGCTGACCGGCAACGACATCAAGTAATCATACGCCATATACGCCATATTAAAAATACAAGGAGAACGATCAAAATGAGCAAGACTGTTGAACTGGCACGCCATCTGTCTACCCTGAACATCAACAATATGTACAAGACCGATTTCTATTGGACTTGGGACAAGACCGACGATGAGATCGACGCCATCTTCACCGTGGCCGACGCCCTGCGCGACCTGCGCGAGCGCAACAAGAGCACCCGTGTGTTCGATTCCGGCCTGGGCATCTCCATCTTCCGCGACAACTCCACCCGTACCCGCTTCTCCTTCGCCTCCGCCTGCAACCTGCTGGGTCTGGAGGTCCAGGACCTGGACGAGAAGAAGTCTCAGATCGCCCACGGCGAGACCGTCCGCGAGACCGCGAACATGGTGTCCTTCATGGCCGACGTCATCGGCATCCGCGATGATATGTTCATCGGCGAGGGCCACAAGTATCAGAAGACCTTTATGGACGCCGTGAAGGAAGGCTACCGCGACGGTATCCTGGAGCAGCAGCCCACCCTGGTGAACCTGCAGTGCGATGTGGACCATCCCACCCAGTGCATGGCCGATATGCTGCACGTCATCCACTACTTCGGCGGCGTGGAGAACCTGAAGGGCAAGAAGGTCGCTATGACCTGGGCCTATTCTCCCTCCTACGGCAAGCCCCTGTCCGTTCCCCAGGGCGTGATCGGCCTGTTCACCCGCTTCGGCATGGACGTGACGCTGGCCCATCCCGAGGGCTATGACGTGATGCCCGAGGTGGAAGAGGTCGCCCGCAAGAACTGCGAGAAGTACGGCTCCAAGTTCCACAAGACCAACAGCATGGCCGAGGCATTCAAGGATGCCGATATCGTGTATCCCAAGAGCTGGGCTTCCTACGCCGCCATGGAAGAGCGCACCAAGCTGTACGCCGCCGGCGACAAGGAGGGCATTGACGCACTGGAGAAGCGCCTGCTGGCCCAGAACGCCCAGCACAAGGATTGGGCCTGCACCGAAGAGATGATGAAGCTCACCAAGGACGGCAAGGCCCTGTACCTGCATTGCCTGCCCGCCGACATCACCGGTCTGAGCTGCGCCGAGGGCGAGGTGGACAACTCCGTGTTCGACCGCTACATCGTGCCTCTGTACAAGCAGGCCTCCTACAAGCCCTATATCATCGCCGCGATGATCACCCTCGCCCGCAAGCGCAACCCTGCGGATCTGCTCCTCGATCTGCTCGAAAAGGG
>OICM01000557.1_pt1 | contig 13063 bp, 12 predicted proteins | sample 1581311 | NCBI WGS metagenome assembly OICM01 (sample SAMEA3882539, study PRJEB24775) | human gut metagenome | biome: human-associated habitat; feature: intestine environment; material: feces | place: Netherlands | collected 2009/2010 | reverse complement strand
GTTCGGCGTTTTGGATATTCAACGAAGTGAGCAATATCTATTTCTTTACAGTGCATATTTGGGTGTAGTATACTCTTTGTGGGCAATTCGTCCCTATACTTCACCTACGAAAGGGCGGGCATGTATACTATTTATTCCCGTGATTGATCTTATGAATATAATCCTTGCGTTTGATTATTCCTCCACTACTATTTTTGTCCCGGATGGATACGTCTCAGATGTTGAGCATCTTCGCGCATGTTTTTTTGATTGGCTATATGATAACCCTCAATACATGACATGCGATGAAAAGGGGCACGCTGTATGCGCCTATGACGCAATGGCATTTTTAGCTTATATCAATCAGGTCATCCTTCGCTCAAGTAATGAAAAGGCGTATGTGATTCCAGCGACACAAACGGTTTGCGGTAAACTCTATCGTCTGGAATTCTGACATCGAAAATCCGAGCTATAGTCTTGTCCAGCTTCCCCCCGCCAGCGCGCCGTATATCGCCGGGCAGGGGAGGGTATCCGCAAAGGGCTGCAGTGCTGCGGCGGGATCCTCCAGCACATCCGCTTGGTTGATAAACAGCACATCGAAGCCGCCCTCTTTCGCCAGCACCCGGGCGGCGATTTCAGGAGTAATGTTCGCATCCGTGGATGTTTCGGCCAGCGGCGCGTACAGCTCCGGGCGGTGGGCGGCGTCCTGTATGGGCTGTCCCAGCGCGGAGGCACCGAATACGCAGACGGTGCGGTTTCGTTCCGGCGGCAGTACTGGTTCCCAGGCGGCGTGGGCCTTGGCGGGCAGGCGCTTGGAGCCGTCGGCCTCCACCAGCACAAAGTCCGCGGCGTACTGCCAGCCGGGGAAGTCCGGGGCGGTCAGTTTGCCCTCCGGGTTATAGGACCCGGCGCAGACGATGGGGCTGTGGGCAAAGCCCTCACACAGCTCCGCTGCGGTGGCGGCGAAGGGACACCAGTTCGGGCGCATGATGCGGGTGGTGGTGGACACCAGCACCGTGCCGCGGTGGGACAGTTCCTGTGCCAGCACGCGCAGCAGGGAGGTCTTGCCGCCGCTGCCGATCACCGCGGTCAGGCCGGGACGAATCCCCAGCAGTTCCCATAATTCCATGCCTGTCACCACCTTTCATACCCATTGTACCACAGAAATTTCCCGCCGTAAACCTCTTGACAGGGATGACTTGTAGTGCTAAATTGTGAAAAGTAAGAAAAGTTATACCAATCCAACCGAAAGGAATGAGGATATGAGCAGAGATGAGCGCTACTTTATGAGCAGCGTCAAGATCGGCCCTAAGGGACAGATCGTTATCCCCAAGGAGGCGCGGGATATGTTCGGCCTGCAACCGGGAGATACGCTGGTGCTGATGGCGGACAGGAAAAAGGGCCTGGCACTGCAGACCGTGGATAAGCTGAACCCGCTGATGAAGACGGTATTTAACAGTCTGCCCAGCGGGGAAGAGGAGGCGGAGGACGAATGAACGTGCTGGAGGTACAGGGCCTGACCAAGCGCTACCCGGCGTTTACGCTGAATGGGGTGTCCTTTGACGTGCTGCAGGGCGCGGTGATGGGGTTTATCGGCCGTAACGGCGCAGGCAAGAGCACCACGCTGAAGTCCATTCTGGGTATGGTACACCCGGACGCGGGTGCGGTCAGGGTATTCGGCATGGACTACGCGGAGAATGAGCGCGCTATCCGGCGTGAGCTGGGCGTGGTGCTGGGGGGGATCGATTTCTATCCCAAAAAGAAGATCAAGACCATCACAGACGTGACCCGCAGGTTTTATAACAACTGGGACGAGGAAAAATACCGCCACTATTTGGAGCTGTTCCATATTGATGAGAGCAAGCGGGTGGATCAGCTTTCCAGCGGCATGAAGGTCAAGTACATGATCGCCTTGGCGCTGAGCCACAATGCCCGGCTGCTGATACTGGACGAACCCACCAGCGGCCTTGACCCGGTGAGCCGCGACGAGCTGACGGAGCTGCTGCGCCGGGTGGTGGCGGATGGCACGCGCAGCGTGCTGTTCTCTACTCACATCACCTCCGATCTGGAGAAGTGTGCCACCCACATTGCCTTTATCAAGGACGGCGAGCTGCAATATACCGGTTCTCTGGACGATTTCCGCACCCACTACAAGGACGTGGGCGCTACGCTGGAGGATATCATCGTGCACGTGGAAAGGAGGCCGCTGGATGAAGACGCTATTATATAAGCAGCTGCGGTTGGTGTGCCATCCCATGACGCCGGTATTCTGCCTGTTCGGCTTCATGGTCATCATTCCAAACTACCCCTACACTGTCATCTTTTTTTATGTGATGCTGGGGCTGTTTTTCACCTTTCTGAATATGCGGGAGCAGAAGGACCTGTACTACACGGCGCTGCTGCCGGTGCCCAAGCGGGACGCGGTGAAGGCCAGCTGTCTGTTCACGGCGCTGATCGAGCTGCTGTCGCTGGCGGTGCTGGTGCCCTGCGCCCTGCTGGCGGTCTGCTTGCAGCCGGGGAAGGACAACCTGGTGGGGCTGGATCCCAATCTGGCGCTGCTTGCCGCCGGGTTCCTGCTGTATGCGGTGTTCAATGCCGTTTTTCTGCCGTCGTTTTACGCGAACGGCTACAAGGTGGGCGTGGCATTTGTCAAGGCGATCATTCCCACCACGCTGGCGATGATCGTGTTTGAGGCGCTGCCCCATGTTCCCGGCCTCATGTGGCTGGACGATATGGACGCGGCCACGCAGGTGCGTCTGCTGCCGTATTTCGTCGCCGCCGTGCTGCTCTACGGCATCGGCACGGCGCTTACGTTCCGGAGGGCGGCGGCGCAGTATGAAAAAGTTGATCTGTGACAGCAACGACCGGCGTGAGCCGGTCGTTGCTTTATTAGATCATCCAGTAGGGAGGCTGAGGAGTTTGCCCCTCGGGTAGGGGAATGACCACGTCTGTCCGCACGTCGCCGTACAACGTCTTGTGCTGCGCCATGATATTTTCCAACGGTTCGACAGTGCCACATAGCAGCGCCTGCCAGACCATGCCGCAGGTGGACATGATATAGGCGGGAGTGAACCCATTGCGAATATAAAACTGGATACGCCGCAGACGCAGTGCGTTTTCCGCGTCACTGCCTCCTGGCACAGGAAACTCCGCCTCCGCTACCAGAGGCCGTCCCTGCTGCTCCAGCCGCGAAAGCATATCACTGCCCAGCCCTTCATTACGACGAGCGCGTGTGGTTCCCAGATAGTCCAGCAGTACCAGTGGTATTGTCGCATTTTTCCACAGGGCGGCGTAACTCAGCAGCTCATCTTCGTCAAACAGTCCCCATACCTCGTAACGTCCTTCCTCCAGCAGACGGAGAATATCGGGCAGAGGCTTGCGTTCCTGCGGGACAAAAGCCTCGGATAGCTGGTCGTGATACCAGCGGGGGTATTCCTCTGCGGTTAACAGGCGAAAATTCATAGACGTTCCTCCTTCAACAGTCGCTGTATATCCTCCGGCAGGGGCGCGGTCACATCGATGACCGCGCCGGTGAGGGGATGCGTCATCCGCAGGTGATAGCTGTGCAGCGCCGGGCGGGCGATCAGGGCCCGGTCCTCTGTGCCGTAGAGCCAGTCACCGGTCAGCGGGTGGCCGATGGCGGCCATGTGGACCCGCAGCTGATGCGTGCGTCCGGTGGTAGGCGTCAGGCGCAGCAGCGCACGGCCCTGAGAGGCCGCCAGCACCTCATAGTGGGTGTGGGCGGGTTGACCCAGGAGGTCGGCCTGCCGCTTCAGCAGCGAGCTCTCAGCGCGTCCTATGGGCAGATCAATGTCGCCCTCTGCCGGGGAGGGGATGCCCTCGCACACGGCCCGGTACTCCCGCCGGAAATCGTCCGTGTGCAGCATGGTCATACATCGGGCATGGATGAAGCCGGTCTTTGCCACGGCCATAACGCCGGTAGTGCCGCGGTCCAGCCGGTTCACCGCATGGAAGCTCTCACTATGCAGATAGTGTGCCGCGGCGCCGGCAATGGTGGCTGTTTCCTCTGTCAGCGCCGCCGGATGCACCGCAATGCCGGCCGGCTTATTGATAAGCAGCAGGTCCTCATCCTCGTACAGGATATCCAGAGGGAAGTCCACCGGCCGGATGTGTGGGTGTTCTCCCGGCAGATCGGATACGTCCGCCGCCAGCACATCTCCGGGGCACGGCACGAAGCGTACGGTGACGGGCGCACCATTGACGGTGATGGCCTGCCGGAATTTCAACCGGCTGAGAAAGCTGCCGGAGATGCCCCACAGGTGCAGCAGCAGCTGTTTTACAGGCTGACCAGCCTCCGCTTCAATGACGGTATGGGTCAGAACACGCATGGACGGCACCTCCTCTTGCTCTTGAATGAAATTAGTATAGCAGAATTTATGGGAATATGGTATACTAACTTCACAAAACGTGAAAGCGAGGGCTTTTTATGGCATCCAAGGTATACTTCGCCGACCTGCGGGCCGACGTGCATGAAAATCTCCAGCAGAAGCTGACCCGCCTGATGAAGACCGCCGGTATGGGCGATATCGACTTTCAGGATAAGTTCGTGGCCATCAAGCTGCACTTCGGTGAGCCGGGAAACCTGGCGTTTCTGCGCCCCAACTGGGCGCGGACCGTGGCGGATTTTGTGAAGGAAAGGGGCGGTAAGCCGTTCCTCACCGACTGCAACACCCTGTACGTGGGCGGGCGCAAGAATGCCCTGGACCACATGGACAGCGCCATGCTCAACGGCTTCAACCCCATGACCACCGGCTGCCAGATCATCATCGGCGACGGGCTGAAGGGCAGCGATGAGGTAGAGGTTCCCGTGGTCGGCGGCGAGTATGTGAAGAACGCCAAGATCGGCCGCGCCGTTATGGACGCCGATGTGTTTATCTCTCTGACTCATTTTAAGGGACATGAAGAGGCCGGCTTCGGCGGCTGCCTGAAAAATATCGGCATGGGCTGCGGCAGCCGCGCCGGTAAGATGGAACAGCACAACGCGGGCAAGCCCCACGTGGCGGAGAAACACTGCATCGGCTGCGGCCAGTGCCGGAAGATCTGCGCCCACGGCGCGCCCATCATCGAAAACGGCAAGGCCGTCATCGACCACGACAGATGCGTGGGCTGCGGCCGCTGCATTGCCGTCTGCCCCAAGAACGCGGTGCAGATCGACTGGGACGAGAGCACCACCAATCTGAACTGCAAGATCGCCGAATACACCAAGGCGGTGGTGGACGGCCGCCCCTGCTTCCACATCTCGCTGGTCATCGACGTGTCCCCCAACTGCGACTGCCGTCCCGAGAACGACATGGCCATCGTGCCCAACGTGGGCATGTTCGCCTCCTTCGACCCGGTGGCGCTGGACATGGCCTGCGTGGACGCGGTGAACGCCCAGACGCCCCTGCGCGGCTCCGCCGCCGATGACGCGCACGCCAAGGCCCATGTGCATGACCACTTTCAGCGCCTGCACCCGGACACCAACTGGCGCAGCTGTCTGGAGCACGGCGAGAAGATCGGCATCGGCACCCGGGAGTATGAGTTGATCAAGATATAAAAAGCGGAAAGCCACCCGTCAGGGTGGCTTTCCTTATGTATTTATTCCGAATCATCTGCGGACGTTTCCTCTGAGGCGTCCTCGTCCTCCGGGTCGTCGATGTGGGCGAACCACTCCCGGTAGCGGTGCATATCCTTGGCGAACAGCTGCCCGTTGCTGGGCGGTGTGTAGGTGATGGCGTTGGCCCCGGCGGCAATGGTGGACAGGATCGTCTCCTCCGTGGGACCGCCGGTGGCGATAACGGGCAGCTCCGGATAGCGGGCCCGGATCTCTGCCACGATGGCGGGCGTCCTGTCCGCACCGGAGACGTTCACAAAATCGATGCCCGCCGCCAGCTTGCTCTCCAGGTCCACTTTTTCCGACACCACCGTATAGACCACCGGGATCTCCACGGTGGCCTTGATGGCCCGGATGGTATCGTCGTCAATGAACGTGTTGCACACCACGCCGAAGGCGCCCTGGTGCTCAGCAAAAGCGGCGATGTGGGCCGAACGCTGGCCCTTGGTCAGACCGCCGCCTACGCCAACGAACACCGGCACATCGGACACGCCGATAATGGCCTGGGTAATGCCTGCCTGGGGCGTAAAGGGATATACGGCGATGACCGCATCGGCGTTGATATTCTTAATGATGGCCACGTCGGTGCTGAATACAAGCGACTTGATACGCCGGCCGAATACGCGGATGCCGCTACATTTGCTGATACAGTGGGGCACGGTCAATGCGTGCTTACGCAGGGTGCCCTCGTAGGTGGGAACGTACTTCTTCACATTGCCTTCCTTTCCAGTGGGTCGATTTTTCCTTATTGAAAATATTATAGCAGAAAAAACAACTCATGTAAATAAAAGTGGGCGCATTTTTAACAGTTCGTTAACATTGACTATCGCGGAGAAAAGTGCCGGATAACGACGCTCCGGGACGAAACAGCGGGCCATCCGTCGGATGACCCGCTGCGCTTATACGTTTGCCAGATAGTCCCGGCACTTGTTGTTGGCTTCCCGGGCCACCAGTTCCTCATTCACAGTGACAAGATGCCCCTGCCGCACGGTGACGCGTCCCTGCACCACGGTGTAGTCCACCGGCCCCCGGACACCCACAGTACCCAGCACAGAGCCGGCGTCCTGATCACAGCCTACCAGCTCCAGCCGGCGGCTGTCGATCATGAACAGATCGGCGCACTTGCCCACGGACAGCTGCCCGATGTCGTCCCGGCCCAGCAGCCGCGCACTGCCCCGGGTGGCCATTTTGAGGATGTCATAGCCGGTGGGAGCCTGACGGCTGGCGTGCAGCCGGTGCAGCAAGAAGGCTACCCGCAGTTCCTCCAGCAGGCTTGAGCCGTCGTTGCTGGCGCTGCCGTCCACCGCCAGTCCTACCGGCACACCCAGGGCCAGCATTTCCGGGATGCGGGCCACGCCGCTGGCGAGCTTCATGTTGCTGATGGGGCAGTGGGCCACGCCGGTGCCGGTGCGGGCCATCTCCCGCAGCTCCTCGTCGTTGAAGTGTATGCCGTGGGCAAACCACACATCGTCGCCCAGCCAGCCCAGCCGCGCCATGTATTCCAAAGGCCGGATGCCCTCACGCTGCAGCATGAAGTTCTCCTCGTCCTTCGTTTCGCACAGGTGGGTGTGCAGCCGAACGTGGTACTGTCGGGCCAGGATGGCGCTCTGACGCAGCAGCTCCGCCGACACGGAGAAAGGAGAGCAGGGGGCCAGTGCCACACGGCACATGGCACCGTAGCTGTCATCGTGGTATTTCTCGATACAGCGGACGCTGTCTGCCATGATCTCGTCCACCGTCTGCACCACGCTATCCGGCGGCAGGCCGCCGTCCTTGACGCTCAGGTCCATGCTGCCGCGGCTCATGTAGAGGCGAATGCCCAGCTCCCGTGCGGCGCTGCGCTGTGCGCCCAGCAGGTCACCGCTATGGGCGGGGAACACATAGTGGTGGTCAAAGCAGGTGGTGCAGCCGTGCTTCATCAGCTCGCCCATGCCGGTGAGGCTGGACAGCCGGATCACATCCTCATCCAGGTTTTTCCAGATCTCATACAGGGTCTTCAGCCAGTCGAACAGCTCCATATTCTGTACCTGTGGTAGGTTGCGGGAGAACACCTGGTACAGGTGGTGGTGGGTGTTGACCAGACCGGGGTAGCACAGCATATGGCTGCCGTCGATGACCTCGTCGGCGCTGATGTCCAGCGCCGTACCGATAGCCTTGATAAAGCCATCCTCACAGTAAAGGTCCGCGTTTTGCAGGACGCGGTCTTCGTCGTCGCAGGTGACCAGCTGGTGAATGTTCTTAATGAGCAGGGTGGACACGGTAATTCCTCCTTATGGTGATAGATGGGTAGGAAAAAAGAGCAGGCCGCAAAGCGGCCTACTCTTTTCATTATCAGGTCAGCGTTCCTCGCGGAAGTAGGAGAGACCGAGGGACGCAGGGGGCTGATCCTCCCGCTTTTTACGCAGGGACACGATGATCAGCACGATCAGAGTGATGACGTAGGGCAGCATCTTGTACAGCTCCTTGACAGCCATCTGTGCGCCGGTGGGCAGATAGATGTTCAGAATGTACAGACCACCAAACAGGATGGAGGCCAGAATACTGACATTGGGACGCCAGATGGTGAAGATGACCAGCGCGATGGCCAGCCAGCCGCGGTCACCGAAGGCGTTGTTGGACCACACGCCGTTGGCGTAATCCATGACGTAGTACAGTCCGCCCAGGCCCGCGATCATGGAGCCGATGCAGGTGGCCAGATACTTGTACTTGGTGACGTTGATGCCGGCGGCGTCGGCGGTGGAGGCGCTCTCGCCCACGGCGCGCAGGTGCAGGCCGGGACGGGTGTGGTTCAGGAAGTAGGACGCGCCCAGGGCGATGATGATGGCCACATAGGCCAAAAAGCCGTAGGACAGGAACAGCTCTCCGAACCAGCCGGTGCTGTCGGCACCGGGCAACGTGGTCTTGAAGTACAGACTGGTGTTGGCCAGGGCGATGGAGGGAACCTCACTGTTGGTCAGCTTGATGAGGGAGCCACCGAAGAAGTTGCCTACGCCCACGCCGAAGGTGGTCATAGCCAGACCGGTGACGTTCTGGTTGGCGCGCAGGGTGACGGTCAGGAAGCAGTAGAGCAGACCCATCAGCAGGGAGCCCAGCAGGGAGCACAGAATGGGGATCATGATGGCCAGAAAGCCGTTCAGCTGACCGCCGGCGGCTTGCTCATAGAAGAACGCGCCGATAACGCCGCTGATGCCGCCCACGTACATGATGCCGGGGATACCCAAGTTCAGGTTACCGGACTTTTCTGTCAGAATTTCACCGGTACTGCCGAACAGCAGGGGAATACCCTGCATGACCGCGCGGGGGAAGAAGGATATAAAGTTAAAGCCCATCCGTCACGCCTCCTTTTTGCTGCTCTTGCGCAGAGTGACCTTGTAGGTGATGAAGAACTCGGTAGCAATGATGAAGAACAGGATGATACCGGTCAGAATATCCGCGAAGGACTGGTTCAGGCTGAAGGCGGTGGAGATCTCGCTGGCACCGCGATCCATGGTCACCAGCAGCAGGGAGGCGGCAATCATGATGAAGGGGTTGAACTTGGACATCCAGGACACCATGACGGCGGTAAAGCCGCGGCTGTCCACGATGGTGGTGGTCAGGGTGTGGCTGATCCCGGCGGTCAGGATATATCCCATCAGGCCGCAGATCGCGCCGGAGAGTACCATGGTGCGGATGATCACACGATCCACCTTGATACCGGCATAGCTGGCGGTGCGCTGGCTCTCGCCAACGACGGCGATCTCATAACCGTGCTTGCTGTATGTGAGATAGATATACATCATGCCGGTCAGCAGTGCGACCACCAGAATGGGGAGCAGCTGTGCCTGTCCGCCGATGCGGGGCAGCCAGCCGGCCTCGGAAGCCTGGTTGATGATGCCGATCTTACCGGCGCCTTTGGGCACCTCCCATATGATGATAAAGTAGGAGGCCAGCTGCATGGCGATGTAGTTCATCATCAGGGTGAACAGCGTCTCGTTGGTGTTCCATCTGGCCTTGAAGAAGGCGGGCAGGAAGCCCCATACGGCGCCGGCCAGCAGCGCGGCCGCCAGAGAGATGACGATCAGCAGGAAATTGGAGACCTTGCCGCCCAGCAGGATCATGCAGGTGGTGGTGGCCAGACAGCCGATCAGGGTCTGCCCCTCGGCGCCGATGTTCCAGAAGCGCATCTTGAATGCGGGCGTTACCGCTAAGGAGATACCCAGCAAGACGGCAACATTCTGCCCGGTGACCCAGATTTTACGGGAGGTGCCGAAGGCACCCTTGAGGATCGTGCCGTAGACGGCGATGGGATCCTGACCGGTCAGCAGGGTGGTGATCAGTCCGCAGAACACCAGTGCCAGCAGCAGGATACCGCCGCGGATCAGCAGTGCCTTGGGCAGAGGCAGCGCATCGCGCTTGGAAATATGAAAGAGCGAACCTTTTTTATTCATCTGCCTTGCCTCCTTCCACGCGGGTCATCAGCGCGCCCACTTCCAGCTTGTTGGTTTTGCGGCCGTCCACCACGCCGGAGACCTGACCGCCGCACAGCACCACGATGCGGTCACACAGCTCCAACAGCACGTCCAGGTCCTCGCCCACATACACGACGGCGACGCCCTTCATTTTCTGCTCGGTCAGCAGGTTGTAAATGGTGTAAGATGTATTGATGTCCAGACCACGGACAGCGTAGGCAGTCATCAGCACGGAGGGCTGCTGGGCGATCTCACGGCCCACCAGCACCTTCTGCACGTTACCGCCGGACATACGGCGTACCGGGAAATTCGTGCTGGGGGTGACGACCTCCAGCTCCTGCCAGATGCGCTGTGCCAGCGCCTCGGGATTTTTGCGGTCCAGGAAAATGCTGGCACCCTTGCGCCAGGAGCGGAGCATCATGTTGCCGGTCATGCCCATGGAGCCTACCAGACCCATGCCCAGACGATCCTCGGGGACAAAGCTCATGGCTACGCCGCTCTTGCGGATGTCCATGGGATCCATGCCCACCAGATTTTTCTCCTCGTTGGTCTCCGGGGAGATATAGGTCACAGTGCCGGAGCTGACGGGATACAGGCCCGCGATGGACTCCAGCAGTTCACGCTGGCCGGAACCGGCGATACCCGCTACGCCCAGCACCTCGCCGGCGTTAACAGTAAAGCTCACGTTGTCCAAACGCTTGACGCCCAGCTCGTCGAACACGGTCAGCCCCTCGATCTTCAGCCGGGGCTCCACATTCACGGGGGTGGGGCGGTTGATATTCAACGACACGCTGTGACCCACCATCATGTCGGTCAGGGACTGCTGGTCGGCGTCCTTGGTCAGCACGTCGCCTATGTATTCGCCCTTGCGGAGCACGGCCACCCGGTCGGATACGTCCAGCACCTCGTGGAGCTTGTGGGTGATGATGATGAGGGACTTGCCGTCGGCCTTCATGTTGCGCATGACGGCGAACAGCTTGTCCGTCTCCTGCGGGGTCAGCACGGCGGTGGGCTCGTCCAGGATCAGAATATCGGCACCGCGGTACAGCACCTTGACGATCTCCACGGTCTGCTTTTGGGAAACAGACATATCATAGATCTTCATGTCCGGGTCGATATCGAAGCCGTACTTATCACAGATGTCCTTGACCTTTTGACGTGCATTGTTCAGGTCAAGCTTGCCCTCCAGGCCGAGGATGATATTCTCGGTGGCGGTGAACAGATCGACCAGCTTGAAGTGCTGGTGGATCATGCCGATGCCGTAGCGGTAGGCATCGCGCGGGGAGCGGATGACGACCTCCTCGCCGTCGATGAGGATCTGTCCCTCGTCGGGGAAGTAAATGCCCGAGAGCATGTTCATGAGCGTGGTCTTGCCGCTGCCGTTTTCGCCGAGCAGCGCCAGGATCTCGCCCCGGTAGATATCGAGCCAGACGCGGTCATTGGCGACGACGGAGCCGAAGCGCTTGGTAATGTCGCGCATTTTGACCGCTGCGATCTTGTTGTCCAATATGGTGTCCCTCCCGAAATGGCGGCAGACGCCGCACGACGGCGGCGCGCTTTAAAGTACATATGAGGGAAGGCCTGGGTTGACAGGCCTTCCCTCTGCGGTAGATTCAGATATCAGCTGCCAAAGTTCTGGTCGAGCAGGTTGATGCCGTCGATCTGCACGTTGAAGTACGGAGCGGCGCGGAACTCGGACTCGTGGAAGTAGCCGTCCTTGATGGCCTCGGTGTCGCCGGCGTTGTCGGCGTCGGTGTCAACATCGGCCATGTAGCTGGTCAGGGTCTCGCCCTTAACGGTGAAGGTGGAGGTGTCAAAGACGTGCAGGGTGCCGTCCTCGAGCTGCTTGGTGACCTCGGCAATCTTCTCGGCAGTGCCCTTGGCAGCGACCTTCTCGTTGACATCGGTCAGCACGACGGAGCCGGTCTTGAGGGTACCGGTCCAGTCGGAATCGAGCGAGGTGCCGTCCTGGACGGCCTTGATGACCATCTCATAGTACGGGGTCCAGTCGATGCGGGAGGAAACGATGAAGGTGTTCGGGCAAGCGTCAAGAGTGGAGCCGTTGTAAGAAACGTTGGGGACACCTGCGTTCTCGCAAGCGGTGGGAGCGCCCATGGAGTCGGCGTGCTGGCTGATGAGCTTGCAGCCGCCGGCGATGAGCTTGTTGGCAGCTTCCTTCTCGAGGGCCTCATCGTACCAGGAGCCGGTGAAGGTGACGTCCATGGTCACGCTCGGGCACACGGACTTGGCGCCCAGATAGAAAGAGGTGTAGCCGGAGATGACTTCCGCGTAGGTGAAGGCGCCGACGTAACCCATCTTGGCCTGATCGGCGGTGAATTCACCGGTCTCGATCATCTCGTTGAGCTTCATACCGGCAGCGACACCGGCGAGGTAGCGGCCTTCATAGATGGAGGCGAACGCATTGTGGTAGTTGCTGAGCTTCTCGGTGTGAGCCTTGGTGCCGGTGGCGTGGCAGAACTGCACCTTCGGGAAATCCTTGGCGGCCTGGATCATGAAGTCCTCGTGGCCGAAGCTGTCGGCGAAGACAACATTGCAGCCGGCGTCCACGAGCTCGGCAGCGGCGTTGTAGCACTCCTGGCCCTCGGGGATATTGGTCTTGATGATGTACTGATCCTCGCTCAGGCCGGCGTTCTTGCAGGCAGCCTTCGCGGCGTCGATGAAGTTCTTGTCGTAGGTGGAGTTCTCGTCATGCAGGCAGATAAAGCCGACCTTGATGCTCTCGGCTTTGTCGCCGTCCTCGGTCTTGCTGCCGCAGGCGCACAGTGCGAACACCATGACGAGCGCGAGCAGCATCGAAACGAACTTTTTCATTCTCAGCTCTCCCTCAAATCATCAAATTTTGTATTTATCTGCATTGCTTGCGCAAAGAAGATACAAAAAAACATTGGCAGGTGCTGACCTTTCGGCGCTCCTGCCAATGTGGAACCGGGAAGATGCCGGTACTGCCATCTCCCGCGGGGAATTTCACATCGATAGTCCAGCAATTTACGGTGCCGGGTAG
>OICM01000553.1_pt1 | contig 13116 bp, 14 predicted proteins | sample 1581311 | NCBI WGS metagenome assembly OICM01 (sample SAMEA3882539, study PRJEB24775) | human gut metagenome | biome: human-associated habitat; feature: intestine environment; material: feces | place: Netherlands | collected 2009/2010 | reverse complement strand
CGCCCTCGTACTTGTTGATGAGGAACTGGGTGCAGTAGCCGTTCTTGATGTCCTCGACCTTCATCAGGTCGTCGGCAAAAACGCCCTTGCCTGCGGCTTCGCTGGATACCTTGGGCTTGGCGGCGACCTCGGCACCGGCGACGATCTCGCCGCCGTCGAACACCTGCTTCATGCCCTCAAAGATCAGCATGATGCCCTGACCGCCGGCGTCCACGACACCGGCCTTTTTCAGCACGGGCAGCAGGTTCGGGGTGTCGTCCAGCGCGGCCTGACCGGCCTGCAGCGTAGCGTCCCACATGGCAGGAACATCCAGCTCGGTGCACTCGGCGGCCTTCTCGGCAGCCAGACGGGAGACGGTCAGGATCGTGCCCTCGGTGGGCTTCATGACGGCCTTGTAGGCGGCCTCGACGCCCTGCTGCAAGGCGGCAGCCAGGTCAGCGGAGGATGCCTCGGTCTTGTCCTTCAGCGCCTTGGAGAAGCCGCGGAACAAAAGGCTCGTGATAACGCCGGAGTTGCCGCGGGCGCCGCGCAGCATGGCGGAGGCAGCGGTCTTGCTGGCCTCGGCCACGGTGCAGCTGTCGGGCATGGCCTCAAGCTCGGCGCGGGCGGCGCCGATGGTCATGCTCATGTTCGTGCCGGTATCACCGTCCGGAACGGGGAAAACGTTCAGCTCATCCACGCGGGTGCGCTGGTTGGCAATGTTGTTGGCGCCGGAAAGAATGGCGTCGCGCAGGGTCTGGCCAGTAATCATGGTTTCGTTACACCTCATATTTTTTGGGTAAAACAGTCTTTAGTCGGCAATGACGTCGTCCACGTAGACATCGATGCGGGCGACCTTTAAGCCGGTGGCAAGTTCAACTTCGTCCTTGACGCGGTGGGTGATGCTTTGGGTGATGGTCGAGATGTTCAGACCGAACCCGACCTTGATATGCAGGGCGATGACCAGCTTGCCGGCCTCCTGCGTGACGGTGACGCCCTTCGGCGGCAGGCTGCCGGTGCGCAGGGCGCTGCGCACAACGCTTTCAGCCGGGGCCTGACCCATGGCAGCAATGCCGTAGCACTGCTTGGCGGCCTGCTCCACCAGGCCGGAGAAGTAGTCATTCGTCAGCGAAATATGTCCATAGGGATTGACCTTGGTGATCATCTGCGATCCTCCTTTTTAGGGTTAGCTGCGGCTAAGCCCGCAGCTGCACTATATGAATCTTTAGCTATTATACACCATTTTTCCCCGCTTGAACAGGGCATTTCGGAGAAATTTATTTTGGCGCGTGGATTTAACATTCCATTCACAAAGTTTACAGCGCAAGAGTATATACTGTTTACAGAAGTATGACAACCTTACCAAAGGAGCTCGGTTTAAACCATGAACCTTTTATTCTTTTTGACACCCAAGCAGGACGTCCTGTACATTTACGAGGATTTCACCCTGCGCCAGACGCTGGAAAAATGGTCCAACCAGCGCTACGCCACCATCCCTGTTCTGAAGCGCAACGGCGAGTATGTCGGCAGCATCACCGAGGGCGACATCCTCTGGGGCATGAAAAATCTGCACGGACTGGACCTTGAGGCCAGCGAGGACGTGCCGATTTCCAGCTTCCCCCGCCGCCGCGATTACAAGGCCGTGACCGTGACCACCGACATGCCGACGCTTTTAAAGGCAGCCATCGAACAGAACTTTGTGCCGGTGGTGGATGACCGCAATGTGTTTATCGGCATGGTGCGCCGTACCGTGCTGCTGCGGGAGCTGTACGACAAATATACGACCCTACCGACGGATAAGCGCTTCAAGGGCAGTCACCCGCCGATGTAAGGGCTTGCAATCCGCCGCGCGTTGCGGTATAATCAGCACAACGGACAGAGAGGTCGCACAGGACTTCTCTGTTTTATTTTTTACAGTGAGGTGTGAACGCTTGCGCCGGGGCTGGCGGCTATGGCCGTCTCGGAGGATGGACTGACGGAGGCCGTATGCCTGCCGGATAAAAGGTTCGTCTGGGCTGTGCAGTGGCATCCCGAATTTTCGTTCCGCGTGAATGAGGACAGCCGAAAGATTTTTAAGGCGTTTATAGAAAGCTGCTGAAACAAAAAGCCGCTGCAGCACAGGCTTCTGTGCTGCAGCGGTTTTTTTGCGCGAGGCATCTGCCGTATGCGGGGGTCGATGACAAGCATCGGCCCGGCAGGGCCTTACGCGGTTTTCTTTGCCGCGGCCTTCTTCTTTTTCTTCTTGCGGGCGATGAACAAAATCACCAGCAGCAGTGCGGCTGCGGCGCCGCAAGCCGCCGCGAGCAGGGGCACCTTGCTGGCGGGCATCTGCACAGCGGCGAAGGCCGTCGTACCGGCGGGAGCGGTGCAGGTCAGATAGCTGCCGTCCACGCTTGTGTCGGCCTGCTGCCAACCTGCGTCGGTCCTGACCCACAGCACGGTGTTGTCCGTCGTCTCCGGCGGCATATAGCGCAGCGTGTGGCCGGTGTCGGCGGGCAGCTCCAGGCCCCACGCCTCCACCAGCGTGCCGGGGGTATCGGGCGCGTCGTCCACCTCATAGAGCATCAGCTCGTCAGTGGTGTCGAAGCTGCCCTCCACCAGCACAAGGGAGCGTTCACCGCGCTTTTCCTGGCTCTGGCGGACCGTGTTTATGTCGCTGTACTCGGCGTGGATCGTCGCGTCAAACGTCATGCCGGTCAGATCCACATCCTCCCAGCTGCCGTACTGGCCCTGGTGGTTGGGAACCGGCGGCAGCTGATCCGTCGGGAAGTCGCTGCCGTACGGGATGTGGTATTCCTGGACCAGCGAATCCTCGTCGGTCACAAAGCGGACACAGATGCTGCCGAAATCGCCGGGCAGATTTTCCTGCGCGACGAAATCCTCGTAGGCCAGCGGTTCGGCAATACCCTGGTAGCTGACGCTGTCGATGCCCGCGACACCCCCGTCCACGAAGGTATTGCCGGTCACGCTGCCGTCCAGAGGGTCGTCCACGATACCGGCAATCGCACCGATCTGTTCGGCAGCGTTGTCGATCATGACCATGGCGTGGCAGTTTTCGATGGTGGCACCGCTGCCGACAATGCCGCCGACCTGCTTTGCACCGGACAGGCGGCCCTTGGCGCAGCTCTCGCGGATCGTGGATTTGCTGATACCGGCCACGCCGCCGACGCCGGTGGCGTCCTCGGCATCGAGGGTGCCAAAGCCCCTGCAGTCGATGACAGAGCCCATCTCGGCGTCACCGACGATGCCGCCCGCGTTCTGCTTTTTGGCGCTGATCGTGCCGTAGTTTGTGCAGTCACGGGTGACGACGCGGGTCTTGAAGGTAAAGTTCAGCGACTCGCTGCCCGCGGTGGTGTAGTCGTCCTCGGGGTCCAGATCGTTCTCGCGGGCCATTGCACCGGTAATGCCGCCGGCGTTGAGGTCGGCATTGACCGTGCCGCTGTTGATGCAGTTCGTGACCTTGGCCTCGACGTCGTCATCGGTGTCGTCATCGGAAACATCGTCCACGATGTCGTCTGCATCCCGGTTGACATTCTCGCTGGCACCGGACAGCGTCTGGCCGATCTTGTTGATCTGCTTCGAGATTGCCTTCACGTCGTTGATCAGCGCCTGGCTGTTGCTGCTGGCGTTGTTGTTCAGGCTGCTGACGATGTCGCCCATGCTGGTCAGGCTGCTGCTCAGATCATTGCGGCTGGCCGTGATGGCGTCGCGGTTCGTCAGCTCGACCTTTGGAATTTCGACATCCACGGAGTCCGGCAATGCATCCGAAATGTCATTGAGCACATCCTTTGTGTCGGGCAGGTCGTCAAGACCCTCGGTGATGTGCGTATAGTCCGGGTCGATCGGATAGCGCTCGTCCGGCTTTGTGGCAGTGCCGTCGTCCTCGCTGACAACGGTGCTGTCAGCGGAATCGTCAACGGCTTCGGGGCCGGGCTGCCCGTGGGGGGTGCGGTCCGCCTCGCTGCCCTCTGCAGTGGGCTCCTGTGCGGGGGATGTCTCCTCACTCTGCGCCGCGGCGGGTTCCTGTGCGGGGGCAGTGTCCTGCGCTGCCGTACTGCTTTCGTCAGGCGTGGAGAGGTCAGCACTCTGCGCGGGCTCCTCCGAGGGGGACAGCGTGTAATTCGGATCGACAGGGTCGGTGTCAGACGGAGGCGTCGCTTCGCTGTAGTCGATGACTGTGTCCGAGTCCGCGGCATTGTCTCCGTCGTCCGCGCCGGGCAGGTTGGTATTCTTGAGGTCCTGCTTGAACTGGCTCAAGTCGGTCTTGACGGTCTGGGAACCGATGGACACGCCGTTTTCGGCCTGCTTCAGCAGATTCTCAATGGCATTGCGGGAGCTGGTCACGTTGTTCTTCAGCGCTTCGAGCTGGTTGGAAAGGTCACTGCTGGCGGCGCTGGCGTCATCGCAGGCGCGGTTGACCAGCGTCTGCAGCGTGCTCATCTCGTCGGAAAGCTCCTGCAGCGTGTCCTTTGTGTATTCCAGCGTGCTGCTCGGCTCCATCTGGCCGACGATGCCGCCGCCCTCCTTGCGGGCGTAGACAGTGCCGTAGTTGACGCAGCCCTCAATGTAGCCGGTCTGGCTGCCCGCGATGCCGCCGACGTTGTAGCCCATGTGCTGGTAGCCCACGGTGCCGCGGTTCATGCAGGCGCGGATGACACCGCCGGACTGGCCCGCAATGCCGCCGATGTCGGTGATGTCGGCGACGTTCTCGGTGCCGATCAGGTCGTTCAGCGTCAGCGAGGAAAGGTCGATGTCGTTCTGCTCCACCGTCGTGTTGACGCTGGAGGTGTTTGTGCAGTTGGCAATGATGCCGTGATTTTCACCGGCGATGCCGCCGATGAAGTGCGCACCGTAGACACTGCCCGTGGTCGTGCAGCTTTCGATGACGCCGGCGGCCAGATTTGTGCCCGCGATGCCGCCGACAACAGACGCGCCGGAGGACACGCCCTCAAAGCGGCAGTTGTGCAGCGTACCGGCGTTGCTGCCCGCAATGCCGCCCACGGTGGAGCGGCTGCCGGTGGGCATCGAGCGGCCCCGGATGACGAGGTCGCGGACATTGGCCCCCTGCTGCACATAGCGGAAGAAGCCGATGACCGAGCCGTCATCTACAAGGCTCAGGCCGGAGATTGTGTGGCCCTGCCCCTCAAACACGCCGCTGAAGGACGGGATGCCCGCAAAGCCGCTGCCGGTCAGTTCCAGATCGGCGTCCAGATAGACGGTGCGGTTTTTGCTCCAGCTGTCCAGGCGGCAGGAATCGACCAGCTGCAAAAGGTCATCGACGGTGCCGATGTGGAAGGTCTCCTTTTCGGCGGTGTCGGCGGTCTCGCTCTCCCCTTCCGCAAAAACGGGCAGGGTCAGCGCCAGCACAAGGCAGAGCGCCAGCAGCGCAGCCCAGAGGCGGCGCGTCAGGTCAGAAATGCGGTTCATTCAGCGTCGCCTCCCTTCGTGTCAGTGTCGGGCGTATCGGGTGTGCTTGGTTCGGGGGTACCGTCCTCGGATTCGTGGATGTTCTTCTCCGACAGGTACATGTCGGGCTTGTCAACAGTAAATTCGGTGCCGGTGGCAATGTTCGCACTGAACTGGCCGTGCAGCACGCCCTTGATTTCAGCATCTACGACGCCGTTGATGTAGCCGCGCACGCGGCCATTGACGTGCATTGTGCCGCTGGCCGTGCGGGCCATACCGGCAACGCCCTTCATCTCAAAGCTCGTGCGCTCGATGATGGTGTCGCCCAGGATCAGGATCTGCGGCAGGACAAACAGAACCAGCATGATGGAAACGATCGTGCCGCGTCCCAGACAGGTGCCGATGGCGGCGATAACGGGGTTCGTGGTCAGCACGCTGATCAGAATACCCGCGGATGCCAGAATGGAGCCGGAGGTGAAGATGGTCGGGAACGACTCGTTCAGGGCTGCGACGATGGCCTCCCGCGGGCGCATGACCTTCTTCAGGTCGGTGTAGTGGCTGGAGATAACGATGGCGTAGTCGATGTTTGCACCCATCTGAATGGAGTTGACGATCAGGTAGCCGAGGAAGTACAGCGGGGTGTGCTGCAGGTACGGCACCGAGAAGTTGATCCAGATACTGCCCTGAATGACGATGATCAGCAGCACGGGCAGACCCGCGGACTTGAATGTGAACAGCAGGACCAGGATAACGAACAGCGCGGACAGTACACTGATCAGCAGGTTATCCTCGCCGAAGGAGCTGGACAGGTCCATGGCGCTCGTCGTATTGCCGACAACGTAGAACGAATCGGTGGCGTAGTATTTGCCGATGATGTCGTGCATCTTGTTGACGAAGGCGAACGTCTCGTCGGTCTCCTCGGGCAGGTTCAGATAGACGACCATACGGCTGTAATCGTCGCTCTGCAGCTGCTTCTGGGCTTCATCGAGCTGGTCGAACAGGTCGTCCAGCGTGTCCTGCACATCGCCCGAGAGCGTGATGTTGCCGTCGTGCATCTCCTGTTCCAGGAACCTGAACATGTCGTAGATCGGCACTTTATAATCGTCCAGACCGTTGATGATCTCGCCGTACTCGTCATGGTCGACGGCGTAGGCGCCGTACAGTGCCTTGGCAACCTCGAAGTCGAGGTCGGCCATCTCGGCCAGCTGGCGCGGGGTCACAGCGTCGGTCAGCATATAGCCGTCCATCGCTTCAATGTTGGCCAGACCCATCGTGGATTTGACCTCGGCGCAGGCGTCCAGCTCGTCGAGGATCCTGCCCTCGGACTCATAGTCGCCCGACGGTACAATGACGGCCACCATGTTGCTGGAACCGAAGGTGTTTTTGATTTTCTGGTAGGCGATCTGGCGCTCGCTCTGCTTGGCGGTGACCAGGTCGGTGTAGGTGTAGCAGTAGGGGCACAGGTTGGCAAAGACCGCCGCCGCCACGATGATGACGCCGAAGATCGGCGGGATGATAAAGCGAGTCTTGATGTCGAACTTGCCGACGGCGGTGATCTTGGGAATCAGGTTTTTGTGGCGGGTCTTGTCGATCAGCTTGCTGAACAGCACCAGCAGGCCGGGCATCAGCGTAAAGACACAGAGCATACTGAACAGGATGGCCTTGATCAGGACCGTAGCCAGGTCGCGGCCAATGCCGAAGTGCATGAACGCCAGCGCGGCCAGGCCGCTGATCGTTGTGAGCGAGGAGGAAGAAATCTCCGGGATAGCCTTGGAAAGCGCGGCAATGCAGGCCTCGCGGGTGGGCAGCGTCTCATGCTCATCGCTGAAACGGTGGCACAGAATGATGGCGTAGTCGATAGCCAGCGCCAGCTGCAGTATGACGGTGACTGAGTTGGAGATGAAGCTGATCGTGCCGCACAGGAAGTTTGTGCCCATGTTCAGCAGCGCCGCCGCGCCGAAGGTCATGAGGAGGACCGGGACTTCGGCATAGGAGCGGGAGGTCAGCGTCAGCACGACGACGATGATGATGGCCGCAATGATGACGATGACGACCATTTCCGATTGCAGGTCCGCGGAGGAATCGTAGCCGACCTCGGAATAGATCGAGGTGTCGTAGCTGCCCTCAAGCTCGTCGCGGATCTCCTGCAGGGCGTTCTCGGCGCGCTCGTCCCCTACTTCCGCGTCAAAGCTGACGGAGAACAGCGCCGACGCATTCGTGTAATGCTCGTCGGTGTCGTCAAATTCGACGGTGGTGACACCCTCGATGTCCTCAAGCCGGGACTGGATGTCCAGCGCAGTATCGTAGGTGATGTTGGACACCATGACGTTGGCCGTGCCGTAGGTGACGAAGTTGTCATTCATCACGGTCAGGCCCTGGCGGGTCTCGGTGGTGTCGGGCAGGTAGGTCGTGATGTCGTCCTCGACCTTGACCCAGCCCGTCGCGATGGCACTGAAAATCAGCGCAAATATGTATAACAGGAAGAACAGGTTGCGTTTATCAACGATAAACGAAGCCAGCTTTTCCATCCCGCCGCCTTTTGGCTTTTCGTTCTCCAAGAGTATACAGCCTCACTTTCCCATTTTATTCGATACTAAAAGGATACATCAATATTATACGAAATGCAAGGCCCATGCAACACGGTCAAATTCAGAGGAATGTACAAAGAAGCGAGGAAGTTTTTGTTAAGGTACACAAAAAAACACCGTGCGGTGTTAAACCACACGGTGTTGAAAGCTATTTGGTAAGCTAAATTACTTCAGCTCGACCTTAGCGCCGACCTCGGCCAGCTTCTTCTGGATGTCCTCGGCGTCAGCCTTGGAAGCCTGCTCCTTCAGCTTGGCGTTCGGGGTCTCAACCAGCTTCTTGGCCTCCATCAGGGAAGCGCCGGTCAGCTCCTTAACGGTCTTGATGACCTGCATCTTGTTGGCGCCAACGTCAGCCAGGATGACGTCAAACTCGGTCTTCTCCTCCTCAGCGGGAGCAGCAGCGCCGGCGGCAGCGGGAGCGGCAGCAGCAACAGCAGAAACGCCGAACTCCTCGCAGATGGTGTCAACGAGCTCTTTCAGCTCCAGAACAGTCATAGTCTTGACAGACTCGACAATGGCAGTGATCTTCTCAGAAGCCATGGTAGTTACCTCCATAAATTTTATAGTTTTAAGCGGCGCGGTTTGTATTCAAGGAGCGCTGCGCCGGTGCGCTCAACCTGCTAAACCTAAACTTAGGCAGCAGTCTCGTCCTGCTTGTCGACGATACCCTGCAGGGCAACAGCCAGACCGCCAACGATACCGTTGAGGGAGCCAGCCAGCATGGAGAGCAGGCCTTCGCGGTTGGGCATGGTAGACAGGCTCTTGATACCTGCAGCGTCCATGACCTGACCATCGCAGAAGCCGCCCTTGACGACGAAGCGCTTGGACTTGTCGGCGTCAGCAAACTTGCACAGGATGCGAGCAGCAGCAGCCGGATCCTCCGGAGACAGAGCGATAGCCGTGTCACCCTTGAAGTACTCGGTCAGACCCTCGTACTGGGTGCCCTTGACGGCCAGGCGCAGCATGGTGTTCTTGACGACCATGTAGTGCACGCCAGCCTCACGCAGCTCCTTACGCAGCTTGGTGTCATCAGCAACGCTGATGCCGTTGTAAGCAACGACAACACCGGCCAGAGAGCCTGCGATCTTCTCGTTCAGATCAGCAACAAGAGCCTTCTTAGCTTCCAGAATCTTTGCACTGGGCATTTGAAATTCACCTCATTCCACTTACAGATTGGTTTCGGTAAGCGGCTTTTTATGTGATATACAGAAAAAAGCCCCTTCCCGTCGCCGGGAAAGGGCTTGAAAGCATTGCAATCAAACGCACGTTTCTCGGCAGGTGGGTAAAACCCGTTATGCCTTGCGGCACCTGCTGTCTCAAAAACAGCTTAATTAGTATAGCACGCGAACGTGCGTTTGTCAAGCGTTTTTCAGCTCAAAGCTGAAAAACTTATACGCCGTACTTGTTGGTAGCAACGCGGACGCCGGGGCCCATGGTGGTGGCGATGGTAGCGCTCTTGAAGTACTGGCCCTTGGCAGCGGCGGGCTTAGCCTTAGCGATGGCATCCAGGACGGTGTCCAGGTTGGTCATCAGCTTCTCGGCGCCGAAAGAGGCCTTGCCGATGGGCACATGGATGATGTTCTGCTTGTCCAGACGGTACTCGATCTTACCGGCCTTAGCGTCGGTAACAGCCTTGCCGACGTCGGGGGTAACGGTGCCGGCCTTCGGGTTGGGCATCAGACCACGGGGGCCCAGGACCTTACCGAGACGGCCAACGCGGCCCATCATGTCGGGGGTGGTGACCAGAACGTCGAAGTCCAGGTAGCCGCCGGCGATCTTGGCGATCAGATCGTCATCACCGACCTCCTGCGCCGGCAGCCTCAGCGGCCTTGGCGGCGTCGCCCTTGGCGATGGCGATAACGCGGACGTTCTTACCGGTGCCGTTGGGCAGGACAACAGCGCCGCGGACCTGCTGGTCGGCGTGACGGCTGTCAACGCCCAGGCGGACGTGCAGCTCAACGGTCTCGTCGAACTTAGCGGTAGCGGTCTTGCAGCACAGCTCCAGGGCCTCGTTGGGATCGTAAGTCTTGTTATTCTCGATCAGCTTAGCAGCGTCGATATACTTCTTGCCGTGTTTCATTGCGTATTACCCTCCTATTCAGCCCTCAACGGTAACGCCCATGCTGCGGGCGGTGCCCTTGATCATGCTGACAGCGGCCTCCAGGGAAGCAGCGTTCAGGTCGGGCATCTTGGTCTTGGCGATCTCCTCGGCCTGAGCCAGCGTGATGGAGCCAACCTTGTTCTTGTTGGGCACGCCGGAAGCAGTGTCGATGCCGGCAGCCTTCTTGATCAGAACGGGCGCCGGAGGAGTCTTGGTGATGAAGGAGAAGGAGCGGTCAGCGTAGACCGTGATGACGACGGGGATGATCATGCCCATCTGGTTCTTGGTACGCTCGTTGAACTCCTTGGTGAACGCCATGATGTTGACGCCCTTCTGACCCAGAGCAGGACCAACAGGGGGAGCCGGAGTTGCCTTGCCGGCGGGGATTTGCAGCTTGATGTAGCCAGTGATTTTCTGTGCCATAATACTTGCACCTCCAAATTTTGTGGTGAGTTGCGGCCTGCGGTGCAGACCTCCCACGGGCGCACGACCTCCGCGCGCCCTATAAAAACCGTACCCCGGGCACAGGCCCGTTCGCGGTCTTTACCGGAAACTAGGGTGTCCTGAGAAAAACTCAGAACAGCTTGACCTGATGCAGCTCCAGCTCTGCCGGAAGCTCGCGGCCAAACATGGTGATCCTTACGCGCACCTTGCGCGCAGGAATGTCGATCTCGTCGACGGTGCCGACGGAGCCTTCCATCGGACCGGCGGTGATCTCAACCGTATCACCGACCTTGTACTCGACCTCAAGGTCAACGGTGGTTTCGACGCCCATCTTGGCAACCTCCGCCTCGGTCAGGGGCTCGGGCTTGGACTCCGGGCCGACAAAGCCGGTGCAGCCGCGCGTGTTGCGCACGATGTACCAGGTGTTGTCGTTCATGACCATTTTAATAAAGACGTAGCCGGGGTAGAGCTTCGACTGAACCTCTTTCTCGCCGGTCTTGTTGCCGCGCTTGTCAAAAACTTCTTCAATGCGGGTCTCGGTGGGAACCTTGACGTCGCAGATCAGATCCTGCAGGTGGCGGTTCTCCACCATCGTCATCAGATCGGTTGCGACCTTGTTCTCATAGCCGGAATAGGTATGTGCCACATACCAATTTGCTTGCTCAGCCATTGTCTTTGCCTCCGCTCAACGCGCTCAGGCGCCGATCAACAGGTGGATGGCGCCGCCAAAGATGAGGTCCAGCAGGATCAGCACGACAGCTGCGACCAGCACGACCACGATAACGGTGATCGTATTGGTTTTGACGTCGTTCTTGCTGGGCCACACGACCTTTTTCAGCTCGCTCTTCGTATCTTTGAAATACTTGCCGATCCCTTTGAAAAAGTTCTTGACCTTGTCGAAGAAGGAGACCTTCTTCTTGCCGTCGTTCTTTTTGGGCTTGTCGCTTTGAGTCTGGGCTGCAGCGGTGGCTGCTTTATTGTCTGCCATCTCTAAGCTCCTATCCTCACTTGGTTTCGCGGTGAAGGGTATGCTTCTTGCAGAAACGGCAATACTTCTTCATCTCAAGACGGTCCGGAGAGTTCTTCTTGTTCTTCTCCTTGTTGTAGTTGCGCTGCTTGCACTCCGTGCAGGCCAGGGTGATCTTGACAGTCATTGTTCGGCACCTCCATTATCGGTTAATAAGCCTCCCTCGCGCTTGCAGGCGCCCTTGAAAAAGGGCATAAAAAATAAACCCGCAAAAGAGGTGCTATCATAATAACACGACTGCGGGTCTACGTCAAGCGGTTTTGCAAAAATTCTTGTAAAATTTTGACGGCCTTGCGCCGAACGCAGAAGCGGAAGCTCCGCGGGCGGGCGTAGCCGCGTTCCCCGTCACAGCAGGAGGGCGCAAACGGCTGCCATCCCCTCCTCCGTCAGCTGCACGCCGCCCCGGGCAGCGGCCACGGCGGCGGTGGTGTAGTCAATCGTCAGGGCGGTGCGGGCACTTAAATAGGTCAGTGTCTCGCCCAGGGCGTTCAGGTCTGCGGCCAGCAGGTCGGTCAGCAGCCGGGCACTGAGGCTGCGCAGACCGTCGGGCAGACCGGTCAGCAGCGCCGGGTCCTGCCGCAGGAACGCCGCCCAGACGGCGGCGCGGGCCATGCAGCCCTCCCCTGCCCCGGGCAGCGCCGTCTGCAATTGGGCGATCAGCTCCGACGCCTGCGCGGCGGTACACACGGCGATGGGGTCCTCGCCGTAGCCCAGGCGCGTGCGTGCGGCGGCATCCAGCAGCGATGCCGTGTCGATGCGTGCCGAGGCTGTGCGGCCCGCGCAGTCCGTCCAGGTGGCGGGCGTGGCCGCGATATAGTGCAGCGCCGGGGCGGCGGTCTCCCCCGTAGCCACCGTGCCGACGAGCAGCTGTGCGGCCCGCCCGGCACCGGCAGACAGCGCACACTCCGCCAGCGTTGTTGTGCCCGAGGGTGCGCTGACGCGCAGCGAACCCGGCAGTGCGCAGAGTGTGACCGTTTGCTGCGGGCCGTCCGCACGGGCCAGCACAAAGGCGGGCTCCTCCTGCTGGACGACGAGCAGCAGCGTATACACGCCCTGCGCGCCCGGCTCGATGTGCAGCGTACTGTCCGCCGCCGACGCCTGGCGCAGGAGCTGCTGCTTCTGGTATTGGTCGGTGAAGAACGCGACGGTTAGCACCATCGGCAGCAGCAGAAGCAGCGTCAGCCCGAGGCTGTACCAGAAAATTCCGTGGTTGGAACGCATAACCCACACTCCCCCAGCAAAGACTATGCCTACAGTGTAGGCCGCAAGGGCCGCGCTTATACACTATTATAAAGGAGTGTCTGGTATGTTTGATGAATTTGGACCCCGCGGTGCCGAGGATGAGCGCGAAGGCTTCTGGACCGATTTGAGCGAGGTGTCCGACGAGCAGTACCGCGACGAGGATGAGCCTAAGCAGACACAGGAGGTCATTGTCCCACCCGCGCAGGAGCCGTATGGCCCGGGAATCGTGCCGCCGGAGGAGAGCTAAAGTAAAAAGGCTTCCCCCGCGGGGGAAGCTGTCGCCGCAGGCGACTGATGAGGGGCGAGCTTGCGGAGGCAGCCCGTACACG
>OICM01000541.1_pt1 | contig 13267 bp, 10 predicted proteins | sample 1581311 | NCBI WGS metagenome assembly OICM01 (sample SAMEA3882539, study PRJEB24775) | human gut metagenome | biome: human-associated habitat; feature: intestine environment; material: feces | place: Netherlands | collected 2009/2010 | reverse complement strand
GGCGGCGGCGGTGGCGGCAGGCATCATCGCCGGTTCCGCCGAGAAGGAGCTGGAGGTCATCTCGGAGGTCAGCGAGGAAAAGAAGTCTGCCATCCGGGACTATCTGCAGACGGTGCCCATCACCATCGAGCACACCGAGCAGGGGCATGTGTTTGACATCATCGTCACCGAGCGCTGCGGGCAGGACTACGCCCGGGTGCGCATCGCGGACTACCATACCAACATCTGCCGCATCGAGAAGAACGGCACGGTGCTGTACGAGGTGCCCCTGCTGGACGAGACCGTGCAGGAGGACGCCCGCGCCGACCGCAGCCTGCTGAACATGCAGGACATCTGGGATTTTGCCGAGACCGCCGACCTGCGGGATGTGGCAGACCTGCTGGAACGGCAGATCCGCTACAACAACGCCATTGCAGAAGAGGGCCTGCTGGGCGACTACGGCGCAAACATCGGGCGGGTGCTGCTGACCACTTACGGCAACGATGTCTCCAACCGCGCAAAAGCCAAGGCCGCCGCTGGCTCCGATGCCCGCATGAACGGCTGCGAGCTGCCGGTCATCATCAACTCCGGCAGCGGCAATCAGGGCATCACCTGCTCGGTGCCCCTCATCGAGTACGCCAAGGAGCTGCACAGCGGCAAGGAAAAGCTCTACCGCGCCCTCATCATCTCCAATCTGGTGGCCATCCACGAAAAGACCGGCATCGGCACCCTGTCCGCCTACTGCGGCGCAGTCAGCGCCGGTGCGGGCGCTGGCGCGGGCATCGTATATCTGTGCGGCGACGGCTATCAGGCTGCCATCCACACGGTGGTCAACGCCCTTGCCATCGTGTCCGGCATCGTGTGCGACGGAGCCAAGGCTTCCTGCGCCGCAAAGATCGCATCTTCGGTGGATGCGGCGCTGCTGGGCTACAACATGTACAAGTGCAATCAGGAGTTCAAGGGCGGCGATGGCATCGTGATGAAGGACATCGAGACCACCATCAAGGGCATCGGACGTCTGGGCAAGGACGGGATGCGGCAGACCAATGAGGAGATCATCCGGCTGATGATGAGCTGAGCGGCGGAGCCTGCGTCCCAAAAATCATACAAAACCTTCTTTATTTTGTCATAACTCTTCCGTATAATAAGAAGTGGAATACTTTGTCACAAGGCCCGAAAGGGCCGGAACATACAGAATTGGGGAGGAAACCACTATGGCCAACGAAAAGATCCTCGTCGTGGACGACGATACCAACATCTGCGAGCTGCTGCGGCTTTATCTGACCAAGGAGGGCTATCAGGTCACCACCGCAAACGACGGTGAAGAAGGCCTGGACAAATTCAATCAGGTCAAGCCCGATATGGTGCTGCTGGATGTGATGATGCCCAAGATGGATGGCCTGGAGGTCTGCCGCCGCATCCGCAAGCTGGGCAACACCCCGGTGATGATGCTGACCGCCAAGGGCGAGACCTTTGACAAGGTGCTGGGCCTGGAGCTGGGCGCGGACGATTACATGGTCAAGCCCTTTGACACCAAGGAAGTCGTGGCCCGCATCAAGGCGGTGCTGCGCCGCTGCACCACCACCACCGCCCAGACCGAGAGCACCGAGGGCGTGATCGAGTTCGACAACCTGCGGCTGGATATGAACAGCTACGAGCTGCGGGTCAAGGGCAAGGTGGTAGAGGCTCCCCCCAAGGAGCTGGAGCTGCTGAACTGCCTGGCCTCCCACCCCAACCGTGTTTACACCCGCGACCAGCTGCTGGACGAGGTGTGGGGTTTTGAGTACTACGGCGACAGCCGCACCATCGATGTCCATGTCAAGCGCCTGCGCGAAAAGCTGGCGGGCGCTTCCGACAAGTGGGAGCTCAAGACCGTCTGGGGTGTGGGCTATAAGTTCGAGGTGCGTCAGTAATGCGCAAAAGTATTTCGGTCACCTTCTTTTCGATGGTGGCCACCCTGCTGGTGCTGGGCACGGCGGTGCTGGGCTGCTCCGAGTGGCTGCTGTTCAGCCGCTATTTTGCCCAGGAGCGGTACGACACGCTGGACAGCGTGGCGGATGTGACCCAGCGCGCGGCGGATTATATCGTGCAGCAGGCGGCTCTGCCCAAGGGGGCCGAGCTGGATGCCCTGAACACCAAGCTGGAGATCATCGGCGAGAGCGCCGAGGCTTACCTGTTTTTCACCGATGAAGAGGGCAGAATCCTCATTGCCTCCAACCCCGAGATGGTGGGAACAGATATTGTGGGGCCGGAGCTTATGAAAAAAGTTGCCGGGGATCAGCCCTACCACACCCTGAGCACGCTGGACGGTGTGCTGACCGAGAAGAGCTATGTCTCGGTGCGGCACATGCAGGATGCCCGGGGCAACAACAGCGGCTATCTCTTCCTCTGCTCCTCCGGTGCGCGGCTGACCGACTTCAAGGAGGAGTTCTGGTCGAACTTCTTCTTCTCGGCCTGTGTCATGCTGCTCTGTGCCAGCGTGCTGACCTCCTTCCTGATGCGGAAGCTGACCGACCCGCTCCAGAAGATCACCGATGCCGCCCAGCGGTTCGGCGGCGGGGACTTCTCTGTCCGTGTTGAGGGCGTGGAAGGTGAGGGCGAAGTGGTGGATCTGGCCCACACCTTCAACCAGATGGCGGAGAACATCCAGTCCAACGACAATTCCCGCGGCCAGTTTATGGGCAACATCGCCCACGAGCTGCGCACCCCCATGACCACCATCAAGGGCTTTGTGGACGGCATTCTGGACGGCACCATCCCGCCCGATATGCAGAACCACTACCTGCAGCTGGTCAGCGAGGAGACCGGCCGCCTGGCCCGGCTCATTCAGAACATGCTCGATCTCTCCAAGCTGGAAAGCGGCGAGTATCAGGTGAACGCCCGGATGTTCAACATCTGGGAGACGCTCACCGGTGTGGCCCTTTCGGCGGAGCAGCGCATCAACGACGGCATGATCGATCTGGAAGGCCTGACCATGGATGAAAAGGTGCTGGTCTACGCGGACCCCGACCTCATCCATCAGGTGGCTTATAACATTCTGGACAATGCCATCAAGTTTACCCCGGCGGGCGGCACCATCAAGTTCCATGTGGAGAAGCTGGGCCCCGAGGTGGAGATCTCGATCTGGAATTCCGGTCAGGGCATCAGCCCCGAGGCGCTGCCCTATGTGTTCCAGCGCTTCTACAAAGAGGACAGGTCCCGCGGCCTGCACGCCCGGGGGGCCGGTCTTGGCCTGAATATCTGCAAGGTGCTGGTCAACCTTTCCGGAGGCCAGATCCGTGTGGAGAGCCAGCAGGGCGAGTGGTGTCAGTTCGTGTTCACCCTGCCCGCCACGCCCCCCAACCCCAGCGGCATGAAGCGCCTGCCGGACGAATCCGGTCAGCCCGTGCCGGTGGAGGACCCCGCCAGCATGAAGCCTGTCAACTGAATCCGCGGCCAGACTGTCCCCCTGAAACGGGCGGGGCGGTCTGGTCGTTTTTGGTTTTGGAATGGATTTTGGATGTATCCGGGGGCAGGTTTGAGACTTTTCCGTGAAAAACACGGCTCCGGGTTTGATTTTTTGCGTGTTTTCATGTAAACTAAGAGTAACCATGCCCGCCCTGCATTCCGGCCCCAAAACAGGTGCTCTGGCAGAACGGATGGTGTAATCTTTCTGAAAAATAACGGAGAGTATAAAACACAATGACGATCATTAGTCCTTCGATCCTTTCGGCTGATTTCAATCAGCTTGGCGCAGACTGCCGCATGGTGCTGGATGCCGGTGCGCAGATGCTGCATTATGACGTGATGGACGGCCACTTTGTGCCCAACATCAGCTTTGGCGTGCCGGTGCTGAAAAGCCTGCACAAGGGGATGCCCGCAGCATTCTACGATGTCCACCTGATGATCAGCCACCCGCTGCAGTATGCAGAACCTTTCATCAAGGCGGGTGCCAGCCTGTACAACTTCCACCTCGAGTGCGAGGACGACATCCAGCAGACCATCGATGCGGTCAAGGCACTGGGCTGCAAGGTGGGCCTGACCATCAAGCCCGGTACTGCGCCGGAGGCGCTGGCCCCGTATCTCGACCAGCTGGATCTGGTGCTGGTGATGAGCGTGGAGCCCGGCTTCGGCGGGCAGAAGTTCATGCCCTCGGCGCTGGAAAAGCTGCGCTGGCTCAAGGAAGAGCGGGCAAAGCGGAGCGCCCGCTACCTGCTGGAAGTGGACGGCGGCGTGGATGACACCACCGCCCCCCTGTGTGCGGAGGCGGGTGCCGATATTCTGGTGGCGGGCAGTGCCGTGTTTGGCGCAGCCGACCCGGCTGCGGCAGTGCGCCGTCTGGCCGCCCTGTGAGAGGTGCCTTACCATGGATGAACGTTTGATCCAGCAGCAGGAGCAGGAGCTTGCAAAGACGGGGCGGTACTATCTGCACGTCTGCTTTATGACCATCCCGCTGCTCTGCATGGCCTGCTTCCTGTACGGTCTGCGGCCCCTGCTGCTCTGCGGCGCGGCGCTGCTCACCGGCAATCTGTGTGACCGCCTGGTCTCCCTGCTGCGCCGCCGCGTGTATCGGGCCGGGGATTTCTCCAACGAGAGCTTTGCCCTCATCATCGCCCTGCTCATGCCCGCCACGGTGGACTGGTATGTGGTCATTATGGCAGTGCTGGCCGGTGTTCTCATCGGCAAGGAGGTGTTCGGCGGCTACGGCAGCTATCCCTTCAACCCCGCTGCTGTGGGCTACGCCGTGGCGGCGGTGTCCTGGCCGGAGCAGGTGTTCCGCTACCCCCAGCCCTATATCAACATCCCCCTGTGGGATGCCACCGACGTGCCGGTGTCCAGTACCATCTCGGATACCCTGCGCAGCGGCGGCAGCCTGAACATCGGCGCCATTTCGCTTGTGCTGGGCGAGTACGCCGCCCCCATGGGCACGGGTGCCGCCCTCATCCTTCTGGCCTGCGGGCTTTTCCTCTGGCTGCAGAAGGATGTCCGTCTGAGCGCTTCTGTCAGCTTTGTGGTCACCTGTGCCCTCATCGCCTTCCTCTTCCCCCGTCAGGTGGGAGTAAACGGCGTGGACATCGCCCTGCGCCTGCAGTGCGTGCGGGACGAGCTGCTGACCGGTGCCATGCTGTTCAGCGCGGTGTTCCTGCTCAACGAGCCCTACACCTGTGCCCACCACCATCTGGGCCGCATCCTGTACGGTGTGCTGGTGGGTGCGATCACCATGGGCTTCCGGTATTACGGCGTGTACGAGACGGGTGTCTGCTTTGCCCTGCTCACGGTCAACAGCATTTCCGGCTGGATGGACCGCACCGAGAGCCGCCTGTATCAGCTGATGCACCGCCCCGCGGCCGGAAAGGAGGGTGCTGAATGAAACGTTCCATTGCAGAACTGATCACCCGCGATCCGGAGAAGTTTGCCCACCATGACCGGGTGTTCAAAAATAACCCCGTTGTCATGCAGGGCATGGGTCTGGCTCCGCTGGTGGTGCTTGCCACCACAGGCAAAAATGCTTTGATGCTGGCCGTGGCTGTGGCCCTGCTGCTTACGCCTTCCCGGATGCTGGCCTGCCTGGTCAGCCGTCTGTTCCCCCTGCGGGACGAGCAGCCTGCCCCGGAAGAGCTGGAGAAAAAGCTGCTGCCCCGGGCGCTGGTGTACAGCGGCAGTGCGGCGGTGGTCTACCTCGCCGCTTATCCCATCCTGAACGCTGTGTTCGGCACCGACCTGCTGATGCTGGGCATCTACCTGCCCATGCTGGTGGTGGAGCCCTTGCTGACCTACCGCTTTGGCCGTGTGCAGGAAACCATGCGCAAGGCTGTCTCCAAGGGTCTGCGCATCACGGTGGGCTACGCGCTCATCCTGTTCATCGTGGGCTGCCTGCGGGAGTGGCTGGCGCTGGGCAGTGTGTTTGGGATCCAGCTCAGCCGCTCTGTCCTGCCCATGGCATCCATGCCGGCAGGCGGTTTCATCGTGCTGGGCGTGGTGTGTGCCGTCTGGCGCGCGCTGGCCCGCAAACACAAGGAATACCTGAAAACTGAGGCGCGTGGCACTCTGGCTGCGCACCCCCGGAAGGAGGTGCAGGATCAGTGAGTGCTGTGATGAATACCATCGGTGTGGCCTTTGCCTACGCCGTGCTGGCCCTGTTTGCCCAGAACGCCATCTTTACCCGTGGTCTGGGCGTGTCGCGCCTGATCCAGCTGGTGGGTGATGAGCGCACCAGCAGCTGGTGGTTTGCCTTGCTGCTCTGTGTTACCCAGACGCTGGTGGCCCCACTGGCGTATTTTGCGGGCAGCCAGATCGTGGATCTGCCCTACCGTGCCCAGCTCCGCCCGCTGCTCTACCTGGTCTGTGTGGCGGTGGTCTGCATCTTTGAGCACGCCATCCTGCGGGCGGTCAAGGGCCCCCGCAGCGGCCTGCTCATCCGCATCCTGCCCATTGCCGCCGTGAACAGCGGCGTGCTGGGCACCGTGCTGGTGGAACGCACCCAGAGCTTTACGCTGGCGCAGTCCATCGGCTTTGGCCTGGGCAGCGGCCTGGGCTACCTGCTGGCTGTGATGCTGGTGACCGAGGCGGGCAACCGCCTGCGCAGCAAGGCCATCCCCGAAGCATTCCGCGGCCTGCCCATCACCCTGATCTATATCGGTGTGCTGGCGCTGGCCATCTACGGCTTTACCGGCCATTCCGTGATCCTGTAAGTTGACCCCAAGGAGGGTGGTTGATTATGGCAAGATATCCCAAACGCCAGAAAGTCAAGCGCTACCGGCGCAGCTTTTACACCCGCGAGATGCGGCTGAAAAAGGGCATCGGCATTGCGGTGCTGGTGGTGGCCGTGCTGGCAGCGGCCTGGGTGGCCGCACCCCATGTGCTGGACTGGGCCACCCACACCTGGTATACCGTGGTGCGGGATCGTGACCTCTCCGCATCCAGTGCCGTCAGCGAGAGTGCATCCTCCGGGGCACAGAGCACCGCTGCCAGCGAACCGGCAGCTTCCTCGGTGCCGGAAAAGGAGCCGGAGCCCGAGGTCAAGGGCACTGATATTGTGACGGGCTTGTGGGCAGAGGTGGATGTGACCACCCTGACCGACGAGGCCGCCATCCGCTCCGCCGCCCGGCAGCTCAAGGCACAGGGTATGACCTATGCCATCCTGACCCTGAAGGACACCGCCGGGCAGGTGTATTACGCCTCCCAGACGGCGGTGGGTGCCGCCAACGCGGCCCCCACGCAGGTCGAGCTGACGAGTGTGGCATCCATCTTCAAGGAGGAGGGGCTGGTGCCGGTGGCTGCGCTGACTGCCTTCCGTGACCCTGCCGGTGCCCGGGCCGACCACGCTCTGGCCATCCGGTATCAGGGGCAGGAGTACCTTTGGCTGGACAACAAGGCTTCCGCCGGAGGCAACCCCTGGCTGAACCCCTACGCCGCGGAGACCGTGCAGTATATCGGTGATCTGATCGCTGAGGTGCACGCCGCCGGGTTTGATCAGGTGCTGCTGGAAAATGTCCAGTTCCCCTCGTCCACCAGCGCCAAGCAGGATTATGGCACCACCAACGGTGTGGACCGTGCCGGGCAGCTGACTGCGGATATCGCCGCTTGGCAGGCCCGCTTCGGAGATACGGTGACGCTCTGGTACGGTTATTCGCTGGCCGAGGTGACCGGCTCCTCCAGCCAGCTGGGAGCCCCTGCGGCCCAGCTGGGCGTGAAGAACCTGCTGGTGAAGGTCCCGTCCTCCTCTACGCTGGATGCAGCGGCCCGGGAGGAGCTGACCCTCTCCCTGACCGAGGCAGGTGTGGAGCATGTGGTCATCCGGGACGATGCCGCCAGCTATTTTGAGTGATCCCTGCGTTTTTGTGAGAGGGAGGGAAGTATTATGAACAAAACACCCTGTTTTTCCCCGGCGCACATTCTGCTGCCGTCGGAACAGATCCCGGTGGGGCAGTGGGGCTGTGTGGCCTGCGATCAGTTCACCAGTGACCGCTCCTACTGGGAAAAGGCTGCGCAGGCCGCCGCAGGCGGCCCCAGCACACTGGACCTGATCCTGCCGGAGGTCTATCTGGAAGAGGATGACGTGGATGCAAGGATCAGCGCCATCCATGCGGCCATGGACGATTATACCCGGAACGTGCTGACCCGCGCGGTGGACGGCTTCATTTATGTGGAGCGCACTGAGCAGAGCGGCCGGGTGCGGCAGGGCCTTGTGGGCAGGATCGACCTGGAGGCATACAGCTATGCCGAGGGTGCGGTGCCTGCCATCCGCCCCAGTGAGCACACCGTGGAAAGCCGCATCCCGCCCCGCATGGCGGTGCGCCGGGGGGCAAGGCTGGAAACGCCCCATATTATGATGCTGGCCGATGACCCCGGCTGCACCCTCATCGAGCCCATCGGCGAGAAGAAGGAGCAGCTGCGCAAGGTCTACGAGGGCGACCTGATGCTGAACGGCGGCCACATTGCCGGCTGGGCAGTGGAGGACCCCGCCCTGCTGGCACAGATCGACAGCGCCCTGAACGCTCTGGGCAGCCAGGAGGCCTTTGATGCCCGGTATCCCCAGGCAAAGGGCGGCGCGCCCCTGACGCTGGCCGTGGGCGACGGCAACCATTCGCTGGCTTCCGCCAAGGCCTGCTGGGAGGAGCTGAAAAAGACCCTGACCCCGGAGCAGCAGCTGATCCATCCGGCCCGCTGGTGCCTGGCTGAGGTCTGCAATGTCCACTCTCCGGCCATTGAGATCGAGCCCATCCACCGCGTCCTCTTCAATGTGGACTGCGGTGCCGTGCTGCTGGCCCTCATCGCGTGGAGCGATTCCCACGCGGCAGGCATCTGCTTCGGCGATGCAAAACAGCAGTCCTTTACGCTGGCAGGCCCCCATGTGGCCAATGTGCTCAGCTTTGAACATCCCGTTGCCCCGCTGACCGTGGGCACCATTGACGCATTCATTGAGTATTTCATGGCCCGCCACATCGAGGCCCGGGTGGATTATGTCCACGATGAGCCCGCTGTCCGCGCCCTGTGCAGGCAGGGGGGTGTGGCTTTCCTGATGCCGCCCTTTGAGAAAAGCGACCTGTTCAAGGGCATCGTTATGGGCGGTGTGCTGCCCCGCAAGACCTTCAGCATGGGGCACGCAGAGGAAAAGCGCTATTATATGGAATGCAGAAACATTTTAGGTGAAGAATGACATTTAACGAACTGAATCTTTCCGCGCCTGTGCTGCGTGCTGTGGCACAGGCGGGCTATGAATCCCCCTCGCCCATTCAGGCGGCGGCCATTCCGCCGGTGCTGGCCGGGAGGGACTTGATGGGCTGCGCCCAGACGGGTACCGGCAAGACGGCTGCCTTTGCGCTGCCCATGCTCGACCGCCTGACTGCCAGCGCGCCCCGCAAAAAGGGTGCCATCCGCGCCCTGATCCTGACCCCCACCCGGGAGCTGGCTTTGCAGATCGGCGAGAGCTTTGAGGCCTACGGCAAGTATCTGACCCTGCGCAGCACCGTCATCTTTGGCGGTGTGGGTCAGGCTCCGCAGGTCGCAGCCCTGAAAAAGGGCGTGGACATCCTCATTGCCTGCCCGGGCCGCTTGAACGACCTGGTGGGGCAGGGGCTGCTGGACCTTTCCAACATTGAGATCTTTGTTCTGGACGAAGCCGACCGGATGCTGGATATGGGCTTTGTCCACGACGTGAAAAAGGTGATCGCCAAGCTGCCCAGGCAGCGCCAGAACCTGATGTTCAGCGCCACCATGCCCAAGGAGATCGAGCAGCTGGCCGCAGGCATCCTGCATGACCCGGCCTTTGTCAAGGTAGACCCGGTGTCCAGCACGGTGGACCGCATCCAGCAGAGCCTGTATTTTGTGGAGAAGGGCAACAAGAAGTTCCTGCTGCCCTGGCTTATCAAGAACCTGAAGCCTGAGGTGGTGAACGCGCTGGTGTTCAGCCGCACCAAGCACGGGGCCGATAAGATCGCAAAAGATCTGAACAAGCAGGGCATCCCCGCTGCCGCCATCCACGGCAACAAGAGCCAGACCGCCCGTGTGACGGCGCTGGAGGATTTCAAGGCGGGCAAGACCCGGGTGCTGGTGGCGACCGATATCGCCGCCCGCGGCATTGACATCAGCGAGCTGTCCCATGTGTTCAACTACGACCTGCCCGAGGTGCCCGAGACCTACGTCCACCGCATTGGCCGCACGGCCCGTGCCGGTGCCGACGGCACTGCCGTCAGCTTCTGCGCCCCGGAGGAAAAGGAATATCTGGCCGGGATCGAAAAGCTGAACCGCCGCCAGATCCCGGTCGTCTCCGGCCATCCCTGGGACGGCGTGCCTGCCCCTGTCAAGGCTGCACCCCCGGTGCGGGGCAAAAAGCCCAAGGCGGAAGCAGAGCAGCCGGAGCAGCCTGTGAAGGCAGAGAAGCCTGCCAAAGCAGAAAAGGCAGCCAAGGCCGAAAAGCCCGCTGCCCCCAAGAAGGAAAAAGCGGCTGCAAAACAGCCCAGCCCCAAGAATACCGAACCGAAAGAAGGAACATCCATGGAGGAAAACCAGAAGCGCACTTCCGGCGGCCGCAATGAGAACCGCCGCTCCAATAACAGCCGCACCCGCCGCGAGGGCAATGCCCCGCAGCCGGCCAACCGCGGCAGCAACGCCCAGCCCAAATTCGACCCCCACTTTGTGAGCGCCCCGGAGGCTACTCCTCTGCGCCCGGTCAAAAAGGCTCCAGTTGCGCAGCCTGCCGCAAAGCAGACTGCTCCGGCCCAGAACGGCCAGCGTCAGCGCGGCGGTCAGCCTGCCCGTGCCGAGCAGCGCACCGACCGCAATGATCCGCGCACCGAGCAGCGGGCAGAATGGAACAGCCGCAATGCCCGCCCGGCCCAGAACAGCCAGAGCCAGCAGGGCAGCCGCAATGCGGCGCAGAGCAGCCGTCCGGCCCGCCCCGCCAAGAGCGAGGCACCCCGCGGCCGCAGCCGGAACACCGCCCCCGCACGGGACGAGGACCCGGGCCTGATGCTGATCAGCCGCCGCCCGCCCCAGCAGAAGTTCACCAACTTTGAAGAGTATATGACCGCCCACGGCGGTGCCACCGCACCCATTGAGGATCACACCGATGAAACCTGAGCCGTTTGCCCCCTGGCAGTGCCCGCTCTGCGGCGAACCCCTGACCGGGGACACTGCCCTGAAATGCGGCAGGAACCACAGCTTTGACCGGGCGAAAGAGGGGTACTGGCACTTGCTGCCGGTGCAGAGTATGCGCACCAAGGCCCCGGGTGACAGCAAAGAGATGGTCGCCGCCCGCCGTGCCTTCCTGAACGCCGGGTATTACGGCATCTTCGGCCGGGCGCTGGGGGAGCTGTGCCTTGCGTACGGCGCTGCCGCCGGGGCAGATATGCCGCTCCACCTGCTGGATGCGGGCTGCGGCGAGGGCTGGTACGACCGCTGCATTGCACAGGCCTTTGCGCAGGCGGGCAGGCCGGTGCAGCTGGCGGGCTTTGATATCGCAAAGCCTGCGGTGCGTCTGGCCGCAAAGGCACTGCCTGCCGCTAAATACGCGGTGGCATCCAGCTTTGCCCAGCCTGTCCGCACCGGATGGGCCGACCTGCTGCTCAACTGCTTCTCGCCCTTTGCGCAGGAAGAGTTCCGGCGCGTGCTGCGCCCGGGCGGACGGATGATCTATGTCGTGCCCGGTGCAGAGCACCTCTACCAGATGAAGGCTGTCCTCTACGACACGCCCTACAAGAACCCGGTGCAGGAGGTGGCCTATGAGGGCTTCCGTCCCATCGGGGAGCGGGAAGTCTCGGGCAGCATCACAGTGCCTGCCGGGCAGCTGGAGGCGCTGTTCGCCATGACCCCCTATTACTGGAAAACGCCACGGGATGGCGCGGCCCGCCTGGCCGCCCTGCCCGAGCTGACCACGGATATCGCGTTCCGCTTCCTGGTGTTTGAAAAAGAATGATCGAAAAGCCCCCGGCCTGTGAGGATACAGGCCGGGGGCTTTTTGCGTGCAGAAAACAGGGTCACATCGCGATCCAGCCCAGTGCGTTGGCGACCGAGCTGGCCAGGATGATAGCCGCGAAGATGGGGCAGAGATACCGGAGCATAAAGTTGAACACCGGTTTGCGGCGGAAGGGTTGACCTTCCCGTGTGACCTCTTCCTCGATCTTTTCCACACCGACGATCCGGGAGACCAGCAGGCAGGTGGCAATGGCCGCAATGGGCATCATCACCGAGTTGGTCAGGAAGTCGAAGAAATCGAGGAACTGCATCCCGAACACGGTCACACTGGCAAGGGGGCCGTAGCCCAGCGCGGAAAGGCTGCCCAGTGTGATCATAATGCAGCCGATGAGGATGGTGGAGCGGGTACGGTCCCAGCCCAGCTCGTCCTCAAAGGTAGAAACAGCACTCTCGGTCAGGGCAATGGAGCTGGTGAGGGCCGCGAACAGCACCAGCACAAAGAAGAGCACGCCTACGGCAGTGCCCATGCCCATGCTGGCAAAGACCTTGGGGATGGTAATGAACATCAGGGCCGGGCCCGCCTGCAGGGTGTCAGGGTCGCCGCCCGAAAAAGCGAACACGGCGGGAATGATCATCACGCCCGCCATGATGGCAATGGCGGTGTCGAAGATCTCCACGTTTTCCGTGGACTGCTCAATGGACACGTTCTTTTTCATGTAGGAGCCAAAGGTCACCAGGATGCCCATGGCAATAGAGAGGGAGTAGAACATCTGGCCCATGGCGGAAACCACGGTCATCCACGAGAAATTGGCCGGGTTGGGCACCAGAAAATACTTTACACCTGCCAGTGCGCCGGGCCGTGTGACCGAGTAGACAGCAATGACCACCGAGAGCACCACCAGCACCGGCATCATCACCTTGGAAACACGCTCCACGCCGTTGCGCACACCGGCAAAGATGATGGCCAGCGTAAAGGCCGTGAAGATCAGAAAGCACACCTCTGCCGACAGTCCGCTGGAAATGAAATTGGAAAAATAACCGTCCTGCGAAAGCTCACTGCCATGGCCGCTGATATACTCCGACAGATAGCGGATGACCCAGCCGCCGATGACCGAATAGTACGGCACGATCAGAATAGGGATGACCGCATTGATCCAGCCGCCGAACCGCAGGCCACCCTTTTTGCCAAAAGCTCCAAAGGCACCCACCGGGCTTTTGTGGGTCATGCGGCCCAGTGCCGTTTCGGCCACGATCATCGTGTAGCCAAAGGTGACGGCCAGCACGATGTACACCAGCAGAAAAATGCCGCCGCCGTATTTCGCGGCGAGGTACGGAAACCGCCAGATGTTGCCCAGACCCACCGAAGCGCCTGCGGCAGACAGCACGAACCCGA
>OICM01000539.1_pt1 | contig 13287 bp, 10 predicted proteins | sample 1581311 | NCBI WGS metagenome assembly OICM01 (sample SAMEA3882539, study PRJEB24775) | human gut metagenome | biome: human-associated habitat; feature: intestine environment; material: feces | place: Netherlands | collected 2009/2010 | reverse complement strand
ACGCGGCCGAGACGCTCGACCTTGTCAACGCCTTCGGCGACGAATGCGTCAAAAAATTCGGCGCGCGCGTCTTCTTCTGCGCCGACGAGCTGTATCTGAAAGCGGGGCGCGAGCTGCCGCCGGAGGAATTTTACGAGGAATTCACCCAGCTGGAAAACGGCGTCGGCATGCTGCGGCTGCAGCAGACGGAGTTTCGCTCGGCGCTGAGCCTGTCCGATCCGCCGGACGGCGTGCCGTTTTCCATGGCGGCGGGCGTTTCGGCAGCGCCGTTTCTGGAAAAACTTTTGTGTACGGCGCAGGAAAAGTATGCTACAATAAAAGGACACGTCTACGCGATCGAAAATGACTTCTTCGGCCGCAGCATCAATGTCTCCGGTCTCATCACCGGGCAGGACCTCATCGCGCAGCTGCGCGGGAAGGATCTCGGCGAGCGGCTGCTGATCTCGAACAACATGGTGCGCCACGACGAGCTGGACTTTCTCGACGACATTACGCTTGAGCAGGCCAGCGCCGCGCTCGGCGTGCCCATCTACCCCGTGGACGCCGACGGGTTCGCCCTCTGTGACGCCATGTTCGGCATCCTGCCGGAGGTGCACCTGCCCGACCGGGGCAATGGCAGCACCGACGGCGCGGAATACTACAAATACAATCCCCATAAGGAGGGATAATCATGTCCAGACCCCTGGTTGCGATCGTGGGCCGGCCGAACGTCGGCAAGTCCATGCTCTTCAATAAGCTCTGCGGCCGCCGCCTGTCCATTGTGGAGGACACGCCCGGCGTCACGCGCGACCGGCTCTATGCCGAGTGCGAGTGGTGCGGCCGCACGTTCGATATCGTCGATACCGGCGGCATCGAGCCCAAGGCCACCGAGGGCATTCTGGCCCATATGCGCGAGCAGGCGCAGATCGCCATTGACACCGCCGACTGCATCATCATGGTCACGGACGTGCGCAACGGCCTGACCGCAGCCGACGAGGACGTGGCACACATGCTGCGCCGCAGCCATAAGCCCATCATTCTTGCCGTGAACAAGTGCGACAAGGTGGGCGAGGCTCCCATGGAACTGTACGAGTTCTACAACCTCGGCTTTGACGAGGTGATGCCCATTTCTTCCGTGCATGGTCACGGTACGGGCGATCTGCTGGATGCAGTGTGCGCCCATCTGGACTTCAGCGAGACTGTGGTGGAGGAGGACCGCATCCCCGTTGCCATCATCGGCCGTCCCAACGTGGGCAAGTCCAGCCTGACCAACCGCATTCTGGGCGAGAACCGCATGATCGTGGCCAACGAGGCCGGCACCACCCGTGATGCCATCGACACCCCGGTGGACAACGCCTACGGCAAGTTCATCTTTACCGATACCGCCGGTCTGCGCAAGCGCAGCAACATCAGCGATGGTCTGGAGCGCTACATGGTGGTGCGTGCACTGGCTGCTGTGGAGCGCAGCCGCGTGGCGCTGATCCTTGTGGATGCCACCGTCGGCTTTACCGAGCAGGACAGCAAGGTGGCTGGCTACGCCCACGAGCAGGGCAAGGCCTGCATCATCGTGGTAAACAAGTGGGATGCCGTGGAAGGCAAGGAGACCAACACCATGGAGCTGCAGCGCCGCGGCTATGCCGAGTGCTTCAGCTTTATGGGCTATGCACCCATTATCTTCATCTCTGCCCAGACCGGCTACAACGTGAACAAACTGATGCAGCTGATCCGGGATGTGGATGCCGAGAACGGTGCCCGCGTGCCCACCGGCGTGCTGAACGAGATGCTGGCCCGCGCGACCGCCCGGATGCAGCCCCCCAGCGACAAGGGCCGCCGCCTGAAGATCTACTACCTGACGCAGGCCTCCACCCGTCCCCCCACGTTCGTGGCCTTCGTGAACGCAAAGCACCTGTTCCACTTCAGCTATCAGCGGTATCTCATCAACCAGATCCGCGAAAACTTTGGTCTGGAGCATACGCCCATCCGTCTGGTCGTGCGGGAGCGCGGCTCCGGCGAGGTGGGTGCCAAGGACGTATAACACGTCAGGGAGGCTCAGATGATGGAATCTGTTCTCATCGCTGCGGTGTCTGCTGTGCAGGCGTATCTGCTGGGCAGCATCGACACCGGTATCCTCGTCAGCAAGTTTTTGTACCACGATGATGTACGCAAGTACGGCAGCGGCGCAGCAGGCATGACCAATATGCTGCGCACCTTCGGCAAAAAGGCGGCGGCGCTTACCGCTTTTGGTGATGTGCTCAAGGGTGTGCTGGCCGTGTGCATCGGCCGCTGGCTGTTCACCCTGATGCCGGAAAGCACCACGCTCTCGCCCTATCTGGCGGTGTACCTTGCCGCCATCTTTGCCATTATCGGCCATTTGAAGCCCCTGTATTTCGGCTTCAAGGGCGGCAAAGGCGTGCTGGTGGCGGGCGGCACCATTCTGGCTATCCAGCCGGTGCTGATCCCCTTTCTGGCAGTCATCTTTCTGGCCTGCCTGCTGCCCACCGGCATGGTGTCACTGGGCAGCGTGACCATGGCAGCACTTTACCCGGTGCTCACCATCCTGTACGGGGTGTTCCGGGGCTACTCTGCCGCCGACCTTACCGTGTGCACCATCGGCTCGGTGATCATGGGGGCGATGGTCATTTACATGCACCGCTCCAACATCCAGCGCATCCGCGAGGGCAAGGAGTACCGCTTTGGCCGTCACGGCAAAAAGTAACAGAAAATAGTAAACCACCCCGCAGCAGCCGTTCACCGGCCGCTGCGGGGTGGTTTTTGTATATGCTTATTCCTTTGTCTCGGTCTCTTCCTCAGGCTTTGCTTCGGAATGCCGCCGACGGAACCAGTCGGCGGGAATGCCGCTCTGGGCGGGGGTAAGATCCGGCGCGGGGTGACCGTCCGGCAGGTGTGCGCCAAAGGCCGGGACAAAGAAGAACTTGCGCACAATGAAGATCAGCGCGATCGCGCCCACGCTGAGCAGGTTCTCCACGGCGGAATCGTGTCCCACCACCAGATGGCGGGCAATGGCGTACAGCAGCACCTCAAGGCTGCTGCCGGGGCTGTGCTTGGCCAGCATCTTGATGAACTCAATGCCGATCACAATGTCCAAGCTGCGCTCCAGAAAGGTGCGGATCTCTGCCTCGTTGCCATCGAACAGCAGGCCGGGCATCCAGCGGATCAGAGGCACAACGCTGAGCAGCAGACCAATCAGCACCAGCCCGGATAACAGCACTTCCAGCAGACTGGAAGCCTGAATAATGCGGTTGCGCAGGGAGGTACGCCAGTGGCTTTCTACCGGGTGAGAGGGATGTTCCATAGTAAGACCTTCCTTTCGGCATTCTGCTAAACAGGATTCGACAGACTTCTAGTTAGATTGTAGCAGAATGCGGGCGGGCTGTCAATTCATGGAAAAATCAATTCTCCTTGGCGGCAGACTGTGCCGGAACGTACCCGGCCTTCTGGATGCAGGCGATGCCGTCGGCGGTGTCCAGCCAGTCGTACAGACGGCGCTCCGGGCTGTCGGCGGCGGCATCTGGGTGGATGACGGCGTAGAAATCGTTGCACAGGGGGTAGCTGCCGTCGGCAAGAGTGTCGTTGCTGGGGGTCACACCGTCCACCGCCAGCAGCCGCAGCCCGGGCTTGGAATACATCTGGTCGATGTAGTAATACACGGAGAAACCGATGGCGTTGGCGCTGTTGTTGTAATCGGCAATGCTGTCCACCAGCTCGCCCATGGCGGCAGGGGCCAGCTCAGAGGGCGGGGTCATTAACTCTCCGCCCTGAATGAGCAGTTTTTTGAACAGGGTCTGGCTGCCGGAGTCCTCGCCGCGCTGAAAGGCAACGATTTCCTGATCTTTGCCGCCTACATCCTTCCAGTTGGTGATCTTCCCGGCGTAGATGTCCCGCAGCTGCTGCTGGGTAAGCGCCTGCACGGGGTTATCCTCGTTGACGATGAACACCAGCGCGTCCACCCCGATGGGTTTCTGCTCCAGCTCCACATTGGCTTCCTGCAGCTCTTTCTTTACATAGTCCGGCGCTTCGTACACCACCAGCATCCGGGTGGTGGTGTCGTACAGACCAAAGTTCTCCCATGCGTAGGCGGTGGTGCTCACGGTGATGCTGCTGCGGGCTTCCTCCAAGTCCATGCCGGTGGTATCGGCCAGCATCTGCGCCATCAGCGGGATGCAGGCGGTGCTGCCGTCCAGCGGGGGAAACTCCTCCACGGTCAGGAACGGCTCCGGCTGCTGCACAGTAGAGGAAGCAGCAGAGGACGCGGGCGGCTCTGCGGCAGAGGAAGCGGTGCTGCCGGAGGGCGCATCCGTGCCCTTGCAGGCGGTCAGCACCCCGGCGGCGGAGCAGGCAGCCAGCCCCAGCAGAAAGCTGCGGCGGGAAATTTTAGCGTTTTTCATAAGAAAGCCCTCCTAACTCAATAGCCGTAACTCGGTTCATCGTCCGCAGTGGCAGACGAGAAAATACTCTGGCAGTACAGCCAGTTGCCGCTTGTGTCCATCCAGCCCACATAGAAGCCCCGTTGTGCAGCAAACACATGGTCGGGCAGGGCGTTCAGGCTGTTAGAATAGTACCCGGCGCAGCTGGCAAGCCCCTGTAATACTACCTTGCCGTCTGCGTCCAGCACATCGCATACGTTGCCGTAGGCGCTGCCCACAGCGCTGCGGCTGCCGTAGAACATGGGTCTGCCGTCGGGGTCGGTGGTCAGGTAGTTGACGTAACTGTATTTGCCCTGCAGGGCGGTCAGGTCGCTGACAAGCCCCTGCGGGCCGTACAGCCGGGTGGCGGTGGTCTCGTAGCGGTCGTTATCCTGCAATTTCAGCCAGACATAGCCACTGCCGCAGTTGCTCATCCGTACCCGCTGCTGGTGCTCCACCGGTTCTACGGTGGTGTCGGTCAGCAGCTTTCCGTTGTCCGTGCTGTACACCCGCAGACTGCCGTCCAGCGCGTAGACGGCTACGGTGTTGTCGGTGGCGTTCACATCGTACAGCGGGGTCTTGGTGCCGGTCTCCAGATCATAGAGTTCGTAGCCGTGATCCTCGCCGCTGTGCCATGTTACCACATAGCCCGGGAAATACTGGCTGGGCTGTTCGTCAAAGGCGGCAATCAGTCCGCGGTCCTCGGTGGTCATGTCCCGCAGCTCGTACCGGCCATCACTGGTGGAAAAGCTGGCAAGACCGCCCGGATAGACCTGCAAAAAGCCCGTGCACTGCTCGCCGGTCAGGACGTTGTACAAAATCCGGTCGGTGGTTTCTTCCCCGGTGGTAACATCCAGCACCACCCAGTCGCTCAGGGTGTCGCTGTCGTAGAAAAGGCGGTATGCCGAGGCGGCGTCGGCGCGGTAGACAGGGGTGCCGTCCTTTTCCTGCACCACCACCCAGCTGTTCTGGCGGTAGTCGGTATCCCAGTCGTAATCGTCCAGCCCCTCCGGGCGGGCGTAGCAGCTGAATACCAGCTTATCGCCGCATAGGGTGCAGCTGTATGCGCCCTCCGGTACCGGCAGAGCTGCGCTGGTGGCAAGGTCGATGACCTGACAGGTGCCGTAGCCGGACTCCGGGACGTATCCGCCGTCGATCAGGCGGCTCTCCTGCAGCACCAGCAGGCCGTTTTGCAGGGTGGCGTTCTGCTCGCCCTCAAAGGTCATTACTTCGGTGCCGGTCTTGTCGTACAGGGCTGTGCGGCGTCCGCCCCGGCCGGTGGGGTCGGACCAGCTGCGCAGCCAGTAGTCCGCGATGCCGGTGGCACTGTCCTCCACCAGCGAGACGTTCTCACTGCGGGCAGACTGGTGCAGCGGGGTGCTGCCGCACAGGATGGTGGTGCTGCTTCCGGAACGGCTGTCGCAGTACAGCACCCGCAAACGGCTATCGTTCAGCACGGCGGGGTCGTACAGGGGCTTGCCGCTGTCATCCGTGGGCACGGAAACGGCAGAGCTTGCAGCGCCCGGCACGCCGGTGGCGGGCGGCAGCAGGGCGCAGCCACAGCCTAAAGTAAGGGCAAGGGCAGTGCAGACTGCCCCGCAGCCGATACGCAAGACAACACGCTTCATAAAAAACACTCCTTTGCAAAAACAGGGAGGAAAATTTTTCCGTTCACTCAGAATACGAAACAGCCGCATTTTTCATTGCAGAACTTGCAGAAAAATGCGGCTAAAAACGGTTACAATTACATTACAGCTGCGCCGGGGCATGGGACGCTTCTGCCTTGTCCATCTGCTCCAGCTGCCGCAGAAAGGCCAGCAAAAAGGGCAGCGAGATGAAAAAGGTGAGTGCGTCCGCAATGGGCTGGCAGAGCTCCACGCCCACAAGTCCCAGCACCCGGGGCAGTACAAGAATCAACGGGATAAAGCACACGCCCTGCCGGCAGCAGGCCAGAAAGGTGGCACGCCCGGCCTTGCCCACGCTCTGGAAGGTCATGTTGGTCACCACGATCACCGGCTGCAGAAGGATGGCAAAGCACTGGTAGCGGAAGGCGGGCAGCGCCACGGCGGTGACCGCCGGGTCGTCCCGGAACAGGCGGATCAGGTTTTCATCGTTCCACCAGCACACCGCGATCAGCACCACCAGCAGCGCAAAGGCAGCTTGCAGGGTAAAGACGGCAGCCTGCCGCACTCGGTGGTATTTGCGGGCGCCGTAGTTGAAGGACGCCACCGGCTGCAAGCCCTGTCCCACGCCGATGGCCACCGAGAGGATGAACATAAAAATGCGGGACACAATGCTCATGCCCGCCACGGCGGCATCGCCGTAGCTGCGGGCGGCAATGTTCAGCAGCATCCCGCCGATGCTGTTCAGCCCCTGACGGCCAAAGCTGGGCGCGCCGCCTGCAAGGATCTGCAAAAACTCGCGCGGCTCCCGGGTGACGGCAGAAAGCCGGAACTGGCTGACCGTTTTGCCCCGCAGGAACATATACAGCAGAATGCCAAAGCTGATGGTCTGACTGAGGGCAGTGGCGATCCCGGCACCGGCAGTGCCCAGCCCTAAAGCGAACATGAACAGCGGGTCCAGTGCAATGTTCAGCAGTCCGCCGGTGACCAGCCCGACCATGGCAAGGTTTGCTTTGCCCTCATACCGCAGGATGTTGTTCATCACCAGACTGGAGATCATCAGCGGTGCGGCAAGCAGGATGGGCCGGGCGTAGGCGCAGGCGTGGGGCAGAATGGTTTTGGTACTGCCCAGCAGCATCATAAAGTCCGGCAGGGTGGCAAGGCCGACCACCGCCAGCACTACGCCAAAGGCCAGCGCCGTAAAAAAGCTGGTGGAAGCAAAGCGGGTGGCGGCGTGGGTATCCTGACTGCCCAAGCGGCGGCTGATGATGGTGCCGGAGCCGTGCCCCAGCATAAAGCCCAGCGCCTGAATGATGGCCATCAGGCTGGAAACGACACCCACCGCGCCGGAAGCGCTGGTGGAGATGCGCCCTACAAAAAAGGTATCGGCCAGATTGTAGATGCTGGTGATCAGCATACTCAAAATCGTGGGCGCGGCAAGGCTGAGGATCAGCCGGGGGATCGGAGTCTCGGTCATTTTATGATACTGCACCGCAGTGCGGTCCTGCTGGGTCATGGGAAAATATCCTCCTTCAAAAACGAGAAAGCCGCCCCTTCCAGAGCGGCAGATAGTCCTGATGAAAACAGTATAACGCAGTTGCGACAAAATGTCGAGAGGGAGTAAAAACGGCCTTTCGCCCCTGCGAAGGGGCGAAAAAGCAGGCGAAAACAGGATGGATTCTATATAAAGTGCTAAAGAATTGTCGAATTGCTTGTGAAAAATCACGATATGTGGTATTCTTTATAAGAAGGAATTGGAAAAATCTGTGCATTTTATGATTGGGAGGGATTTGTACATGAAATCCGTAGCACAAACTGTGATCGAGGCCGACCGCTTTTATACCATTGCCGCTCACACCGGCAATGTCATTCAGGCAGTGGAGGGCAGCAAGGACGGCGGCACTGTCCGTCTGGGCAAGTATGACCACAAGCCCGAACAGGAATGGAGCTTTGTCCGCGAGGGCGATGGTGTGTACCGCATCCGCAACCGTGCCTCCGGCAAGCTGCTGGATCTGACCATGACCGGCACTGCCAACGGCACATGGCTGCACCTGTGGGAGGACGTGGGCGGCACGTCCCAGATGTGGAAGGTGGAGCACACCCCGGAGGGCACCGTGCGTCTGCGCTCTTCTTGGGCAGGCGGCAAGTGCGTGGACACCGTGGGCATTGGCGCCGAGGTGGGCGCTGTGCTGCAGATCTGGCAGGAGGTGCCCGGCGGTGGTGACCAGCTGTGGGTCATCTCTGAGGTAAAGGACCGCGTAAAGCGTGCCGCCAAGGTTGAACAAGCAGCACCCGCTGCCGAGACGAAGGCCGCACCGGCCAAGGAAGCCGCTCCCGCCAAGAAGCCCGCAGCCCGCAAGCCCCGCACCGCCAAGAAGGTGGAGGAGAAGCCCGCTGCTCCCACCGCAAAGGCTGCAGAGCCGGTCAAGGCAGAAAAGCCCGCTGCGAAAAAGGCTGCTAAGGCAAAGGCTGAGCCTGCTGCTCCCGCAGTAGAGGTGAAGGCAGCTCCCGCCGTGGCAACCAAGGCCGAGCCTGTTACTAAGGCTGAACCGGCTGCCAAGGCAGCGCCCGCAGCGGAAGCCAAGACTGCCCCTGCCGCCGCAAAGCCCAAGGCAAAGCGTGCACCCTGCAAAAAGACCGTAAAGAAGTAAGAAATCATAAAACGCAAAAAATCGGACAGACCGCGGTCTGTCCGATTTTTTGCGTTTATAGAAGCTTTTTATGCAGCAGGGGCGGCAGCATCATCGCTCTGGGCAGCGGTCTGCACGAACTGCACGATGCTCTCGATGGTTTTGCGCAGCTGCACAAGGCTTTCCACGTCAGAGTCCTGCATCCGGGAAGTAGGGGCGGTCACCACGGTCTGGGCGGCAGTCACCGTGCCGGAAAGTTCTGCATGGATGTGGTGGGCGGGCACGTCCAGCAGGATGTGCACCTTGGGGGACAGGGTCTTGAGCAGACCCTGCTTTTCGATGCCCAGAATCAGCTGCGGCGCATCCTCCCCGGCGGCGAGGTTCGGCAGCTGAAGGTAGAGGTAACCTTCTTTCGCGTTGGCGGGCTGCACGGTTTTGAGCTGTTTCAAGTCCAGCTGGAAGTCGTTCACCTGCTGCAAGCCGGTGGCGGCGGGGTCTACCCCCAGCAGGGTGGCCAGCTGGTCTTGGGAAATGTAGCTGCCCAGCGACCAGCCCGGCAGCAGCAGGCTTGCCAGCGGATACTCGGCCACAACCGTGCTGCGCAGCTTGTTGTACAGCTGCCCGGCGTCGTACAGGGTCTCTTCCTCGCTGATGTACATCCGGGTCAGAGGGGCATCGTTGACGGTGCTGGTGCCCGTTGGGTACAGCGCCAGCTGCACCGCCCGGGGGGTGTACTGGCCGGTCAGACTGCCGGTGGTGCCGCCGAACTTGTCCAGCAGGGCGTAAAGAGCAGGGGGCTCGGCCTCGGTGGAGGTGATGGTGTAGTCCAGCGCAAAGCTGGCACCGCTCTGGAATGCCTTGACCCTGCGGCTGACGAAGCTGTACAGCACTGCCGCAGCCACCACGCACACCAGAACCAGACACAGCAGAACGATCAGCGCCGCCCGCAGACCGGTGCGCTTTTTGTGGGAAGATGCCATGGGAAACCTCTCCTTCCGGTAAAACGTATTTGCTTCAGCATAACGGAACTGCACGCAAATGTCAAGCGCCGCAAACTGCGGACAAAACAAAAAACCTGAAACATTTCTGTTTCAGGTTTCTGGCGGAAAGATGGGGATTCGAACCCCAGAACGCTTTTGACACGTTACACGATTTCCAGTCGTGCGCCTTAGACCAACTCAGCCATCTTTCCACATCTTCTGTTCTGCCTTTGGGCGGGTGCCCTTGGCGCTCCACTATAATACCTGAAAGCAGGCTTTTTGTCAAGGATTTTTTTGAAAAAAATCGGACTTTTTTAAAAATGACGAAAAAACGCGAGAAAGTATTCTACCGCATGGATGGAAAGTACAAAAAGCCCTTGACGCACCTTTAAAATAGGTCTATATTGAGGGCAAAGAGCACTGCGGTGGGTCATTTTGTGCCGCAGCGGCGGGAAATATAAGGAGGATGCTTTTATGACTTATCCTGAAGTACTTGCCAATGCCCGTACCTGCATTGGTCAATACTGCAAGGCCTGCCCGGTGTGCAACGGCGTGGCCTGTAAAAACCAGATCCCCGGCCCGGGTGCCAAGGGCGTGGGCGATACCGCTATCCGCAATTATAATAAGTGGGCCGATATCCGGGTAAACATGGACACCCTGTGCCCCGGCGGTGCACCGGACACCACGCTGGAGCTGTTCGGCAAAAGCTTCCGCTATCCCTTCTTTGCGGGCCCTGTGGGTGCAGTGAACCTGCACTATTCCGATACCTACACCGATATGACCTATAACGATGTACTGGTGCGCGCCTGTGCCGAAAACGGTATTGCTGCCTTTACTGGTGACGGCACCAACCCCACCGTGATGGAGATGGCTACCCGCGCCATTGGCGCTGCGGGCGGCTGTGGCGTGCCCACCATCAAGCCGTGGAACATCGACACCATCCGCGAGAAAATGGCACAGGCCAAGGCCAGCGGCTGCTTTGCCGTGGCCATGGATGTGGACGCAGCGGGTCTGCCTTTCCTGAAGAACATGACCCCGCCCGCCGGCAGCAAGAGCGTGGAGGAACTGGCCGAGATTGTGCAGCTGGCCGAGCGTCCCTTCATCGTCAAGGGCGTGATGACCGTTAAGGGCGCACTGAAGGCAAAGCAGGCCGGTGCCGCCGCCATCGTGGTGTCCAACCACGGCGGCCGCGTGCTGGATCAGTGCCCTGCCACCGCCGAGGTGCTGCCGGAGATCGCCGCAGCCCTCAAGGGCACCGGCGTGAAGGTGCTGGTGGACGGCGGCATCCGCACCGGTGTGGATGTGTTCAAGGCACTGGCACTGGGCGCAGACGGCGTTTTGATCTGCCGCCCCTTCGTGACCGCAGTTTACGGCGGCGGCGCAGAGGGCGTGAAGTGCTACATCGATAAGCTGGCCGGGGAGCTGGCCGACACCATGCAGATGTGCGGTGCCCATACGCTGGCCGAGATCACCCCGGATATGGTGCGGGTCTGAGCGTTCTATTATAAGTAACAAAAAAGGAGATGCCCTGCAGGGCATCTCCTTTTTTGTTACTTCAAGGTGCCGTCCAGCACCTGCTGGTAATACCACGGCTTCGGGGCGTGGAAGGTCTTGCCGCTGAGGAAGGCAAAGTCCGGCTGGGTGAAGCGGGGCATGGTCAGCTCCCATGCGCACAGCGCCTGATACTTCAGCTTCAGCTCGCGGTTGGCGCTGTTGTTGCCGTACTTGCTGTCGCCAAGGATGGGGCAGCCGATGCTTGCCATGTGGGCGCGGATCTGGTGGGTGCGTCCGGTGATCAGCTGCACCTTCAGCAGGGCCAGACGGCCGGAGACGGCGATGGTCTCGTACCGGGTCTCCACCTCCTTGGCACCGGGCTGCTTATCCTCCACGATCTTCACGATGCCGCGGTCAGCGTCCTTCAGCAGATAGCCGCCCAAGGTGGCGTCCGGCGGCATGGGACGGCCAAAGGTGACGCAGAGGTAGGTCTTTTGCACCTCGCGGTTCTTGATGGCAGAAAGGAACAGCTCCTCAGCCTCCGGGGTCTTGGCAATGATCACAAGGCCGCTGGTGCCGGTGTCCAGCCGGTGGCACAGGCGCGGCTCATGGGCGGCGTCCCACCGCTTTTCCTCATACAGGCGGCGCAGTACGCGGTTCAGCAGGGTGTCAGATTCGTCGCCATCCACCGGGATACCCGCGGGCTTGTTGGCCACGATCAAATCATCGTTTTCATAAATAAATTCCGCCGGGGCGCGTGCCTGCAAAAACTCCGGCCCCTCCTGGGAGTTCAGTCCAAGTTGGTCGTCCAGCAGGTAAACGCGGATCACATCGCCGTTCTGCACACGGGTGGCAAGGGGCTGCTTTTTGCCGTTCAGCTTAATTTTGTTTTCCCGCAGCGCCTTGTTCAGCCGCCCCAGCCCCAGGGCAGGGAACTGCTCCATCAGGTATTTGTCCAGCCGCACGGGCAAAAGGCTTTTTACATGTAGTTCCTGCATTATTTACTCTCCAATTCTTTATCCCACAAAACGGTCGCGTCCGGGATATCCAGTGTCACCATCAGCCAGCCTGCATCGTGGTCGTCAATCGTTTTAATTGTGTATTCTTTCCCATCGGCGCACAGCACACTGGCATGTTCCAGCTTGCGGCGCACAAAGGGGGAATCTGCAAAGCATACCGTCTGTTTCGTTTCGTCCAGCACACCGCGGTTCCACAGAGCGTCAGTGTAATCCGCAAGGCGCAGGGGATAATTTTCGTCATAGGGGGTGCACAGCGCATCAAAGTTCTGCCCCTGCAGCCCCGGCGCAATCACATACCAGCTGCATGTGCCGTCCGTACTCGTTACCCTTCCGCACCAGGCATTGTCCTTCACCGGTTCTACGGCCTGCAAAAAGGCACCTTCCTCTGCAAACAGGTACAACGTATCCTCCCGCACGGTTCCGTCGGCAAGTTCCGCCAGCAGCGTTTTACGCTGGGCAGCCAGTGCCGTTTCATCATAGCGGGCGGCAAACGGGTCGTTGGTCGTCATGCCGTTGTCCGCGGCAAACAGGGCTAGATGCAACGCGTCATCTTGAATTTCATCCATTGAGACAACCGCCGTATACTGCTGCGCTGCCTGCCAGAAATCGCTCTCCATCTCGGTGGGGAACGCATCGGTCTGCATGGCCTGCAGCATTGCCGCACTGCGCTGCACCATGCCGGGGCTTACATCCCAAACCTGTACCACAGCCAGCAGGGCAGCACCCGCCAGCAGCCAGCGGCCTTTCAGCCGGGCAAGGCCCACAAGGGGTAGCAGCATCAGCAGGTAATAGATTGGCCAGAACAGCCGCCCACTGGAACGGAAGATGGAAAAAAGTTTGATCAGCGAAGCGGGCAGTGGCAGCGTGGCAAGCGTTGCGCCGTTTGCGGTAATCACATTGCTGATGGCAAACACCGTTAAAACCGCACAGCAGAAGGCCAATGCCCAGTGGCGGCGCAGCATGCCGCCCAGTTGCCGCCGCAGCAAAACCACCGCAATGGGCAGGGCAATCAGCACGCCCAGCCCCAGGTAGGCAAAGGCATCATAATTGCCGTAAACCTGGTTCTGTGCGGGCAGCACCCGGCTGTACAGCACGCCGTTTACCCCCACAGGGTTCCACAGCGCATTCAGGTTCATGCA
>OICM01000523.1_pt1 | contig 13651 bp, 14 predicted proteins | sample 1581311 | NCBI WGS metagenome assembly OICM01 (sample SAMEA3882539, study PRJEB24775) | human gut metagenome | biome: human-associated habitat; feature: intestine environment; material: feces | place: Netherlands | collected 2009/2010 | reverse complement strand
CTTTGTGCGAAGGGAGCGTGAGGCTGTGAACAGATTCCGCGATTTTTTAAGTGACGTGGTGCGGCAGTCGGATATGGTGCTGCTGTCGCTGTGCACCGTTTCCACGCTTTACGGCATGGTGCTCATCGCGAGCGCCACGCATTTCCGCAATACCTTTAAATATGTTGCCATTCAGGGATTTGGCTTGCTGCTGGGCGTGCTGCTCTACTTCCTGCTCTCCAGCATCGACGTGTCGGAGGTCGGAAAAAAATGGAAGTGGCTGCTGGCGTTCAACTTCGGCTTCATTCTGCTGCTGCGCACGCCCTTTGGCCTGACACGAAACGGCAACCGCGCCTGGCTCGGCGTGAACGATATCGGCAAAAGGCTCGGCGTCGGCCTTCTGGAGAATTTCCCCATCACCGTCCAGCCCGCCGGCACGGCGCATACCCCCAGCAGCAGCAAAAACCAGGCCCGGCGCTTGTCCGCCTGCTCCGCCGCCGACTCCGGCAGCAGATCGGGCAGCAGCGCCGCCGCGCCATACAGCAGCACCAGCGACGCCATACACAGGGCCCACTGCCGTCCGCCCCGCTGTATGAGATACGGCAGCTGGGTCAACCCGGCGGCGCACACAGCGGCTATAGGCCGGAAGCGGGGCCGCCGGTACAGCCGCGTATTGCACAGCGCTGTGTTGGCGCAGAAGATCAGCAGTGCCGCGGCGGTATGCCGCAGCCCCGGCTGAAAGTTCATGAACAGCAGGGCGCCCAGCCCCGCGCAGATCACCGCCAGCAGGCCCTGCCAACCCACGCCGGCTGCCGCCACCGCCGCCAGTGCCCAGGGGGCGTACTGCCCGCCGGGGGCGGCAGCCGTCAGCAGCAGCGCGGCGGCACAGCCGCCCACAGCCGCCCAGGGAATACGCAGGGCGGTGCGCTGTACCGCCGGGAGCAGATGTTTCATGGCTCGTCCCTCCTTTTTCCGTTATTGTAAACGGCTAAAGGCGCGATTTCCGTCGGGAAATGGCAAAGGACTTTGATTTTTCGGCCCAGGGGTGAAAAGCGTCGGTCTGCCCTTGTAATTTTTCGTCGTATCTGGTAAAATAACGTGAGTTTAAGGGGATCGCTATTCCCCGCACAGGAGGTAACACCATGATGAAGAAACTTGCAGCCCTGACACTGGCGCTGCTGATGACCCTGTCCCTGGCCGCCTGCGGCAGCCAGAAGGATGACCAGGCGGGCGGCAATGTGACCCCCGGCGTGACCGGCGATGCTGTTCCCGATATGGGCACTGTCAGCGGCGGCACCTACACCAACCGCTTCGCCGGCATCAGCTGCACCCTGGATGACAGCTGGTATTTCTACACCGATGAGCAGATCGACGAGCTCAACGGCTTTGTCCGCGAGAGCACCAGCGACGAGGAGCTGAAGACCCGCTTGGAGAGCAGCAGCAGCGTGCAGGATATGTACGCCGCCTCCACGGACGGTCTGATGACCATCAACGTCGTATTCACCAACATGGGTCTGCTGGGCGGCAGCACCGTGACGCCCCAGGATGTGGCCGAGCTGTCCGTAGAGCAGGTCCCCGCCGCGCTGGAGAGCTATGGCTTCACGGACGTGACGGCCCAGCTGACCACCGTGGATTTTGCCGGTCAGAAGAACGTTCCCGCCGTGGCCGTATCCGCCATGAACGGCGACATCGCCACGTATGAGCTGCTGGTATGCCTGAAGGCGGGCAATTACTCCTTCAGCGTGACGCTGTGCAGCTTCACCGAGGATGTCACCGCCGACATGGCCGCCCTGTTCACCGCCGTGCAGTAACGCCGCAATAGGAAAAGACCGTGCCTCTCGGCACGGTCTTTTTTGTTACCATGTGGCGCGGGCAGTGAGCACGTTGCGCTTGTAAGTGATGCGGAAGTAGATATACTCCGCCACGCCGGTGAGTATCCAGGAGAACATATACAGCAGATACAGGGACGTGATCGTGTGGAAGTAGGCAAAGATGGTGTAGATCCAGATGACCCGGAACACGCAGGAGCCCAGAATGACCATAATGGTGGGGGCCACGCTGCGGCCCAGTCCGCGGGAGGCGGCGATGCTGGCGTCCATCAGGGGGCCGATCCAGTAGGAGAAGGCCATGATCCGCAGGCGGTCCACGCCGGCGTCGATGACCTCGGGCTTGTCGGCAAACAGGCCCAGGAACTCCCGGCCGAAGACAGTCAGCAGCACGCCGACCAGCACGCCCACAACGGCGGCGTACAGCATACTGATGTAGTAGCTCTTAAGGATACGCTCCTTCCGCCCCGCGCCCCAGTTGCGGCTGACAAAGCTGGCGCAGGCGGTGTAGAACGCGGCCATCATGTTGAACACCAGCGTATCGGCATTGGCGGCAGCCGCCGCGCCGGAGACAGTGATCTCGTCAAAGGAATTCAGGCCCGCCTGCACGAACAGGTTAGCCACGGCGAATATAGCGTTCTGCAATCCGGAGGGGATGCCGATCAGCAGCACACGCTTGGAGGCCAGGTGGTGCAGCCGCAGCCTGCGGATATCCAGGCGGCAGGCGTCCTTGCGGTGCAGCAGATGGATGATAATGAGCAGCGCAGACACCCACTGTGCGATGGCGCTGGCGATAGCCACGCCCTCGGCCGCCATACCGCAGCCGATAACGAACACCAGGTTCAGTATCACATTCAGCACGCCCGCCACCGTCAGATACAGCAGGGGGCGCTTGGTGTCGCCGGTGGCGCTGAGGATACCGTTGCCGCAGTTGTAGATGCCCATGGCCGGCAGGCCCAGGGCATAGAGCTTCAGGTACAGCACCGCACCGGGGAGGAATTCCTCCTTGGTGTGCAGCAGCCGCAGCATAGGCTCGGCAAAAAACACGCACACCAGGCACGTCAGCACGCCCATCGCCAGGCAGATCAGGAAGGAGGAGTGGGTGGTGTGCTCCACGTCCTCGTCATTGCCCATGCCCAGCCCACGGGCCACAGCCACATTGACGCCGCCGCCCAGACCGATCAGCAGCCCCGTGAACAGCGTGACCAGCGTGGTGGTGGAGCCCACAGAGCCCAGCGCCACATAGGTGTTGTACGCATACTTGCCGGCGATGGCCACATCGCTGAGGTTGAACAGCACCTCCAGCACCTGGGTCATCATCAGCGGCAAGCTGAACAGCAGGATATTTTTCCAAAGTGAACCGGAGGTCATCTCCACAGTGAGAGCCCTCCGGCGTGTTGCAGTCTTCATGCCCGCACCCTCCTATACAATACATATCACATAGAAACATCCGAACGTGATTGCCAGTATAACACGGCGCATTACACAAAACAACCCCCTTTCGACACAATATTTTTTATACCTGGCGCTGTTCTTTTTGTGCATAGTGCATAGATAAGCTTTCAGGTTTTGGGCACATCGTCAAATGTGATACTTTGTCCCCCGTCTCTCGACGGAATTTGACAGCCACGGCAGTCTCCGCTATAATGTTAGGGAGTCTGGCCGCCCCCTTTTTCGGCGGCCGCAAGGAGGTCCCCCTATGAAACGTATGCTCACCGCAGTGCTGGCCCTGCTGCTGGCGCTGTCCCTGTGCGCCTGCGGCGCGCAGGATACGGACGATACGCCCACCTACCCCGCCGCCTTCTCCGGCTTGGAGACGCTGATCGACACCGCCCGCGAGGAGGGCCGCCTGACCGTGTGCGGCACCGGCGACGAGGCGTATATGACGGCCCTGTGCGAAAAGTTTGAAGAGCTGTTCGACATCAGGACCACTTACCGCGCCATTACCGCCGCCCAGGCGGGCAGCGCCCGGGGCGACGTGTGGTTCGGCGGCAGCGCGGATACCTGCCGCACCCTGGCCGCTGACGGCAAGCTGCTGACCTATACGCCCGTCCACGCCGCTGACCTGACCAACGCCGCCTACGGCGATGCGGACGGCTATTGGTACGGCGTATCTGTCGACGCGGTCGTTTTCGCCGTCAACAGCGACGTGCTCCGGCGCATGACCATCTCCGCCCCCAAGGACTGGGCAGACCTGACCGATCCGGTATACCAGGAGCTGGTGTGGCTACCCACCTACCGCAGCACGGAGATCGGCCGCCTGACCGCGTACAGCGCCGCCCTGCGGCTGGGCCGCGACAAGGGGCTGGACTATCTGACGGCGCTGGACACCAGCGTACAGTTCTACACCGCCGCGGATGACACCTTCGTCAAGTGCCTGTCCACCGGTGAGTGCGTCATCGCCGTGGGTTGGCTCCACGATGGGCTCTCCGCCCTGTCCGCTGACACCTCCGGTGACCTGCATCTGATAATTCCCGCCTCCGGCACCTTCGGTCAGGTCACCGCCAGCGCCATTTTATCCGGCGCCAGCCATACCGCTGCCGCCCAACTGTGGCAGGAGTTCGTTCTCTCCCCGGCCTGCGCCGATCTGGCAGAGGCACACGGCGACTATCGCCTGCCCACTATCGGCAGCGCTGACCTGGTCCAGCGCACCGGCGTGACGCTGGACCCCTCCCTGCTCTCTCCCACCGATGACGCCGACACCATCGAGGATAAGGAGACGCTCGTCTCCGACCTTATCGAGACACTGACCGACGCCGGCATCGACACCGAGGATACCGCCCGCTGGAATGTGGCATAGTCTCCCGCAGGCCGTCTCTTACGAGATGGCCTGCTCTTTTTCTACACGGTCACTCTGCCTCTTGCAGCAGCTCCTCCGGCCTCACGCCAAAGAGCTTCGCCAGCGCCAGCAGATTGGTCGTGCTGGGATCCGACTGCCCGGATTCCCACTTGGATACCGCCTGTCGGCTGACACCCAGCGCCTCCGCCACAAACTCCTGCGTCATTTTGCACGCCGTCCGACGGCGCTTCAATGTCTCTCCCAATGTTTTGGCCTGTTCCGCCCGTTCTAACCGCAGCGGCTCGGACCGAATGTATTTCCGCAGCGCCTTGATGATCAGAAACACCACGTATGCCAGCGCCGCCCATACCGGAACGGACAGCAGAAAGAGAATGATCGTCGTTTTCATAGTGATGCCCTCCTTTTCTGCCGCCAGTATAACAAACCGATCACGGTTGCGCCAGCAACTATCACGCAACCCTTCAGTAAAACGCCATGTTCCCTACATAGAAGTACCATGTATGTTACATGGGTGTACCCATTTTATATGAAAAAATGACCACCCGATCGGGTGGTCATTTTGGCAGGGGCAGAAAGGCTCGAACTCTCGACACGCGGTTTTGGAGACCGCTGCTCTACCAACTGAGCTATACCCCTATATTTGTGAAGCGCCGAAGATCGGCGCTTCTTGGTGGGCCACCAGGGACTCGAACCCCGGACCATTCGGTTATGAGCCGAGTGCTCTAACCAACTGAGCTAGTGGCCCTTATGTGTCGCACTCCCGTGCGACAACAGCTATGATATCAAAAAACGAGCCGGTTGTCAACAATTTTTTTAAATTTTTCGTTATTTGCCGAGTATCTTTTCGCCGTCGAAGAAGAACACGCCGTAACCGTAGCCGGTGGGCTTGCCCTGCTGAAGTCTCTGCTTGAATGCGCGCCTTATCGAAGTATCCTCGGGCAGGTCATCAACGGGTCCGTTGCTGTATTTTCCGAACACGCGCCAGCCGTCGCTGAACTTCTCTCTGTCGGCGCTTCTGATTATATCAAAATCGTCCATGAAGCGAAGTATGTTGCTGTTTTCGGGCAGGAACTCCCTGTGCCCCTCATAGAGCAGCCACGAGCCGCACACGAACGCCATGGGCTCGCCGTCCTTGCCGCCGAAGAACTTGTATGCCTGCTTATATGAATCAAGTCTCTTCTCATCGGTCAGCGGTCCTGCCGAGGGGATATGGAAGTTTATGACCGTGTCGCCGCGCTTGAGGGTGTTGCCGCACTTCTCATAGTAATCGGCGTCAAAGTCCGCTTCCTCGAACTGGAATCTGCCGAGTCCGAAGCGGGTCATCTCAAAAAAGCCCCTGTACCAATGCGGGACGAAAGTGCCCCAGACCTCTTCGCAGTCCATGCACTCGCGAAGCTTCCAGCGCATATCCTCAATGCTCTTCCAGAATATCGCCTCGTCGATACCCTTTTCGGCATAGCGCTCGCGCAGCGCGGGGCACGCGCCGAGGAGCAGGCACATATTCATTGTATACTCATTTTCGCCGAGCTGTTCGCTGAGCGCCTTGAGTCTTTCGAGCACGCTGTCGAGGTTCTCGGGATTGGCGATGAACTCATCGACAAGGGCGTTGAAATCCGCGTTTTCGGACACTCTTTCGGTGCAATCGCCGATAGTATCTACAGCCTCCTGAGGGAAGCCGATACGCTCCATTATTTTTCTGCTTTCGTTTGCGCTGACTGCCATTTCCTTCACTCCGTCAAATCATATTTTTCACACTGCAAGGATATCACAATCGCGCCCGACGGTCAAGAGCTTATGTAAAAGACCGCCCCGAGGGACGGTCTTTTTGCATCACGAATACATATTGTTCGCGGACATATAGTCATATATTTTCTTGCCGTGCTCCTGCTCCTCGCGCTGGATGGAGTTGAGAACCGTTCTGAGCTGTTCGTTCTTGAACTCGAAGATGCACGTGTCATAGAGCGCGGAGGCGTGCTTTTCGGTGGTGAGCAGGTCGGAACAGATATAGCAGTCGTTCTTCTTTTCCTGCGTTTCGCTGACCGAATAGGTCTGCTTGAAATCATTTTTCGGAGCCGCCTCCCCTGCCGCGGGCTGAGGAATCTCGCCGCTGTCGATTTTTGTGATAATATCTAAGTGCCTCTGCTCAACACCGCCGAGGTAGTTCAGAAGCTGGCTGAGCTGTTCATCATTTGCCGCCGCGGCATGCTGAGAATATTTCTCGACGCAGAGCTTCTCCTGACCCTTGAGATCCTTGAGCAATTCCTTTTCTTTCTGTGTGAGCTGCATATGAATTTCTCCTTTCAATTTTGGCTTCGGAGATTAGTTTTCGGCGGCAGGGCAAATTTTATACACTCTCCGCCGATATTTTTCCGCGGCGTATCGGGCATAATAACAAAAAACGAAAGGGCTGACAAAATGAGTAATGACAAAAAAATAGTTATAACCACGCGCGACAGAGTTCTCAGGGCGTGGCAGAACTCGACGGAGCTTGTGCGCGACTTCGAAAACTACGCGAAAGAAACTTCGGACGACAAAACCGCCGCAGAAATGTTTCAAAAATATGCGGTTGACGAGGGTCGGCACGCCGCCGAGCTGCTGAAGCTTCTGCATGATTATCAGGACAACGGCACGGTTTAAATCAACACTTTGCTCCCGGATGGTTCCCGTGTTCACAATTTATTTAAACGAGCTTTAAAATGCGCTTAAAAATTAATGATAGGATTAAGAAAAAGATAAAGCTATATCAATACAGCTTTATCAAAAAAATATCCGGGAGGGTAAAAATTATGTACAACAGATTCGTTCTCAATGAAACTTCATATCACGGCGCGGGCGCAGTCAAGGCGGTTGCCGAAGAGATAACCGCAAGAGGCTTCAAAAAAGCTTTCGTCGCATCCGACCCCGACCTCATCAAGTTCGGCGTATCGAAGAAAGTCACCGATGTTCTCGACGACGCTGGCATCGCATACGAGATGTTCAGCGAGATCAAGCCCAACCCGACCATTCAGAATGTTCAGTCCGGCGTTGAGGCGTTCAAGGCAAGCGGCGCGGACTGCATCGTGGCTATCGGCGGAGGCTCCTCGATGGACACTGCGAAGGCTATCGGCATCATCATCAAGAACCCCGAGTTTGCCGACGTCAGAAGCCTTGAGGGCGTTGCGCCGACAAAGAACAAGTGCGTACCGATAATCGCAGTTCCCACCACTGCGGGCACGGCTGCCGAGGTCACGATAAACTATGTTATCACCGACGCCGAAAAGAACCGCAAGATGGTCTGCGTAGATGTTCACGACATTCCGGTGGTCGCCGTTGTCGATCCCGACATGATGTCCTCCATGCCCAAAGGACTGACCGCCGCAACAGGCATGGACGCTCTGACCCACGCTATCGAGGGCTACATCACCAAGGGCGCATGGGCAATGAGCGATATGTTCCACCTCAAGGCAATCGAGATAATCTCGAAGTCGCTTCGCGGCGCAGTTGACAACACCCCCGAGGGACGCGAGGGCATGGCTCTCGGTCAGTATGTCACAGGCATGGGCTTTTCGAATGTCGGTCTTGGCATAGTCCACTCGATGGCTCACCCGCTCGGCGCGCTCTATGACACCCCGCACGGCGTGGCAAACGCTATAATCCTGCCGACCGTCATGGAATACAACGCACCCGCGACCGGCGAGAAATACCGCGACATCGCGAAGGCTATGGGCGTTGAGGGCACGGAGAATATGAGCGTTGACGAATACCGCAAGGCGGCTGTTGACGCAGTCAGACAGCTTGCAAAGGATGTCGGAATTCCCGCCGACCTCAAGAAAATCGTCAAGCCCGAGGATGTTGAGTTCCTTGCGCAGTCCGCATATGACGACGCCTGCCGCCCCGGCAACCCGCGCGACACGAGCGTTGCGGAGCTTGCAGAGCTCTACAGATCGCTGATGTAAAAAGAAATAAATAAATCCGCCGCCTCGTCCGAGATAAAAACCGGACGGGGCGGCGCTCGTTTTCGCTCAAGATACAACATAAAAAGCCGCAATTCACGTCTGTCTAATGTGAATTGCGGCTTCATTAAATTTGTCGATTTTAACCCTTGTAGTTCATGCCCAGCTCGATAGCCTCGACGTTCTTGGGAACGAGATGCTGCTTTCTTGCGGGGACTACTTTGGCTATTGCTTTCGACATGGTGTCGAGGTTGCAGAAGCCGGTCTGCTCCATGAGCTTGCCGATAAGAATGATGTTTGCAAGACCCTTGAGTCCGTGCTCCTCCGCCATCTGAGTAGCGGGGACGAGGCAGACGGTGATATCGTCTCTCTTGACCTCGCGCTCGACGAGCGTGCTATCAAGAATAACTATTCCGCCGGGAACGACGCTGTCGATGAACTTGTCATACGACGGGCCGTTCATCGCAACGAACACATTCGGAGTGACAACGAGGGGCGAGCAGATGGGGTCGGACGAGATGCAGACGCTGCAGTTTGCTGTGCCGCCTCTCATCTCGGGGCCGTAGGACGGAAGCCATGAAACTTCCTTACCGTCGGTGAGTCCCGCATAGGCGATGACCTTGCCCATGAAAAGTATACCCTGACCGCCGAATCCGGCGAGAAGTGCGTTCATATCCTTCATTTCGCTTCCTCCTCTGCTGTCTTATCCTTATAAACGCCGAGCGGATAATAAGGAAGCATATTCTCTCTGAGCCAGCCAAGTGCATCGACGGGCGAGAGTCCCCAGTTGGTGGGGCAAGCCGAGATAACTTCAACTATCGAGAAGCCCTTGCCGGCGATCTGAGTCTCGAAAGCCTTTTTGATAGCCTTCTTCGCTCTGTTTATATTCTTGACGCAGTCGACCGAAACGCGCTCCGCATAGGCGGTGCCGTCGAGGGTGGAGAGCATCTCGCAGACTCTGACGGGATAGCCGGCGGTCTTAATATCTCTGCCGTAAGGCGTGGTCTGAGTGACCTGTCCGGGCAGCGAGGTGGGAGCCATCTGGCCGCCTGTCATGCCGTAAATCGCATTGTTGACGAAGATAACGGTGATGTTCTCGCCGCGGGTCGCGGAGTGAACGGTCTCGGCAGTACCGATAGCGGCGAGGTCGCCGTCGCCCTGATAGGTGAACACAACGTCCTCGGGCTTTGCGCGCTTGACGCCTGTTGCAACAGCCGGGGCGCGTCCGTGGGGAGCCTCTATCATATCACAGCCGAAATAATTGTATGCCATAACGGCGCAGCCGACGGGCGCGATGCCGACGGTCTTGCCCTCTATACCGAGCTCGTCAATGCACTCCGCAACAAGGCGGTGGATTATACCGTGAGTGCAGCCGGGGCAATAATGGGTAGGCACATCAAGAAGCGCCTTGGGTCTCTGGAATACGATTGCCATTATTTTTCGCCTCCTGCAAGTTTTTTGATATTTTCAAGGACTTCGGCGGGGGTCGGGATTATTCCGCCGGTGCGTCCGAAGAATTCAACAGGTCTACTGCAGTCGATAGCGAGCTTGACATCGTCGATCATCTGACCCATGCTCATCTCGACGCAAAGGAAAGCCTTTGCATGCTCCGCAGCGTCGCGCATAGCCTGCTTCGGGAACGGCCAGAGGGTTATCGGGCGGATAAGTCCAGCCTTTATGCCCTGCTCTCTCGCTTCGCGGACAGCTGCCTTTGCGACACGCGCCGATGCGCCGTAAGCAACAACGACATACTCGGCATCGTCGACCATGTAGCTCTCGCTCATGGGCTCTTTTTCCTCGATAACCGCATATCTTGCGAAACGCTCTCTGACGAGGCGCTCGAGGTCTGCCGCCTGGAGATAAAGAGAATTGACTATATTATGCTTGCGTCCGCCGTTGTGGCCGCATGCCGCCCAGGGCTTTTCGACATTCGAACCGCCGCTGCCCTCGCCTATCTCGACGGGCTCCATCATCTGACCGAGCATACCGTCGGCAAGAATCATCGCGGGCATACGATACTCATCAGCCTTGTCGAAAGCTCTGCCGACGAGGTCGACCATCTCCTGGACGGAGCTGGGAGCGAAAACAAGAATATGCAGATCGCCGTGGCCAGGCGCTCTTGTCGCCTGCCAGTAATCCGACTGCGAGGGCTGGATTCCGCCGAGTCCGGGGCCGCCGCGCTGGACATTGATAATGACAGCCGGAAGATCCGAGCCCGCCATGTATGAGATGCCCTCGGTCTTGAGGCTGATTCCGGGCGAGGACGAGGAAGTCATCGCGCGCACGCCTGCGGATGCCGCACCGAGAACCATATTGACGGCGGCGATTTCGCTCTCCGCCTGAAGATATGTACCGCCTATTTTAGGCATGACCTTTGACATATATGCCGCAAGCTCTGTCTGCGGGGTGATGGGATAACCGAAGAAGTGGCGGCAGCCGGCACGGATAGCGGCTTCTGCCAGAGCTTCGTTGCCTTTCATAAGAACTCTTTCTGACACTTTCAACACCTCTTCTTTCTTTATCTCTCAACAGTTATTGCACAATCGGGACACATAATAGCGCACGCCGCACATCCGATGCACTCGTCGGGATTTGTGACCTTTAGGTTCAGCTTATCCTTAGCAAGGCTGATAATATGCTTCGGACATGCCGTCGTGCAAAGCTCACAGCCCTTGCAGGTGTTTTCATTGATCGTGACTTTTGCCATATCTGTTCCTCCTAATCAAGAATACCGAACTTATATATCCGCCGCTTCGCCTCGGAAGCGGTATCGGTCAAAAAATTTTTACCACGGGAGCTTCACGAGCACATCGACAGGATAGAGATTGTCTATCTTCCCCTCGAGCTCGCCCGCGACACTCTTCGGCGCAGTTGTATATATCAGCGGCAGACCAGCAAGTTCAGCCGTTTTCTCGGCATAAGGGACGGACGAAAGAATGTCCTGTGCAGTCGTCTGCGCCCCCAAGTGCGAGTTGTTGACTAACCCAGTCGCTTTCAGACGGCATGCCGCCTCTATCTCCCCAAGCAGTCCGACTGCCTCATCGGGACTTGAAATAAATTTGCGGAATTTGTTGACGACGCAGAGCATATCATAGCCCGACTCGTTGAGCTGGCGCGAAAAGCGTCCGAGCGCGGTAGCGCCCGCATCGTCGCCGCCGACATCGACTATCACTCTGCCCATGCTCTCCTCAAAAATCGAGAACATCCTCGCTGTCAGCGCGGGTGCGTCGAGGGTAGTGCCCTCAAGATTCTGGGCAATAACATTGACTCCCGCCGTTTCAAGCTCGTCCTTGTAGTCCGCAGTGCGGAAATAGGGATTGACTATATCGAGATCGACGAGCGTTATCTTCTCGCCGCGCTTACTGCGAGGTTGAGCGCGAAATTCGTTTTTCCGCTGCCGTAATGACCGCAGACGAGCGTTATGCGTTTCATCGATCTGCCTCCCTTCGGTTATAAAAATAATTATACCACTCTTTGCCCCGCGGTACAATATATTTTCCGTCTGCGCGGATAGAAAAGATATTGCAGCGCGCGGCGCGTTTTGTGCAAAATTTATGCAAAAGCATACGCGCGGGGATAAAAATATCCGGCTCCTGCCAAACGGCAGAAACCGGATAGTGAAATCAGAACTGATTATTCAGCCTCGGTCTCCTCAGCCTCGTCCTCTGCGGCGGGCTCGAGCAGAGCTCTGATCGAAAGGCTGACGCGCTTCTTGTCGAAGTCGATGCCGATGATCTTCGCCTGAACCTTGTCGCCGACCTTGAGAACGTCGGAGGGCTTCTCGATGCGGCGATCCGCTATCTGAGAAATGTGGATAAGACCGTCAATGCCGGGGATAACTCTTGCGAATGCGCCGAAATCGGTAAGGCTGACTATCTCAGCGTCGATAACGGTTCCCTCGGGATAGTTCTTGCGAAGGATCTCCCACGGATTGTCCTCGTCTTTTCTGTAGCCCAGAGAAATCTTTTTCTTCTCGGGATCGAGAGCCTTTATGTAGACATCAATAACGTCGCCGACCTTCAGGACATCCGACGGATGCTTGATGCGCTTCCAAGAAAGCTCGGAGATGTGAACCATTCCGTCCACGCCGCCGATGTCGACGAATGCGCCGTAGTTGGTAAGAGACTTGACGGTGCCGGTATACTTCTGACCGACCTCAGCCTGTGCCCAGAAAGCTTCCTCAGCGGCCTTTCTCTCCTCCTTGAGGACGGCACGGATGGAGCCGACAGCTCTTCTCTTGTAGTTGTTGACCTCGATGATGCGGAACTTGACATTCTTTCTCAGAAGGCTGTCAAGAGACTCGCTGCGCGATGCGGTTGCAAGAGAACCGGGGATGAAAACGCGAACGCCGTCGGTAACAGCGATAACGCCGCCCTTGACAACATCGGTGACAACGCCTTCAAAGACCTTATCGGTCTCAGCCGCGTCAGCGATATCGCGCCACGCCTGCATAGCGTCATAACGGCGCTTGGAAAGCATAACGGTGCCCTCTGCATCGTTGGTCTTCATGATGATAAGACCGATCTCGTCGCCTATCTTGAGCTCCTTCTTCGGGTCAGCGGCAGGATCTGCGCTGTACTCGTCCATGGGGACATAGCCGGCATGCTTTCTGCCGATGTCGACCTGGATCTCTGTGGGCGAGAAGCCCATGACGATACCGGTGACCTTCTGGTCGTTGTTCATGCTGTTGAGAGACTCCTCAAGAGCCTTGGAGAAGTCCTGCTCGTCTGCTTCTTCGGAAGGCACCTCCTCCGCCGGCTGTGCGGAAGCTGCGCTCTCCTCGAGCTCACCGGCAGCCGCCTCAGCGACATCGGTCTTACGCTCGACTGCGCCTTCCTCAAGCTCTTTGGATTGTTCGTTAAGAATTTCGGACATGTTACAAAGTACCTCCTTTATTATGCACGCAGGGGTTGATGCCCCTGCAGTAACGCCGACAACATCGCAGGCGGAAAAATCGATATTTTTAACATCCGCTGCGCGCTCCACAAGATAAGTCGGGCAGTTTTTTTCGCACACTCCCTTGAGCTTTGCCGTGTTGGAGCTCTGCGAGCCGCCGATGATTATCATCATATCGACCCGCTGCGACAGCTCGGAAGCCTCTTTCTGCCTATCTT
>OICM01000512.1_pt1 | contig 13911 bp, 12 predicted proteins | sample 1581311 | NCBI WGS metagenome assembly OICM01 (sample SAMEA3882539, study PRJEB24775) | human gut metagenome | biome: human-associated habitat; feature: intestine environment; material: feces | place: Netherlands | collected 2009/2010 | reverse complement strand
TCAGCCTTTGTCATATAAAATCCTAAGATTCCGCCGGTTCCTCCGGCTCCGATAATTGCGTATTTCACACCAAAACCCTTCCCTTCCGTTATCTACCTTTACTTTTCCACAATGATACCACGACGCAAAAGAAGCCGCCAGTCTCTGTTTTCACATAACTGACAGCTTCTCCTTGATATCATTTATTCCTTACAGGAACTCTTTTACAGACTTGTAAACGCCCTTGGCATCCAGACCGTACTTCTCTACCAGAGCAGCAGCGGAACCGGACTCGCCGAAGACATCCTGCATACCGACCTTTTTCACTGGTACAGGATAATGTGCACACAGGCAGTCGCAGACTGCGCTTCCCAGTCCGCCGATGACGGAATGCTCTTCCACGGTGACTACCTTGCCGGTCTTCTTCGCGCTGTTAAGGATGATCTCCTCATCGAGTGGCTTAATGGTACAGATATTTACAACCTCTGCGCTGATGCCTTCCTCCTCCAGCATCTTCGCTGCACCCAGAGCGGAATCTACGCAGATACCGGTGGCTACGATGGTGACATCTTTACCTTCGCGGACTACTGTTCCCTTACCGATCTCGAAATGATAACCGGGATGATCGTTGATCACGGGTACTGCGGCACGTCCGAAACGGATGTATACAGGTCCTTCATATTCCAGCGCGGCACGAACAGCGGCTCTTGCTTCCACATCATCGGAAGGGCACATTACTACCATGCCGGGGATGGTGCGCATCAGCGCAAAGTCCTCGCAGCACTGGTGGGAAGCACCGTCCTCGCCCACGGAGATGCCGCCGTGGGTGGCACCGATCTTGACGTTCAGGCGGGGGTAGGCGATCGAGTTGCGGATCTGCTCAAAGGCACGGCCTGCGGCAAACATGGCAAAGCTGGAAACAAAGGGAACATAACCCATGGTGGCCAGACCTGCGGCCACGCCCATCATGTTGCCCTCGGCAATGCCGCAGTCGAAGTGACGGTCCGGGTGCGCCTTGCGGAACATGCCGGTCTTGGTGGCGGCAGCCAGGTCAGCGTCCAGCACCACCAGGTCGTCGTGGCCCTCGGCGGCCAGTTCTTTCAGGGTGTTGCCGTAGCTGTCACGGGTAGCGATCTTCTTCACTTCTGCCATCTTACTTGTCCTCCTCTTCCAGCGCGGCGTAAGCTGCATTCAGCTCCTGCATGGCCTGTGCGTATTCCTCATCGTTGGGGCCCTTGCCGTGCCAGTCAACGGAGTTCTCCATAAAGGAAACGCCCTTGCCCTTGAGGGTATCCAGAATGATGCAGGTGGGCTTTTCGTTCTCAGCGTGGAAAGCGGCGATGGCGCTCTCAATGGCATCAAGGTCGTGGCCGTTGATGGTCAGCACGTTGAAGTTGAAAGCCTTCAGCTTCTCCTCCAGCGGGGCGCTGTTCATCACGGTCTCGGTGGTGCCGTCGATCTGCAGATGGTTGCGGTCCAGCATGACGCAGAGGTTGGACAGGCCGTAGTGAGAAGCAAACATAAAGGCCTCCCAGCACTCGCCTTCTTCCACCTCGCCGTCACCCAGGATGGTGTAAACATTGATGGGCTTACCGGCGTGCTTGGCACCCAGTGCCATACCGCAGGCTGCGCTCACGCCCTGACCCAGACTGCCGGTGGACATATCCACGCCCGGCACACTGTTCATGTTGGGGTGGCCCTGCAGGTAGCTGCCGATCTTGCGCAGGGTCTTGAGGTCCTCCACCGGGAAGAACCCACGCTCAGCCAGTGCGGCGTACAGCGCCGGGGCCGCATGGCCCTTGGAGAGCACCAGACGGTCGCGGTCAGGGTTCTTGGGATCCTTCGGATCCACCTTCATCTCTACGAAATAGAGGTACGCCAGCACCTCGGCGATATCCAGGCTGCCGCCCGGATGGCCGCACTTGGCGCTGTGAGTGCCCTCGATCACGCCCATGCGGATGTGGCAGGCGTGTTTTGCCAGGGTAAGTTTTTCTGCATTTGTCATCTTTGGTCCTCCCGTATGAACCTCAGCGTTTGCATCGGATATGATACGCACCCGGGCCGTACGCCCCGATGCGCTATTTCTCAAGTCTATATTATCTATTCTATGCAAAAACGTCAAGGTTCTTTCGTCAAAATGTACATCCCTTGGCAAAATCGCTTGTAAATGTTCCCGTTTTTGTTGAAAATGCAGGTCCATTTTGCCCCCGCAAAACATTTTTGCAGCTTTTGGCCGCTTTGCAATATCATCTTTTGCCGCTGTATGATATAATAAGATGAATTTGTTTGCTTTTTTTATCATTTTGGGAGGTTCCTATGTCTTTTTCCGCGCCCACATCCCGGGCACAGCGCAGCCGCAGGATTTTGCCCTGGCTGCTGTACCTGTATGCCCTTGTGCTGTTCGCCATGCACTTTGTCCGCATTTTTGACAACTCCTTCTGGGGAGATGAGGGGTTCAGCATCGGCCTTGCCCAAATGAATGTTTTTGAAATGCTCCAAGTCACAGCAGCAGATAACCATCCGCCGCTGTACTATCTTTTCACACAGCTCCTATATCATCTTCTGGGCAATCACGGATATGTCTATCATCTGTCGGCTCTGATTCCCTATGGACTCATTCTGATTCTTGCCTGTACAGTGATTTTCAGACAGTTCGGATTGATTCCCGCAGTTGTTGTTTCCACTTTTGCCTCTTTGACTGATACCGCTATCATGTTCAATGTCGAGGCCCGAATGTATTCACTCGGCGCTTTCTTTGTGTTAGCGGCCTATCTGGCACTCCATAACATTCTTCATTCCGGTAAAACCTCCGATTGGGTCATTTTCAGCGTCGCCTCTCTTTGTGCCGCTTATACGCACTACTATGCCCTGATTTCCGTTGCATTTTTCTATCTGACTCTGCTTTCTCTGCTTCCGCAGGATAAGAGCAGCTTTAAAAAAATCCTTATCACTTATTGTGTCGCAGTGGTCGTCTACCTTCCCTGGCTTCTGGTATTGCTTCCCACTTTCAAACGTGCTGCGGCAGACTGGTGGTCCACCTTCATTCCTTCTCCGATCAATTGTATCGGATTCTTCTTCAACCCTTCTTGGACAGTCCTCATTTTCGGTCTTGCATTCCTTCTTTATTTCACAGCACAGGCCAAGTCGTCCTCTAAATGGCTCTTCGCCCCTGATACGATCTGGCTTTTGACAGGCTTGCTTTCTGCCGCCGGCACCTCCGCAGTTGGACTGATCGTTTCACATGCCGTTCGCCCGCTTTTTCTCGTTCGATACCTTTATCCGCTCACCGCAGTCGTTTACCTGGTTTTTGGCTTTCTTCTGTCTAAAGTCCGTTGGAGAACCATTCTGTCCAGTATTCTGATTTTGGGAACGCTGGTGTGCAGTCTACCGGATTTCTACCAAACCTATCAGCGGGAAAAGCGCATCGACCTTGCGACCACCCAGTGTCTGGAAGCTATTGCCCCCTCTCAGGATGCAGTTCTTTATACAACGAACTACTTCCTAGACTGGACACTCTTTGATTATTACTTTCCGGGACGTGTCCATGCTCAAATCGAATCCTCCAATACTTCTCAGTGCTTCACTTTTTCCGATCCTGAGATCTGGCTCTTTATGGAACATGCGCTTTCTGATGCCGAATTGAATGCAGCCTCCGACAATGGTTATTCTCACACCAATGTCTGTAACAGTACATTTGCAGAAGGCCCCGGTGAAGATTCCTTTTATTACATCTACAAATTTCAAAAATCGGCAAACACCGCCCCGTAACCATCCTCATCCGCTGAGCTTGACAAGGCGGCTTTGCATCTGCTATACTTTTTGCACAATTCCCGGCTGAAGCCGGGGCTTTGCGGGCCGAAGCCCGTGTTTCTCCCCGCAAACATTATTTTGAAACAGACACCATGAAGGGGTCTGCCGCTGGCGCGCGTGCTGGCGGTAGGCCCTTTTTGTCTGCGCATTTTCAGGAGGAATCATTGATGAATACCAAGACCCGTTCCACGACCCGTGATCTGGTGCTGGCCGCACTGTTTCTGGCACTGGCCTTTGTGCTGCCTATGATCACCGGCCATGTGCCTCAGATCGGCAACATGCTCTGCCCCATGCACTTCCCGGTGCTGTTGGCTGGCTTTGTGCTGGGCGGCCCCTGGGGCCTGGCACTGGGCTTTGCCGCCCCGCTGCTCCGCTCGGTGCTGTTCGGGATGCCCCCGATGTACCCCATTGCCATCGCCATGGCCTTTGAGCTGGCCACGTACGGCGCTGTGGCCGGTTTCATGTACCGCAAGGTGCAGCACACCCTGCCCATGATCTACGCCACCCTTGTCACCTCAATGGTGGCAGGCCGCCTTGTCTGGGGTGCGGTGCGCTTTGTGCTGGCCGGTCTGTCCGGCTCCAGCTTCCCGTTCAGCGCGTTCCTGTCCGGTGCGGTGCTCACTGCCGTGCCCGGCATCGTGGCGCAGCTCATCCTCATTCCGTTGATCGTGGCTGCACTGCAGAAAGCAAAGCTGACAGATTAAAACCCCTGCGCTGACCGAATCCACACAGCAAAAAAGCCCGGAACCGTACCTGCTATGGCGGCAGGTGGTTCCGGGCTTTTCAATTCATATTACAGTGTGGCAGCAGCTGTAACAAAAAAGAAGGAGAATCTTCAACCGGCAAATTGGAGAAGATCAGCCGGCAAAGCTTGCATTGACAGCGCGGCGGTTGCTCTGGTTGACAAAGTTCTTCTTTGCGCTCTCGAGCAGGCTTGCAAAAGCCAGGCCAATGCCGCAGTTATCGGACACGCCCTCGGTGACAGTCAGGTAAGCGTCCATCATAGTGTTGTCCAGGATAGCAGTGTTCTTGTTCATCATAATAAATATCCTCCGTATATCGGTAAATGTCATTGTGTTTTTTGGCAGGGCCTCTATCTCCCTGCATCCTCAAAGCGGAACCGTTCAGAACCCTTCGTTCTTTTGTTCCCCTCTCTGAGGATGGCCATATTATGCCACTCAATTATGAAATCGTTTTATAAATTCTATGAACAAACTATGAATTTAGTGATACATTTTTAACGTTCTTTCGTTCTTTGCGCAACTAGCACAAAACGTTTTTTATGAAAAATAAAGTTCTTGTATACATGGACGATTGAAACCTTGTTTGGAAAGTTTTTTCAGATTTTCTCTCCGTTTTGCCCAGAATTTCTTCTGTAAAAGGGGATACTCTCATGCAAAATCCGTCAGAATCCGTCAATTTCCAACAGGGCGAGGGCTTTCCTGTGCAAAATGCCCAGAAAAAAGTTCCAAACAAAAAGGCCGCCGTGCCAGCAGCACAGCAGCCTTTGAAAAGCCATTTCAGTTTTGCATCACTTGCACAGAAACGCCGGCAGGGGCTTGCCCTCCTTGCGCCACTGGTGATATTCCGCAGTGGCGGCAAATTCCACGTCACCGGCGGAGTTCAGGGCAGTTTCCACGGAATCCTGCACCACGCCGATGATAAAGCCGACACCGACCACCTGCATGGCGATATCATTGGAGATGCCAAACAGGGAGCAGGCCATGGGGATCAGCAGCAGGGAGCCGCCAGCCACGCCGGAAGCGCCGCAGGCACCCAGAGCGCTCATCACCGAAAGAAGGATGGCGGCGGGCAGGGACACCTGAATGCCCAGCGTATTGGCCGCAGCCAGCGTCATAATGGTAATGGTGATGGCGGCACCATCCATATTGATGGTAGCGCCCAGCGGGATGGAGACGGAATACATATCCTTATCCAGCCCCAGCTTTTCGCACAGATCCATATTGACCGGGATGTTGGCGGCAGAGCTGCGGGTGAAGAAGGCGGTCAGGCCGGATTCACGCAGGCAGCGGAACACCAGCGGATACGGGTTGCAGTGCAGATACACAAAGATGATAAAGGGCGAGACGACCAGTGCCATAAAGAGCATGGTGCCCACCAGCAGGAGCAGCAGCCTGCCGTACTGGGTAAAGATGGACAGGCCGTTGCTGGACACGTTGGTGTACACAAGGCCCATGATGCCGAAGGGTGCCAGATTGATGATCCAGCGGACGATCTGGGAGACTGCATCCGCTGTGTTCGCCAGGAACAGCTTGGTGCTGTCCGCGCCGTACTTCTTCATGGCCAGACCGAACAGGCAGGCCCAGAACAGGATGCCGATGTAATTGCCGTTCAGCAGGGCACTGACGGGGTTTGCCACAAAGTTGGTGAGCAGGGTGTTCATCACCTCGCCCAGACCCTGGGGCACCACCTCGGATTCTGCCGCCTCAGCCAGAACGACGGTCTGAGGGAACAGGAAGCTGGTCGCCGCCGCAATGGCGGCGGCCAGGAAGGTGGTGAGCATGTACAGCCAGATGACCGTGCCAAAGCGCCGGTCCAGCCTGGACGTGCCCTGCGCCAGCGCACTGGCCACGATAACGAACACCAGCACCGGGGCAATGCCCTTCAGGGCACCCACGAACAGGCTGCCGAACTCTTCCACCCAGCCCGCACCGGGCACCGCCAGTGCCAGCACCGCACCGACCACAAGGCCGATGACGATGCGCAGGATCAGGCTGGTGGCGTTGTACCTTGCCGCAACCGCTTTCAACGTTTTCATAACTTTTCTACTCCCCTATTCAGATTGTGCGCCTATTGCGCACAGTTTTCCCATTCCTCTACACGGAACAAGTACGATTATACGCCTCGCAGGCCGAAAAGTCAAAGATTTTACCCGCTTTTTTTGTTTTTCATTTCAACATATACAGACACGAGCTTTTTTCACTGTCCGTATATGAAATACAGATTTACAAAAAGAGACCGCACCCCGTGTGTTTCGGGATGCGGTCTGTTCCTGTTTTAGTCGAGATAGGACACCTTGCCGGGCACAAAGCCCTGAATGCCCATGCCGGGCGCATCGGAGACGGTGATGTTCTTTTCGTCGAACACGGCACCGCCGAGGATGTGGTCCTCGCTGCAGAGCACCGGGCCGTCGAGGTCGATCTTGGTGATGATCTTCTTGGCACAGGCCAGCTCCACGGCGGCGTTGACCGAGATCTTTGCTTCCAGCATACAGCCGATCATGCACTCCACGCCATACACCTCAGCGGCGGCGGCAATGCGCAGGGCATTGGTGATGCCGCCGCACTTCATCAGCTTGATGTTCACAAGGTCGGCCGCGCCGGTCTGCATGATCCGCAGGGCATCCGCCGGGCTGAACACGCTCTCGTCGGCCAGCACGGGCACATCGGCATGGCGGGTGACATACTGCATCCCCTCAAGGTCTGCGGCGGGCACGGGCTGCTCCACGAACTCAATGTCCAGCCCCTTCTCCTGCATCTGGTTCAGGATGCGGACCGCCTGCTTGGCGTTCCAGGCCTGATTGGCATCGATGCGGAGCTTGATGTCCCGGCCCACAGCCTGCCGCACCGCGGCAAGGCGGGCCACATCCAGCTCAGGGTCAATGCCAACCTTGACCTTCAGGCAGTCGTAGCCGCGCTGAACGGCGGTGCGGGCATCCCGGGCCATCTCCTCGGGCGGGTTGACGCTGATGGTGATATCGGTCACGATGTTCCTGCGGGCACCGCCCAGCATCCGGTAGACAGGGGCGCTGTACTTCTGGCCCAGCAGATCCCACAGGGCCATGTCCACAGCGGCCTTGGCGCTGGTGTTGTGGACAAGCGCCTTCTGCACAGCGGCGGTCAGATCCTCGAATTCATCGAGGTCACGGCCCAGCAGGGCAGGGGCGATATGATCCTGAATGGCACCGAGGATGGCCCCGGTGGTGTCGCCGGTGATGACACCGGTCGGGGGTGCTTCGCCGTAGCCCACCGCACCGGTATCGGTGTGGAGCTCCACGATAACATCCTCAACGCTGTTCACAGTGCGCAGTGCTGTTTTGAACGGCACCCGCAGCGGGGTGGAAATGCGGCCCAGCCGCACCTGTGTGATCTTCATAGTCCCATCCTCCTTCTTATTCCAGCGGCAGGTTTGCCAGCTTGACAATGGCGTTTGCAATGATCTGGGCGTTCTGCACCAGACGTTCCAGATCGATGCATTCATCGGGCTGATGCTCTGTGACCGGGTCCCCCGCGAACAGGGGGCCAAAGGCCACCACATTGGGCAGCATCTTGGCGTAGGTGCCGCCGCCGATGCACTTGGGCGGGGCATTGTCGCCGGTGGCATCCCGGTAAACCTCCAGCAGGGCGCTGACCAGCGGGGCCTCGGCAGGGTAGTAGAGCTTTTCCTTGTGCACCTGCCCATCCAGCGCCCAGCCTGCGGCCTCAAAGGCGGCCTGCACAGCGGGCTGGCAGTCTGCCCGTTCCATGGTCACGGGATAGCGGTAGTTCAGCTTGACCCACAGATGCTGCGCGTCGCCCTCGATCAGCCCCCAGTTGCAGCTCATGGGGCCGGAGAGCGCATCCTCCAGCCGGTGGCCCAGCAGGCGCTCGCCGTAGGGGTCGGTGCCCAGCTTCTCGGCCAGAAAGTGCACGGCCTGCTTGGCATCCCCCTCCAGCGGCAGCCGGTCGAGGTAGCACACCAGCCGCCCAATGGCGTTTTCGCCCTGCTCCGGGTGGCTGCCGTGGGCCGAAACGCCCACCGCTTCCACCTGATAGCCGCCGGGGATGGCCGTCACGGTGATGTGCTCCGCATCCGGCAGGGCGGCCCCCGCCGGGGCGGTCAGCACAGCGCAGGCGTAGTCCGGCACCACATTGCCGGCCACGCCGCCCTGCACCCTGCTCAGCTGCCAGGCACCGGTCTGGTGCAGCTGCACAGCATAGCTCTCGTTCAGGATGCCCTTTTCGCCGTTGATGAGCGGATACTCGCCGTCCGGGGTGAAGCCCAGCACCGGGATCTCCCCGCCGTGGGCCTTGTAGTACAGCACGTCCCGGTCGTTGGTCTCCTCGTTCAGGCCGAACAGCAGCCGGACACGGCGGTTGAGCGGAATGCCCAGATCCCGGATGGCTTTCAGCGCAAACAGGCTGGCCACCACCGGGCCTTTGTCGTCAATGGCACCCCGGCCATACAGCCTGCCGCCCTCGATCTCGGCGGCGTAGGGCGGGTGATGCCAGCCCTCGCCCTCGGGCACCACGTCCAGATGCCCCAGCACCGCCACCATCTCGTCCCCGGTGCCGATCTCGCACCAGCCGATGTACCGATCCATGTCGGTGGTCTCAAAGCCAAGCTCATGGCAGAGGGCCAGCGCCTCGGCAAAGCAGGCATCCACCTCCTCGCCAAAGGGCTTGCCCGGCAGCGGGTCGGCCTCCACACTGCGCCTGCGCACCAGCCGCTGGAGCGCCGCCACCATCTGGGGCCGCAGCGCCGCCACGGCCTCGTTCAGTTTTTTGTCCATACGTTCCACCCCTTTTGTGATTCATTTCACAGCTTGTATTATAGAACGATTGCCCCCGCTCCACAAGCCCCAAGTTCGGCAAAAAAGGTCTTGACACCGCGCAGTGTGTACGCTATTATGTACATAAGAGGTGATGCACGATGACGACCACTAATATCACGAACTTTCGCAAGAATGCTTTCCAGTATGTAGAGCAGACCGTAAAGTACAATGAACCGCTGAACATCTGCACCAAAGACGGCAACGCTGTTCTGCTTTCGGAAGAAGATTACAGCGGCATTATGGAAACGCTTTATCTCGTCTCCGTGCCGGGAATGCGGGAAAAGCTCCTGGCGGCCAAGGCCGAACCGCTGGAAGATTGTGTTGACGAATCGGCTGTGGAGTGGTAAATGTACAAAATTGTTTATGCGAAAACCGCGCTCAAGGACATTCCAAAGCTGAAATCCGCCCATCTTGACGAAAAGGCGAAGGCGCTGATCTCCGTTATAAAAGAAAATCCGTTCCAGAACCCGCCGCCCTATGAAAAGCTGGTGGGCGATTTGAACGGCTCGTACAGCAGGCGCATCAACGTACAGCACCGCCTTGTGTATGATGTTTTTGAAGAAGAGCAAACCATCAAGATTTTAAGCCTTTGGACACATTACGAAAGATGACCCGAAAACGGACTGTTTTGCAGTTCGTTTTTTTTTTTCAAATTTTTTTGAAAAAGGGTGAAAGGATTCCGTGCGGCGTGTATTTAAGGAAGTAAGAGCATCTATTTTTGCCGGAGCTCCACTTCCGGCCCAAAGAAAGTGAGGGACCCCCTATGAAGAAACGACTACTCAGCCTTCTGGTGGCGCTGTGCATGGCGGTAACGCTCCTGCCTGTGTCGGCAATCACAGCGTGGGCGGAGGGAGGCGGCCAATTAAAAATTGTTGATGGATATCCCGAAGGTTCTAGGGATAGTAATGGCACCTATACTACAAGTTGTTCCGGTGATGGCTGGAGCTATGACGGTTCTACACAAACGCTTGACCTGCATCCTGCCAGCTCGACAGAATATGATTTTTTTTCAATTATTTCCGGCTATGGAAATGTCACCAAATGTAAACTCACGATTGGAGGAAATGCAACCATTGTTAGGGGAAATTTCGACAACGCTGTGATAAATAACGGAAAAATCAGTGGCGGTTATTTTTTTTCTTCTTCCTCTTCCATCATAAATCATGGTTCTATCACTGGTGGAAAATTTCTCCATGCCATATCCAATGAATCCAGTGGCACGATTGAAAATGGCACGTTTATATCCGTTACCAACAATGGCACCATAAATGGCGGCATTTTTCGTAAAAAGCCAGAGGGTGGCCATGTTGCTAAAGGCTATACCTTGAATGTGAACCTCCAGAACACTGGTATCTATAAGATTAGCCGCGCAACAATCAATGGTCTCAACGGTGGCTGTTATATTATTCCCAATTCCGACCATGATACCAGTGTCACCATCGAATATACTTTTGCCCCTATCAGTCAACCAATATTATTTCCTATTGATGTTACATTCGGAGACACAAACGGCACACCTTGTTTGTTAAAAGATTGGGCACCAAGTGCAAACTATTCTACTGACCATGCACCCTCTGATAGTTTTTTTGTCACTTTCACCGCACCATCCACTGGTACAGACACCGTTACCCTGAGCATGCTGACCCGGCTGGTAATTGACGAAAACGGCTACCCCGTTGGCCCTATGGGCAGCAACAAAAAATACAGCGGCAACGGCTGGAATTTTGATGCGAGCAATAACACGCTGACGCTGGAAAGCGGCAATTATGATTTTTCCGGTTCAGGAACCGCACTGCGCCCCCTGAACCCGGATGTCCAGTTGGTGGTTGAACCCGGTGCCAAGCTGACCGGCGGCGCGTTCAAAAACGAGCCCACCGTTAAAGGTGCAGGCACTGATCCATTCAAAACAGTCACCCTGAACGGAACCGGTTCTATTACAGCAGTCAATGGTCTTGCGTCCGGCGACTGGGGCAACACACTTTATGTAGTCAAGACCGGGAATAATACCATTACCGCCAGTGAATCCATCCGGGATATCAACCGCATTTTATTTGAAAACGATGATTCTCTATATCCGGATCTTCCCAACAAAAAAACCGTGTGCATCAATATAGAATCTCTTAATTCTGTGAATGCTCTTGATTCGAAAGCGGATATCATATTGAACCAGGCTTCCCATGGTTTGCCCCTTATCATGGACAGTGATGGCACACCGGTTATAGGCAATGCTCCTTTTGAGGCCGATGGAGGATTTTATACCTACTATGGTGACGGTTGGCACATCCAGAAATCATTTGAGGGCATCGGCAGACTGTATCTGACCGGCAGAAAAACCGACAACTCCTACAACTTCCGATTTACCGACCCCGTCAAAAAAACCGGCCAGTTGGATGCAGTGAAATGCAGCATCATCAATGAGGGCAGCACCATCGAGGACGGTGTTTTCAACGCTCTGGCAGCAAATGGTTTGCCCTACAGCACTTCGAGCACGACCCCTACAATCAAAGGCGGCACATTTGCAGCCGGTCTGTATTATAACAACGGCGAGATAACCGGCGGTGCATTCAACGGAAAAGACAGCATTCTCACCCATGAAACCGTGCTGAGTGGAAATTATCGCTCTGTTACCGTGAATGGTGGAGCCATCGTGAAGGTAAACGACACGTTTCCTCTCGTCCCCGATAAAACCGGCCTTGATTTGGTGCAGGGCTCCGCATGGGATCTGTATTCTTATGCAGGCACTATCCTCACCGTAGAATCCAATGTGGATATTACGAATATCAACGGTCAAAAAATCGGCAAGGCATTCAGCAGCTACTACCTGAACGGTGAAACCGACAAGACCGTGGTGTGCTTTGTGATGCCCGACAGCGATGTGGAGTTGAACTCGACCAAAATCGTTGTTCCCGACCCGAAGCCCGAACCCAAACCCGAGCCCGAACCCGAAGCCCCCACCTACACCCTGACGGTGAAGGGCGGCACGTTCACCTACAACGGCGGCGAAGCCATGACCAGCGCCAGCGTGCCGGTGGATGCCGAAGTCAAGGTGACGCTGAACCAGAGCGCCGTGCCCGAGGGCATGGTGTTCGACCTGTGGGCCATGGATGAAGCCAGCCTGCTGGGCAACCCGGCGGTCGCCTACAACGAGGAGAGCTTTACCATCCCGGCGGGCAGCGTGGCCAAGGGCAGCACCGTGACCGTGGAAGCCCAGTACCGGGATGCCACCATCGAGAGCGAGCCCAGCGTTCTGGGCACTGCCGCCATCATCGGCGTGGCCGGTGCAGGCACGGCGGTCATCGTGTGGCAGGGCTACCGCATCGGCATGGAGCTGTACGAGAAGTATTTCCAGCCCACGCCGGAAGAAACTGCGGCAGAGCAGCCCGCCCCGGAAGCTCCGGCAGCTGCCGCTTCCTGAACGCAGGCGCACCCGCTCCCTTCCACGGCTGACAGAACTGCATAAAAACAGCGCCGCTCCATCATTTCCGGTGGGGCGGCGCATTTTTGCGGTTCAATCCCGGCGCAAAGGCAGGGTAAGGGACATTTTCTGGTAGGCAATGCGGGGCGTGCCATCCTCCACATGGATGATGCCGCACCTGGTAAAGCCGTTTTCTTCCAGCAGGTGCTGCATGATCTTGTTGTCGGCGTGGGTGTCGGCCCGCAGGCTCTCGCAGTGCTCCAGACACCAGGTGATCACAGCGGCGGCAACGCCGGGGTGCCTGCCCGCCGAAGCCAGCCGGTGGATGGTGCCGTAGGGCAGGGTATCGTTCAGCCACTTGCCATCCTCGATCCGGGCATAGGTGGGGTCCGGGCCAAGGATAAAGGCAAACACGCCCTCCAGCTCGCCGTTGACAAGGTAGAGGAACAGCCGGTTGGAATCAATGTCCTCTTCCAGCAGCTCCTGCGGCGGGAAATGATCTCCCCACTGGGTGGGGTTGCCGGAATCCGCCATCGCCTGCCGGGCGCGGGCATAAATTTTCAGGATCGCATCCAGATCTGCACGTCTTGCTCCACGAAACATCTTCATCCAACCTCTCTTCCGGCGGGCCGCTGCCCGCCCTGATCGTTCTGCCTTAATATAACACAAAACGGCCCTCTCCGTCAAAGCCTGCTGCAAAGGCGGAGAGGGTCGTTCACTGATGCACTTATGTGCGCTGGCTGCGCGCCCGGCGGTACTCCCGGGGGCTCTGGCCATACCGCTCATGGAACAGGCGGTAGAAGTAGCTGGTGTTCTCGTAGCCCACCTGGGTGATGATCTGCTGGATGTTCAGGTCGCTGCGGCGCAGCAGGCGGGCGGCGGTCTCCATCCGGTGCTTCTGCAGCAGCTCCTTATAGGTCTTTCCGGTCTGGGCCCGGACGCACTCGCTGACATACGCCAGCGAAACGCCGTAGCTGCGGGCCACATTGGAAAGGCTTGCTTCGCGGTAATTCTGGGTGATCTCCTGTAATGCCGCCTGGACCAGCGCTTCGCGGCTGACCGCCTCGCCGCGCGTTTCCAGCGGGAAATTCTTGGTCTGTACCATAGCGTTAAAACCCTCCGTTGCGGCAGCGGCGGGCGGGGACAGGGGGAT
>OICM01000503.1_pt1 | contig 14088 bp, 10 predicted proteins | sample 1581311 | NCBI WGS metagenome assembly OICM01 (sample SAMEA3882539, study PRJEB24775) | human gut metagenome | biome: human-associated habitat; feature: intestine environment; material: feces | place: Netherlands | collected 2009/2010 | reverse complement strand
CTCCTTGCCGTTCTCGCGGATTATCCGGTCGATGTGGGCTATCGGGAGTCAATATCAAAAGGCTCTGCGAACCCAAAGCCCGCAGAGCCGTGAAACCGTAAAGCCGTCTAAGTGGTTATCTATCTTGCAGTAGAAACACTACCTGCAAGCCACTCCTGCACCATCTGGGCGTTTACTTTCAAGATTTTTGCGATTCTATCTACTGTCAATCCATCTTCCGCCATGCTTCTGGCGTTTTCTCTCTTCTCATCCATTCTTGCTTCATCGCAAAGCTGCTCCATTTCCTTGCACATATGTTCCACCCCTTTCTCGGTCTCTTTCAGTTCGTGTACGCGGTCGGCCAAGGCTCCCGCCTGCATCTCTTTCGCTTCCTTCGCACGGAAATCGTGCATCAGTCTTCCAAGCTCGCTGCCATCGTCCTTGCTGGAATCCACGTAGATGAAGTGCTCCTCGTCCCCGAACTCCTTGCCGTTCTCGCGGATTATCCGGTCGATATGGGCTATCGGGAGTCCGCATCCAAGCGCGTCCTTCAAGGTGACAAATATCACGTAGGTCTCCGGGAGCTTATCGAAGTTCTTTCCCGTATCCAGTACATTCGAGTCCATCATCCCAAGATGGTATCTGGCACGTTTCGGGTGCGCTCCCTCATCGTCCTGCTGTATCTCGACGTTGAAGACGCGTCCGCTTCCATCCTTTGCCACGCAGTCCAACACGACGCCCCTGCCGTGCATGTTTCTGAAATCCATCTGCGTCTCATTGTCGATGACAGTCAGTTCTTTGTCTTCCAGAATAATTCTAAGGACATACTCGCAGGCATTCTTATCTTTGAATACGTTCCGCGCGAGAATATCGCTCATCACGGTCAGGTTCTTAATCGTTTCCTTGTATCTCTCCTTATGCAAAAGCATCGTTTCTTCCTGATTCATCGGTGTTAACCACCTCCTGTTCGACTCACAAGAAGGTATCAACCATCTTGCTATATATATATTTTACAAGAAAGCCGGTAAACATTCAAGACTTGTATTTTCCCCGCCGAAAGGACAAAATCCTGCGGCTTGCGCGGAGTGGCCGGGGTCTGGGGCAGCGCCCCATTTCAGCAATCTCCGTGCATATAATGAGCGGTCGCGGTGCCCGGCGGGAAAGCCCCTCGCTTTTCCTGCGTCCGGCGCATCGCGGCAGCGAAGGCGAATGCACGAAAGTCGGAGCCGGTCAACTTTTCCGTTCCAAATGTTTCCGTCAATCCGCCTGCGGATTTATGAAAGATTTGTGGGCGGGATGGTTGAGGGGCGAATCCCTCTACCCGGACGAGAAAAGGGTCAACGCTCGCAAATAGGCGCAAATGGGTTCATTTGATGCTAAATGGTGTCTTTTTCTATCATCGGCATCCGTGCATTTGGCAGTTTCTACCTGCATGTTCGTGTATAGGGCAGAGGGATAGAAAAATAGCCTGCGTTATAATCTGTCCCCAAGAAGACGGCATTCTTGCCGCTTCAAAAGACAGAAAATCGGAAAAGAAAGGATGATGCCACATGGCTCAGGATTTCGGCGATGACATGGGAAACGCCCTCCTAAACTTCGTCACAAGGCAGACGGAGAACTACCTGCGGTTCGGGCGTGGCAGGGAACGTGCTTTCGACTGGTGGCAGCGCCATTATAAGAAGGAGGGGAACACTCCTGAAACCGCAAAAGCAATGGCTGAGAAGCAATCCTCTCGTGAGCAGGTGGTCGTACCATTTGGTACTTCCGAGGAAGCCGCCTACTATGCGCAGGTATGCCGCGAGAATGGTACCTATGCCGCCGCCTACACGGACAAACAGGGAAATGGTTTCCTTGCCTTTGCCAAGGAGGATGCTAAGACCGTCGCAGGGTATGCCCCGCAATTTAAGGACGTGATGGCGCGTCTCGATGAGCAGCGTATCACCGACGCACTGAATCACGCGGAACCCGTGAATAAGAAGACCATGGATTCCCTCACGGAGCTGACAAGCTATCCCGACCTCCCGGCAGAGGACGTAACGGTCATTCCGGTCACCATCCGTTACAAGGATGCACCAGAAGAAACTTACGATGTGCTCTTTAGCGAGCAGGATACCGAAAACCTCAATATCGACGATTCGATTTTCTTCTCCGGCTACTCCCACAAGGAGCTTACAGAGATGGTTGGTCGTGAAACCCATGAGGATTTCGATGTAATTTCCGTCGGTGCCCCCTACAAGGTTCACGCGACGCAGGTGAAAACGGATGCCCCGGAAAAGACCTATGACGTGCCGGGAAAGGACGCACCTGCCCGCAGCGATAGGGTTGCCACTCTTCGTGCCGAGGACACCGCCATTCATACCCAGAACATCCGAAACGCTGCCCAAAAGGCAAGGGAAGACTGCACGGACTTTTCCGACTTCGAGCGCAAGATGAACGCGCAGGGCTTCGGTGTGACTGAAACCAGCAAGGGTGAGGTCATGGCCTACGAGCCTGCAAGCCTGAATAAGGACGGTTCGGTACCGGCGTATGAGCGCGGTCGCGACTGGCCGGTCTCTGCGGAGACGTTAAAGAACCGGTACGACCTCGATGTGACCCACAACTGGTTCGAGCAGAATACCCCGAAGGACGCTGGCATCCTCCCGGATAAAGACCTTGCCATGCAGAATGCGCGTCTGGCGCAGGAGCAGATGCGTGACGAACAACAGCTGCTTGAGCCGGTTGCATCTGATGGTTCCATGGATAACGACGGGCGCACGCCTGACCCGAACTCCGGTATTGAGAGCCACGATGGCGCAGATACCGATTCCCGCACCGCCGTCATGGATGTAGAGCAGACCGGAAGCGAGATTCGTCCCTCCGATATTCGCGAGGAGCAGCAATATGATTCCGAGTCCTATTCCCTCACCGGAGAAGCCCGCGACATGACCGCCGCTAAAACTCAAATTGAAACGGAAACGAAGTCGCAGGAAATCTCGCAGGAACGAAGGACTGACCTGCCCTTTAAGAACGAAGATGCATTGTAAGGAGATAGACCATGACACTCAAAGACAAATTGCCGGACAGACTGAAATGCTCCCCGCTTCTTACCATGGAATCGGACAGCGATATCGAGACCATCGCAGAATCCATCGTGAACCTCTCCGATTCAGATGGGGACTTCTTTAAGAAGACGGAAAAACTTCTTCTGATGGCCTGTCTTGGATATTTAAGGGACTGGTGCGAGCCTTCCCAGCGTACCATCGGGAACCTCATCTCCCTTCTTGATGCCGCCCTGCCAAAGGACAACGAAACCCATACCACCCTCGACAACCTTTTCTATGAAATGAAGTCCGGGTGCAAGCGCGTGAAATCGGAAGATGGCATCACGACCCTCTGGGAGCCTTCCGCCCTTTCCCGGTGCGACGGTCTCACTCCACGCGATTCCAATGGTATTGATGTGTCCGAGGACTTTTCGCTCACCTGCTATGAAGGATTCCGCCACGCGGCCACGCGAGAGACGCGCACGAGTATTGTGACCACGCTCTTGCTTGTGCTGGAAGAAGTGGAAAAGGAGGATGCAGATGGCAAATAGCGCGAACCCGGAAATCAATAAGAAGATTGCCACCTCGGCGCTCGGCACCCTCGTCATCGCCACGGTCTTTTTCTATCTCGGTGACCGCTATGCCGAAACCCTCGTCACCTATCCGGGGCAGATTTTCGACCATTTGAGCGATGCATTCCTTTCCATGTGGCAGACCATAAAGGATGCACCGTTTGCCCTCGATATGACCAGTAACTCCCTGCTGTTTGGCGGGGCTTGCTTTCTCATTATCTGGATGATTTGGCTTCGCTACGTGGCGTTCATCGGAAACTATCGTTCCGGCGAAGAATCCGGTTCCGCCCGCTGGGGCACTTTGAAGGAAGGAAAGAAGTTTAAGGACTTGCAGACCGAAGATAACAATCTTCTCTTCACCAAGAACTTCGGCCTTGCCCTGCACCGTCCCAAGTTCGACCCGGAATATGACCGCAACCTAAACGTCCTCGTGGTCGGCGGCTCTGGTTCCGGTAAGACCTTTAACTACGTGACCCCGAACATCTGCCAGCTCAACACCAGCTACTTCGTCACCGACCCAAAAGGTACCCTTCTTAAGGATGCCGGATACCTGTTCACGGACAACGGCTATAAGCTCAAGAGCTTCAATACCATCAACCTTGATGAGTCCATGCACTACAACCCGTTAAAGTACGTGAAGACGGATACCGATATCCTCTCCTTCGTGAACTGCTTCATTATGAACACGAACCCCGAGGGGAAATCGAGCGGTGACCCGTTCTGGGAGAACGCGGAGAAGATGCTCTACACGGCGCTCATCGCCTTGTTGCGTGACTGGTTCCCGTCGAAGGACTACAACATGTCCTCACTTCTTACGCTCCTCTCCCTTGCGGAAGCACGAGAGAACGATGAGAACTTCAAGTCCGCACTTGACCTGATGTTCCTTCAAATCGAGGAGGGCAAGAAGTACAAGCAGAACGACGGCTCTTCTCCTGACACTGCGGGAAATGCCGGTCTCTCAAGGAGCTTTGGCACCAAGCAGGCAGATAACGGCTGGTCTTGGGTGCCCAGTAAGTTCAAGCGCAACTCCGACGGCGTGAAGCCCGCCGACTGCGGGGGACTTTCCGCCGACGAGGACTTCGCCCTGATGAACTACAAGAACTTCAAGGTGGCCGCAGGCAAGACCTTAAAATCCATCCTCATCTCCTGCAACGTGCGCCTTGCGCCCATCGCGACGGACGGCGTGCGCGAGCTTTTGACCTATGACGAGATGGAGATTGACACCCTTGGTGACCCGGATGCGAAGGTGGCGATTTTCGGCATCCTCTCCGATACCGACAAGACCCTCAGTTTCCTGTTCGCCATCCTCATGTGGCAGACCATCGACCAGCTGTGCCGAAAAGCCCTTTCGGATTATGGCGGGAAACTCCCGACCCCGGTGCATTTCATCTTCGATGAGTTCGCCAACATCGGCACTATCCCGCAGATTGAGGAGACCATCGCGGTCACCCGTTCCCGTAACATCGGCATCACCATCATCCTGCAATCCATGAGCCAGCTGGAAAGCAAATACGATAAGAAGGCGCAGACCATCATCGACTGCTGCGACTCGACGCTCTTCCTCGGTGGCAAGTCCAACTCCACCAACAAGGAGATTGCGGAGATGATTGGCAAGCAGACCATCCATCAGATGACTTACAACGAGTCCACGGGGCAGTCCTCAAGCGCCAGTAAGAACTTGCAGATTCAGGGTCGTGACCTTATCGACGCAGCAGAAATCGGAAAGATGAGCCGCTTAAAGGCAATCCTGCTCATCGCCGGTACCAACCCGCTCATGGATGATAAGTACGACCCCCACGCCCATAAGCGATACCGCTATATCGTGGATAAGCGCAACTGGAAGCGTTTGCATAAGAACTCCTTCGATTTCGAGCGGTATCTGAAAAACGGCTGCGAGCCGTACACCCCCTATGAGGATACGGGTGCAGAGTTCACGGCATGGAAATGGGCGGCATGGAAAAAATCAAGGAAGGGGCTTCTGGGCATATTGCTAAACCGGTAGTCACTTATAATTAAGAGAAATGCCACGCGAAAAAGGCAGAAAGGGGACGAATGGAGGAAGGAACTTGGAAACACTCGTCAAACTCGCCGCCCCGGCGATAGGAACCGCTGCGGGCGCATTCACCGTCGTGGGAATCATCTATCTTGGGATGACCCTCGCGGGACTTCTTCGCGGCGGGGGCGGGGAGATACGCAAAGCCGTTGCAATCATCGTCGCGGGACTTACCTGTATCGCCTTTGCCCATCTGTACGGTTACTAGAAAACAAGTAAACAAGAAAGGAATCAACCATGCTGGAAAACGTGAAAAACCTTCTCTCTGATGGTGTGACCGCCCTCGGCGGCATCCTCATCGTCTTCGGCCTTGTGAACCTTGGTCTTACCATCAAGGACGGTATGCAGGGCGGCGGCGGTCAGCTCTCCGGTGCCCTCGCCATGATTATCGGCGGTGCCATCGTCGTGGGTGCTGCCGTGTACTTCAAGACCGGTATCAACTGGGGTTCCCTCGCGGGTTAGAAAGGAGCGATATCTAACATGCTCTCTGTAGCAGTACACAAGGATATCGCCGAGTATCAGCCCAAAATCGTAGGCAAGATGACCATGCGCACCCTGGTATCCATCACGGGTGCGCTTTCTGTCTCGGTACTTGCCGGGCTTTACATCTACTTCGTTTTGGGGCTGAACGTCAGCGATTGCACCTATTTTATCTACGCCGTCTCGTTGCCGTTTTGGTGCGTGGGCTTCGTGAAGCCCTGCGGGATGCCCTTCGAGCAGTTTGCGCCGCTTTGGCTTAAGGCAAACTTCACGAACGACCGCATCTTCTACAAGCCGTCCATGCGCCTTGCGGGACTTCTCTCTGAGTCGGAAAACAGCAAGCAGAAAGGAACTATCTATGGAAAACACTACCGAAAGCAGGGAAACCTTCTCGGCATCGAATCCTACTCCCCAAGGGCAGGACGGGTCATCTCTTAACGCCGCATTTGACGTGGACGCGTTCGTCCACGCATCCGGTGACGGGTTCGGGAACACCGCGCCCCTGCGCTCCGATACCGGCGCTATCGACATGGATGCCATCTCTCAGGTCGCGCACGTCACGCAAGGTGCCGGAAAGCTGACCCGAAAGGAGAAGAAGCACGCCAAGCGCGAGATGAAGCGCAGGAAAAAGGAAGCCAAGAAGGCCGAGAAGGAAGCGAAAAAGACCTACAGCTCCATCAAGTCCCAGTTAAAGGACAGGGACAAGGAGCTGTCCGATAAGATGGCCGATGCCAGAAAGAAGCGCGACTCCGCGAAAGACGTGGTGAACTACATCGGCTACAACAAGATGTATCAGGACGGCATCTGTGAGGTGGAGGAGGGAATGTTTTCCTCTTCCATCGCCTTCGATGACACCAGTTACCACTCGGTGCGCGATGAGCAGCAGAAAGCCATGTTCTCCGCCATCACCCGCCTTTACGACCAGTTCGGTGCGGATACGCTCGTGCAGATGAGCGTCATCAACACGCCGCTCCTCAAGGAAGAGGTCGGTCATCGCAAGTTCTTCGACCCGGAGCGTCAGGCAAACGATGCTGCAAGGAACGACGCGCAGGTATTCAACAACATCCTGAACGATAAGGTGAAGGAGGGGGTCAGCAACATCCGCAGGAACCGCTACCTCACCTATTCCGTGACGGCGGACACCGCAGAAGATGCAGCGCGTCAGCTCTCCCGTATCGAGGTCGAATCCTCCCGCATCCTAAACTCCATCGGCAGCAAGGCACACCTTATGAACGGCACCCAGCGCCTTTCTGTCATCCATTCACTCCTGAACCCCTATAAGCCGTTCCTGTTCGATTACCAGCGCGATATTTCCGCCAAGCGCTTACAGACTACCAAGGACTGCATCGCACCGACGCAGATTGATTTCCGCCCGGACGGCCACTATAACGACTGCGTAAAACTCGATAACGGGGTCTACGCACAGGTACTCGTGATGAAGAAGTTCGGCTCGGAACTTTCCGACCGCGCACTTGCCGACATGGCAGACCTTCCTATCCCCATGGCTATCACGTGGTACGTGCAGCCCATGGATAAATCCAAGGCTATCAATTACGTGCGCACCCGTTCCGCATGGATTGACAAGGAAATTATCGAGGAACAGCGCTCGGCAGTGAACAAAGGCTATGACTTCTCCATCCTCCCGCAGGAGCTGAAATACTCCAAGGAGGAGACGGAGGACGTGCTCGACCACTTGCAGAACAAGAACCAGCGTCTCTACGTCTTCACGGGGCTTGTCTACACCTACGCGGAGAGCAAGGAAGCGCTGGATACGCAGGTACTTCGCATCATCTCCACGGCACGTCAGAACTCCATCGAGCTTGACACCTATGACTATCGCCAGCGTCAGGGACTTAATTCCATCCTCCCGCTCGGCCATAACCACGTGGAAATCTCCCGCATGTTCACCACGGCGCAGATTTCCATCCTCGTGCCGTTTGCCACGCAGGAGCTTGACGATGCAGGCGGCAACTTCTACGGCCAGAACAAGCACAGCCGCAACCTCGTGGTCTGCAACCGCAAGAAGCTCACCTCGCCGATGGGCTTCGTCTGCGGCAAGACCGGCTCCGGTAAGGGTATGTTCACCAAGACCGAGATGACGGGCACCATCTTCTCCAATCCGACGGACGAGATTTACGTCATCGACCGCGCAGGCGAGTACACCGCTATCGCCGAACGCTACGGCGGCAGCACCTACCACTTCGGCGTGGGTACCGGAACCCATCTGAACCCCTTCGATACGGTATCCGTGGAACACATGACGAGAAACGAGCAGATTGCGTTCAAGGTGGACGCGATGTTAGCTCAGGCGGGCGCTTCCGCTGCCGAAGCCGGGTCGAACTTCTCTGAGGTTGACCAGTCGCTCGTACAGCGCTGCACCGAGCTTGCCTTCCAGAAGGCCGCAGAGCGCGGAGACAATCTTCCGCCGACCTTACAGGACTTCTACGATGCCGCGAACGAGCAGCCGGAGGAGCAGGCACAGGTCATCGCACTCCGTTACGAGCGCTTCGTGAAGGGTTCCATGAACTTCTTCAACCATCAGAGCAACGTCGATTTCAACACCCGCATCGTGGATTTCAACCTGAAAGACCTGCCGGATTCCATGCTGGTCTTCGCCCTCATCAATGTCTGCGAAGCCGTCCGCAACCGCATGTACTTCAATGCAAAGCGAAACGTCCGCACATGGCTCTACGTCGAGGAGATGCAGAGTATGTTCGCGTACCCGACGGTACTTAACTACTTCTCCCGCTTCTCGAATGAGGGTCGAAAATTCGGACTTTTGCTGACAGGTATCAGTCAGAACGCCACGGCGATGCTCGCCAACGAAGCGGCGCGAAATATCGTCCTCAATGCGGACTTCCTCATGCTTCTCAAGCAGTCCCCGCTCGACCGTATGAAGTGGGCGGAGCTTCTGAACCTGTCCGAGCAGGAGGAGGAATGCATCGACGAGTCCGCAGAGCCGGGTGACGGCCTGCTCATCGCAGGTAACGCCCGCGTGCCGATTCGCGGCAAGTTCCCGTCCGGCAACGTTCTCTATGACCTGTTCTCCACGAACCCCAATGAGACGAAGAAGACGGGGCTTGGGGACAAGAAAGATGCAAAACCCGTTATCTAGCAACCCAGTAAGAAGACCCCGGAAAGGACGGTGAACGTCAGATGAAGGCTTCGGATTTCACGACCGGCGGAAACGACCGTGAGAAAGCCATGAGTAATCTCCTCAAGACCGAAAAGACGGATGCCGTCAATACCGGTCTGGTGGAAAATGCAGATAAGAGCGCCAAAGCCTTAAAGGGTGACCTCTATTCCGTCGGCAAGAAGGGCACGCACGGCGCGGGAAGTACCGCCCTCGATGCCATCGCAAGGAAACGTAAGAAGACTTCCGCCGCCGATGCCCTTGACGGAAAATCCCGTAGCCAGCTAACCGGAAAAAATGCCCTCACGAAAAAGGTGCAGTCTCGCCACAATCTGAATAAGAGCCTGAAACGTGGTGCAAAGGGTGTAGCCGCAAAAGCTACCCACAACGCTCTCAAAGACTCCGAGCTGGAAGGCACGGACGATTTGGTCGCAACCACGCACACCGGCGCGAAACTTGCCGGAAAGGCGAGAAAGCACCTTCGTTCCGGTAAGGATGCACTTGAAAAGAAAGACTCCCTCGGTGCCCTCTCGGAAAAGAAATACCGCACCGAGAAACTGGATAAAAAAGCTGCCCAGAAGCGGATGCAGTTCTCCAAATACTTCCATAGGAACGTCTACGAGAATGCTGCGGCGCAAGCGGGAAAGAAAAAGGCGCTCACGGTTCTTTCCGGTGGCATCAAGGGAATGCTTTCATCGCTTGCCGGTGCCGTCTCCCAATTCTTTCCACTCATCATTGCCTTCATCTTGGCCTTCGGCCTGATTTCCGTTGTCGGTGGCGGTGCCGCCGATGAGGAGCAAAAGAGCGCATCGCTTGACGGGATGCCCGCATGGGTCACCTACGACCTCGTGCTCGCGTGCCTGAACGCCCACGAACAGTACGGATATCCCGCTTCGGCGCTCCTCGGCCAGATGATGATTGAGAACGGCACCTCGGACTCCGGTTCCGACCTCGGGCGGCTGTACCACAACTACGGCGGCGTGAAATATGCCGGTTATGACTACGGCGGACTCATCACGGGTTCCGTTAAAATGCTCACCACCGAATACAGTGCTTCCGGCTCTGCCTACAAGACCTACGCGGATTTCGCCGTCTTCAAAGACGATGATTCGTACATGAAATACCGGTGTGAGCATCTTTACAAGCAGTCCAACTACACCCGCGTTGCCAATTACCAGAAGGCCATCGACACCAATAACTCCGAACTCTTTTTGCGTGCCCTCGGCGAGGGTGGGTACTACACCGCGTCGCAGGACAGCTATATCGCCCAGTACCGTTCCATCTGCCAAGCCTATCCGCTCGTTGCGCAGCTTGACTCCATGACCGCAGAGGAGTTCAAGAATCGGTACTCCGGCACCACCCTCATTCCCGGTGGCGGGCAGGACTACCAGAGCGCCGACCAGTGGCAGAAGGATATCGTGAATGCCTGCTCGCAGACTCCGTGGCCGGGAGCCAACCTTTGCGCCACATGGACAACAAGGGTCTATGCAAGAGCCGGTCATCCCGTCGGCGGCAACGGCAATACGCAGCTCGGCAATCAGGGATACGGTGCCAATTACAGCCAGAAACGCGCCACCACCGACCTCTCCCAGATAAAGGTAGGAATGCTCATCTCCGCCCAATACGGCTCCAACACCGCCGCCGGTAACGCTTACGGGCACGTCGGCATCTATATCGGTGACGGCAAGGTCATGGATAGCATTTACTCCGGTCTGCGCACCATCTCCCTGTCCGATTGGGTTTCCCAAAACGGAAGAGGATGGGTTGTCTGCGGCTATCCATGGGACTGGCGTTAGGAAACCAGAAAGGATACCTGCTATGAAGAAACTGAAAGCATGGATGGCGGAACACAAGAAGTTTTCCGTCATCGCCCTGTGCCTGCTCCTGATGTTCACCTGCGGCTCTGCCATGAGCGCCATCAACGTGTCGCATCACCGCGCGGAAACCGCAAAGGAGCAGCACGCAGAAAATAACACGGACACTACCACAGCCGCTGAGAAGAAGACGAAGGAGGAAACCGGGAAAGTGGAGCTTACCGATGCCCAGAAGGAAATCATCAAGGGATACGATACCGATACCAAGGAACTCATCGACACTCTCTCCTCTTCCGTCTGGTCGGTAAGCGAGGGGCGCTACACCCTCAAGTTTGCCGATGACTCCTACGTGGAAACGGTGAACGGAACCCCGACCGTCCATAGTTACGCCATCTCCCGCGTGGAAAAGACCTCCGATGGGTACGGCGGCTCTCTCTATACCATCGTCTTCGAGACCGATACCGGCACCCATATCGTGACCTACACGGACGGCAGTGGCGCTGCGGTGAACTCCGATTCTAAGACCCCCGGTGAGAACACCATCTCCACCCTTACAAGCTCTACGATGTTCGCTCAGAAAAACACCGCATACGAGCGTGCCGAAGCGGTGGCAAACATTACCGTGAAGGGCATGAACAGCGAGGTCACGAAACTCTTCGGCGGGGATGAGAAGGCCGTCACCACCGCCCTCTCCAAGTGGTGCGCCGTCCATTACCCTTCCGTCACCGAAGCTACATGGCAGAAGGTCGTGAACCTCGACTATGAGAACGGGGTCATCATCACGGACTTCAAGCTCAACGACACAAACTCTGTTTCCGTCACCTGCGTTTACGAGCAGTCCACGGGCGAGTTCTCCTTCGAGGGCTAGGGCAACATCGCCATGCAGGCAGAAAGGAATCTCTATGAATGAACAACTGACTTTACAATCCACACAGCATGAGGAGACGAAGACGGTTCCCCTGCGCAGGAGAAAGGCTTGTCTCGCGGGCACATTCGCGCTCTTCGCTGCCTGCGCACTCGTGCTCCTCATTCCCCATCCGGCCTATGCAGGTATCATCGGGGACTTCCTCGATATCCCCAACATGATTAAAACGTGGCTTCTGCAAATCGCTGCCACGCTCTTCAATACTTATTTCGGTGTCATCAACCAGACGCTTGATGCGAAGTTCATTTCCGGGCCGTTCAACGAGCTTTTCGGAACAACCGAGCCGTATGGCGTGGTAAAAGACTTCTATCAGGCCGGGGTCATCCCCGTTGCCCATGCCATCCTAGGTCTCTTCATGCTGATGCAACTCATCAAGATTAGCCAGCGCATCGACGCGACGAGCACCCTTCCCGCCGTGAAGGATATCGTATTCCTCGTGGTGACCTACTGCATCCTCAGCTACTTCATCGACAACGCCCTCGACCTCGTTTCCGCCATCTACGGCATCTTCAACGACCTCGTTGGTAACGTGTCGGACAAGCTGCAATCGAAAAACTGGTATGAACCCGGAATCGAGATGACCAAGGACGATGCGGCCGATGCCACGTTCGGCGGATGCTTCCTCCTTTTGATTTTCGGACTCATTTCATGGGCGGTCGGACTCGTTTTTTATGCGGTCTCGATGGTCGTTGCCCTCGGGCGTTCCGTTCAGCTCTATGTCTATGCCGCCTTCTCTCCGATTCCCATTTCCCTTCTCGGCTTCGAGGAGACGAAGCAAATCGGAATCGGTTACCTCAAGAACTTTGCGGCAGCAGCCCTCGCAGGCGTGGTCATGGTTCTCATCCTCTACCTCTACCCGCATCTTGTGACCGCCCTCGCGGTTTCCGGTGGATTGGGAAAGGCTGAGATGCTTGGTCTCGCACAGGGCGTAGAAACATTCGACTCGTTCGGTGTCATCATCAAGACTATCGCCGTTCTCATCACGACCATGATGGGGCTTGTAAAGTCCGGCTCTTGGGCGAAGGAAATCCTCGGCGCGTAGACGCTTACCGAAAACCTGCTACCGCTCACCGAAGGGGCGTGCCGAAACCGGTGCGCCCCTTCCCCTTAATAAGTTATTATTGGGAGCCAAGCGAAGGCTTCCGATGGAAAGGAACACGCTATGGCATATAACACACCGGAAGCGGTTGCCGACTACCTAGCCCGCTTCCAGATGGAGATAACCCATCGTGGAAAGGGCACCTTCACTCCCGACCATGTGAAGTATTCCCTCACCATTGCGAGCGGCGGGAAAGACTTTTTCACGACCTTCGAGTCGAACCCTCATGTTCACGGCGAACCCACCATCACGCAAGTCTTTGGTGCCCTCGCATCCGATGCGATGGTTGTTCGCGACTACGGGATGGATGAGTTCGTAGACGAGTTTTGCGACGGGATGAAGCCGTCTGCCGCCATCCGCGCCTACAACTCCTGCAAGGAGACCTACGACTGGATGCGTGACGGTCTGTATCTCTCGAACGGCGATATCGCATCCCTCTCCGAGGTTATCAGCGAGAACGAGGAGGAGATAGGCGCTCTGGTCGAGAAGGCCGCATCCGAGCGTGCCGCGCGGTACGCCTATGACCATCCGAAGCTGCCGAAGGGTTTCGTTACTATCGAGCAGCTGCAAGGAGACCTTGACCTCGGGGACTTGCGCGACGAGGTGGAGGATTTTGATTTCGACGGTGACATCACCGAAGCGTTCGGCGAAACTGCCGAGTATAAGGTCGATGACAACTACCATGCCCTTCTCACGTGGCTTCCCGACCACACGGAGTGGCTGGAAGAAGCCGAGTTCGACGGCCTTCTCGAAGGCTGCAAGGGCGATATCTACAAGATGGTTCAGATGGCGCAGTACGTGTGCTTCAAGTCCGACCTCTACGACCATTGCGATGATATCTGCCAAAAGACCAATGAGATACGCGCCAGCGGACGAAATGAAACCGCCTACACAAGCGGAGAGGGCATAAGAGGCATAGAAAACAAATCGCTCAACGATATTAAGTCTTACGAGCTGGTCTTGAGAGACGCTGTCAATGTAAATCGCTTCGATGGATCCGCTCACACATGCAA